>Ga0126336_10001545_pt1 | contig 12181 bp, 6 predicted proteins | sample SidCmetagenome_FD_92530 | JGI IMG/M metagenome (GOLD analysis project Ga0126336, IMG submission 92530) | Coral microbial communities from El Islote,Puerto Morelos, Mexico - Siderastrea C C metagenome | ecosystem: Host-associated > Invertebrates > Cnidaria > Coral | place: El Islote,Puerto... | reverse complement strand
TTACAAACTCTTTTTAGAAAACCTTATTTTGTTAAAGGCCTTTAGTGGGCTTTAATTGTATTTCCAGGAGGATTGAATTAAGGAGGGTAAAACTACACAGTCTTACAACTCAGAAATCTGTGGTCTGCTAATTTTAGACAGAATTGGAATCTACAAGTGTTGAGTTTTCGGGAGGGAGAAAAAGGCCTCAGAGGCCCGAATCGCTAACAAAAAAAACAAACCAACAAACACACTCAATTCAGGGATTCGAAGGGGCCCCCATCCACACAAAGCTGGTCTGACAAACGTGTGCTTAATTCAACGCTTATCTGAGAGTGCAAAACTTGGGTAAGAAGCCGTGTTTAAAACAATTACACATATGATTGTGTTTCAGTTAAACTCAGTGACATGGAGAAAGGAACTGTGAATTACCTTTAACCAAGCAGAAATAGAAACTGGCGTAAATGGTCAGGAGAATGATAGCCTTCATGATTGAAACAATCTCACGGGAGTACGGGAATATTGATGTGAAACCAAGCAAAAGTTCCACCCATCTTACTGATTCACGTGACATTTTACATCTTCTCAGACAACAAAGAAAATAATACTGTTTGTGACAATGCAGTAGTGAAACGCGGCACTCCTTGAGGTATCCAAGCCAGTGAATATATAGACATTCCAGAGATTTATGTATCACTCACTTGTCACCCTTTCTCTCGAGCCGAGGTCAGTTTTTAACATTCAAAAGAAGTACTTTGAACCACTAAAAAGCTGGTTTTTGAACTGGGCTGAACTAGAGTTGTTTGGTCCAAACGCAGTTTTCTCAAAAAGGTTTTTCTATGAACGTTCTTCGCTTCTGACTGCATTTGTAGCATCTTTTGACTGATGTTAGCTTTGTGGGACACCAAAGGCCCCAAATATGTACATATATATCCAAAAATAAAACCACAACTCGTGAAAATTCAATTAATTAGAATGATGTAACAGATGGGGCTCTTCTTGTAAGCCCAGTAGGGTTTGTTGAGAGCTCCTACTCCTAATTATACCTGTAATCTGGAATACTGTAATCTATCTGTAAAATCTTGGGGCAAATAAACATTACATTACATTACATTACATTACACTAGACTACATTACATTACATTAATTACATTACATCAGAAGTAAATATATAATCTGGAGATCAACTGTTTCGCCTAGGAGGTGATCATTTACGGTGTTTCGATACAGTTTTTTGGAACCATCCTCACTTTTTTAATCGGCTCTCAGACAGTCCTTGTCAGATCAACGTGAAATTTGCAATACTTGTTGGTTTTGCATTGAACTCTAGCGTAGTTTACATTTTGTGAAAATCGATATTTCCATGACAACGATAAACAAAAATCCTCGAAAACAGTAAAATTGAAATTTTTCGCGATCCAGATTTTTTCGGAGGGACAAATATGTCGTTTAGAGCCGTGCGAAGTAAGGTCAGCAAGCATTTTCGGAAAGCCAAGGGCAGCTCGGATATTCGGGTAACAGGGCTCCGTTTCCTAAAATATTCTCCGGTCTGAGTTTTCGGCTAAAACTCCAAACAGATAAACCTGCACTAGCTCTAATATGCTTTCCGACAGACTGTAAAAGCTCTGAAACAATCTGAGAAGGCAGAAAATGAGATTTCAAGTGTTTTTCTTAACAGTTTCTCGTTGGGTGCCCCTATCCCAAATGGCCGAGGTGTTTTATGACAACATGACACCTGGTTTTGCCTTATTTATATGCTATTTGATTTTGGTTTCTTTTTGTGATATCACCTACGCGAAAAGTGAATACGCACCTAAAAAAAAACAATAAATGACGCTTTTTGTGCTTCAAGAAGAAAGTTAATACATGCTCTGAGAGGCGCACGCTAACTAAAATGCAGATTTCATGTCCGGCTTACTACATGAAGTTTACACCGCAGTTGAAATTGGGAATTGCAACTGACAAGACACCAAGAGATGAGAGATTTTGTCCTTTCTACGATATCATATATGGGGGATGCAATACTGCAACCTCTATTTCCCGCCCAAGTCAGGAGTGGTGGGCCTTCATCGAACAGTAGTTTTGTTAATTTCACTTGTGGGACTACTGAGGTCTGTTTAGTGCCAAAAGTGAAGAAGCAGAACATTAGAAAACAACCACATCTGCGGTTTTGGGCTCGCGATCGGCGATCGGCGACAGGCTCGAAGAAAAAACTTAACCTTTGGCCTCTAGGGTACTTGCGCTCTTGTTTTGTACATTTTGATCCATTTCATTATGTGCGGTGAAAACATCGTCAATCAAAGCCTGATTATATCGAAGGTACTTTAAATTGTTGTAAATATCTGACCAATAACGAGTGTTTGGTCAGTAGTTACCGTTAAGTCAGAGACGAAGGTAATTAGCATTTACTGGTACTTTTTCTTACCCTTTTTCACTTGTTATTAACATTTAGTGTTGCATTAGATATCCATCTGAGGACTGAATTACCTTGATAAAACCTGACTATGCAGTGTTAGTTTAATTGCTCATGTGATTATAGAGAAACGCGCACACTGATTGGTGGAGGGCTACGACATCCCCGCGCGAGGTGATTATAATACTGAAGCCACAGCGCGATTTTTGATGTTTCTGAAAAAAAGAAATAAGAAAATGCATTTGCTCTGGTAATCACCTGAGCAATTATACTAAAACAATTATTCTCCTCAGGCTCAGCGAATATTGTGGAATAATCCCCGAGACGAACAATATTCACTTCGCTTCGGCGAATGATTGTTAAATATCAGCACGCGAGCGTCAAAAAATTAACGACCTTCAGATTTGAGTATAAGTGCAAGATTGATTACGAATACGGCTTCTCGATTTCAGTTAGCAGGCTTTGCATTATCACGTCACAGACCAATCTCTTTCCTGGGTATTCCTTCTCTACTGATAAACAACATGAAGGAGCATTAAAGGGCTTTGGAAAAGTCACTAGTGTGAAATTCTAACATCGCACTCGCACCGCTCAATCTCGAAGTAGTAGCTTGATCAAAGGGATGCTAAAAAATAACAAAAGGTCAAACCGTAAGCAAATACATTCGGCACGTGAGATTACTTCCTTATATTTCCTTGCACGTGAGACAAAAGGTCGTTTTGCGGTGGAGTCTGGTACTTTCGAGTTTGGGATTTAGTCACGTTTTCATACAAGCATGTCATCGAGCCGGTGACCTATAACCTAAAGGCTAGTTTTAGAGATATTTCGGCACGTGAGGTTGTTTAATACAATAAAACCGCGCTGTATATGGCCATCTCAAATCTTCAAAGGAAGTTGGAAGTTGCTCAAAGTAAGAGGGGCTCGTTTCATCTAAAACGGTATCATTAAATTTCGCATTTATTTTTCGACAAAACTGAACAATGATTCACTGAGAATTACTGTCCCATTATTGCTTCCCAAATCTGACATCTTGCTAATTTTTGTCTTTCCGTCAGTGTTAATTAATTCAAAGTTTCGGCTTTCTTTTCGAACTGTATGAAAAGGTTGAGCATAAGTCTGTTTTTCTACTTTCAAAAAACAAACAAACAAAAACATTGATAATGAATTTAACTACACAATTTTAGTGCAACATTGAATTTGTCGATGCGGTAACTAAGTCAATGTTATGATCTCCTGGCACATATCAAAAGAATTACCTACTCTGGGCACAAAAATGTGTCACCGAAGATAGCGAACCCACGCCTTGCTCCAGACAGTGAGTGATTCGAAAAAAAAAAGCCCGAGATAAGGAATATTAATTAAAATGACAGAGAAATAGAAAGCAGTTCCAAGAAAACCAGTTTCAGATAGAGGTATCTTGAGTCGTCTGTAAATTATGTTAGCGATCCACGTGTATTATTAGTCAGGTCATATGTTAACCTCATCCGGTCTGCGGCATGGGGCTGGTAAAATCTTTCCTTGTCATTTATCGCTGAGGGCTTGAATTTAAGGGCAAAGTTTAATTAGGAAACAGGGTTGCCCCCAACATTTTAATGGAGAAAAATCTGAAAAGAGCTAAATAGATTGGATCAATTATTTGTAAAGGCAAAAAGTTAAGATGAAATCTTCAGAGGGAGACAGATGATAAATACAATGCCATACAAAACTTTATTGACACTCCCCAGAGGGGCTTTTCAGTGACCATTAAATTCTCAGATTAAATCTTTCTACGGTGATGTGATACATTTCTCTTTAACAGACTTTCAGCGGGTATTATCGAGGTAAATAAACTATGAAACGTTGCCTTTGTAAATTGAAATATGCGAAAGTTACTGGGCAGTTTGTTTTTTTTTTCCTATCTGAAGAAAAAGGATTAGGACTTGTTTAAGGGTGAGAAAACAAAGGTCAGAGTTAAAATGCGACTTATAACCAACTGTGGAATGCCATACCAGAGACGAAAATTCCAAACCCACACTTTCAAATTATGTCTGTTCGATTTTCGACGAGGCCTTTAGATAAGCCTGAGTTCGATTAGTCGATATACAACTGGCCAAGGTCGCCGGATGTAGACCTAATTAGTTCTAGCTTACAGTTTGATATGTCTGTGAAATTCAGCATAGACTGACACTGAACTGATTTTGTTTTAGTTTGCTAACACCTGTAGAACGATGCATAGCCTTAGTTTGCAGTGGAAACACAGCTGTTCTAGTTGTGTTTGTCATCTTGTTCACTTGATTTATCCAGCCCGTGAAAGCAACGTTCTGCAATACGTGGGCAATTCACCCCAGTTTGGATGAGATGGGGAAGAAAAAAATGCTATTTTCACGTCGACAAAAAAGGCAGATTGCCTTTGGAGAACAAGGTGAACCAAAACTTGAAACTGACGGAAATCACTTCGCAACTTGTGGATACCGCAAGACCTGTTCTTAAAGACGTACTTTTATAGTACGAGGTTGGCAGTGGACCCGTACGTGTCTGACATAAACTTTTTATAGGTGTGGTCTCAATTAAACTCAGTGAGTTGACTTTAGTGGTATTAAACTTACTTTTAGCTAAGCAGAGGTGAAATCTGGAGTGGTGGCCTTCACGACTGAGACAATCGCATGCAGGGAAATTGAGTCCGCGAAGAAGTGATGTGAGGCTAGCTGAGGCTGCTAGCAAAATGAAGTTTTAGACAATACATTCGGCACTTTTAAAAAGATTATTAAAAAGCTCGGTTTTGCTGGCAAAATGCCCGTGGGATAGCAGATGGTACTTCCTAGGATAATCGTTTAGGATATTACAACGTATTTTAGTCACGATTCCATCAACCATAAACCATAAATAAACCATTTTAAAGCTATCTAAAGCTATCTATAAACTGAACATGACACAGATATTCCGGCACGTGAGATTATTACAGCAGGACGCCGAAATCTCGAGCTTTCGAAGGAAATTGAAGTTCGAAATATCTAGTGGTGTCAAATTACTGGCCTATTAGAGCTTAAAGTGTCACAGGCTATAGCCCTCCATGTATAATATTATTTTTCCATTCTGTTTATTAACTCTTTTATTCTTATTTTTCTTTTTCAACGATCGTGTTGGCCACCAAAGGGCCTTCTAGTGGGCGATCATTGTCACTAAAGGATCCAGTTCTCTTCCAAAACACACATATTTGAGGTTAATTACGGTATACAAAACAGTTTTTATGCGACATTCTTTCATTCAGTCACAGGGTTGTAGAACGGGTAGGTGCTTGTCAAAATTATGCCAGCAAAAAATAATGTGAAAGCGTGTTTTTGTAATGAGGCCATTCTACTTGGAAGCTTGCTCACTCCCAAGCCGTCCTTATCGCGAAATTTTGTGTCGGATCAGTTTGTCTCATCTGTCTCACCCTGAGAGCAAATTTTATGCGTCCATAATCAAACTGCAGTATTTTGCAGTAGCACACTCTAGCATAACCACTGCTACAAACTCTTTTCAGAAAACCTTATTTTGTTAAAGGTCTTCAGTGGGCTTTGGTTGTATTTTGAAGAGGATTGAATCGAGTTTACTTGAGGAGGGTGAAGCTTGACATGCACAGTCTTCCGACTGACAAATCTGTGGCCTGCTATTTAGATAGATTTGGAATCTACGAGTGTTGAGTTTTCGGGAGGGACAAAAAGCCCCAGAGGCCCGAATCACTAACAAGAACAAACAATAATCACACTCAATTCAGGGATTCGTACGGGCCCCCATCCACACAAAACTGGCCTGACAAAAACCTTTCACGCATGTACACGAAGTGTGCTCCGGCTTCAACCTGGAATTCTTTGGTAATACACCCGTTAGCCGTTTTGTGAGAAGAAAAAGAAGAACTGCTACTTTCAGATGAGCAATAAACGGCAAATAAAGCTAGCTTAGAATTTAACGTAAAAAAACATTGAGCTTGCGGGAATCGCTATGCGATACCTTTGCGAATGTCTCAAAAACTGAAATACGCTTATAGTGCGAACTTGGTAGGAAGTCGTGTTTGAAACATTTACGCATATGATTTCAGTTAAACTCAGTGAAATGAAGAAAGAAACTGTGAATTACCTTTAACCAAGCCGAAACGGAAACTGGCGTAAATGGTCAGGAGAGTGATAGCCTTCATGATTGAAACAATCTCACGAGAGTGCGGGAATATTACATGAAACGAAGTAAAAGTTCCACCCATCTTACTGATTCACGTGACATTTTACATCTTCTCAGACAACAAAGAAATACTGTTTGTGACAATGCAGTCGTGAAACGTGGCACTCCTTGAGGGATCCAAGTCAATGAATGTATAGACATTCCAGAGATTTATATATCACTAACTTGTCACCCTTTCCCTCGAGCCGAGGTCATTTTTTTAACATTCAACAGAACTTTGAACCACTAAAAAACTGAGCTGGTTTTTGAACTGGGCTGAATTAGAGTTGTTTGGTCCCAACGTAGTCTTCTCAAAAATCTTTTCTATGAACGTTCTTCGCTTTTGACTGTATTTGTGGCACTCTTTCGACTAATCTTGGTTTTATCCGACACCAAAGGCCCCAAATGTATTCAAAAAGATCCACAACTCGTAAAAATTCAATTTAGAATGATGTAACAGGGGCTCTTCCCGTAAGCCCAGTAGGGTTTGTTAACAGTTCCTGCTCCTAGTACAACCTGTAATCTGGAATATTGTATAATCTACCTTTAATATCTTGGAGAAAATAAACATTACATCACATTACCGAAAGCACTCTGTGAGCCGATCCTGTGACAATTTAAACTTAAGTTCCAGGCTCTTGGTTTGCAGTGTTACGAGGGGCAAGACAAGTGAAAATAGATAAGTTGGAGATAGACTGTTTCCCTTAGGGGAGTAATCATTTGTGTACCCTTGAAAGTAAAAAATAAAACTGAAACGCGCGTCCATATTTGAGAGTATACGTCGACCTTCTAGTGACTAGTGCCGGTGGGGCCGTAATGTTTGTTGGGAGCAGCACCCAATAGACCGCGCCAACCAAAATGGTACGGGTTTCCCGCCTTTTTTGGTCTGAAATATTAATCAGGATGCAGAGTTTCGCCAATTTGGTCTGACATATGTTTTTTTGCAAGTCTCAAATCGGGAAAAATTGCCATCGTTTTTGTCTGAAAAAGGAGCTGAAGGTCTTATGCCGGTGTCTAATATAGAATAACGTATTGAGCCGTGGGCGGTACACCCCTTGCGAAAATTCCCAGGGATATCTTCCCTAAGGGCCCTTCCTTCGTCCAAAGTTCAAACGCCGTTAGTAAACAGACACCATCAAATGATTACAAACTGATCAACACGTTTTCATTAACAAATTTTGTGAACCTTAAATGATTCCTGAGTCGGTAGGTTTATTTAAAAGGAACCTTTCAAAACAAAAAAGGAAATGAGGATTAATTTAGTCCCTAAAATGATAATAAATTAAGTATTTATTTAACAGATAAAGAGGGAAAAGCCGTGAATTATATTGTCGCAAAACTGATCAATCTGTATTGTTTTCCGAAGGACAAATATGTCGTTTAGAGCCGTGCGAAATAAGGTCAGCCAGCATTTTCGAAAGCCAAGGGCAGCTCGGATATTCATGTAATAAGGCTCCGTTTCCTAAAATATTTTCCGGAACTAAGTTTTCGGCTAAAAATCCAAAAAGATCAGCCTGTATTAGCTAACACCAATATGCTTTTTACAGACTGTAAAAGTTCTGAAAATAAGATTTCAAGTGTTTTTCTCAACAGTTTCTCGTTGGTTGCCCCTAACCCAAATGCCCAAACTGTGTCTCATGACAATATATCACGTGGTTCTGCCTTATTTATATGCTATTTGATTTTGGTTTCTTTTGTGGTACCACCAACGCGAAAAATGAATCAAATCTGGGGAGTCACTGAGTATGAATTGAATCAGTATTTCCAGTATTTTCTTCCTTTTTCAGTTTTTTAATCACTTGTCTACATTCTTAAATATTCCACCGAAAATTTCTGCAAGAATTTTACTTCAAAAACGCTCTTTTAATCAACGTTTTTGTTTTGTCTGGCGGAACGCACCCAAACAACAACGATAAATGACGCTTTTAATGTGCTTTAAGGAGCGGCGGTAACCAAAATGCGGATTTCCTGTCCGACTTACTAACTGAAGTTTACACCGCAGTTGAAATTGGGAATTGCAACTGACAAGATACCAAAAGATGAGAGATTTTGTCCTTCCTGTGATGTCATCTATGGGAGATGCAAGTCAGGAGTGGAGCGCCTTCATCGAACAGTAGTTTTGTTATTTTCAATTGTAGGACTACTGAGGTCCTTTTAGTGCCAAAAGTGAAGAATCAGAACAAGAGAAAACAACCACATCTGCGGTTTTGGGCTCGCGATATATCGGCTCGAAGAAAATACTTAATCTTTGGCATCTAAGGCACTTGCTCTCTTGTTTTGTATATTTTGATCTATTTCATTATGTGCGATGAAAACATCGTCAACCAAAGCCTGATTTTATCGAAGAAACCTTAAATTGTTGTAAATATCTGACAAATAACGAGTATTTGGTTTTAGTCACCGTTACGTCAGAGACGAAGGTAGTTAGCATGTATTGATACCTTTTCTTAGCTTCTTTTCACGTTTTATTAATATTTAGTGTTGTATTAGATATCAAATCTTCCTTTTGAGAACAAACTGAATTACCTTGATACAACTTGACTACTGGCAGTATTAGTATAATTACTCAGACGATTATAGGGAAACGCGCGCACTGATTGGTCGAGGATTACGTCATCCCCGCACGAGGTGATTACAATATTGAAGCACTAATTTTCAAAATGGCCACAATTATTCTCCTCATGCAGGCACAATATTCACTTCGCCTTCGGCGAATGATTGCTAGATATCAACACACGAGCGTCGAAAAATTAGCGACCTTCAGATTTAAGTATAAGTGCGAGATTGAATACGAATAGGACTTCTCGATTTCATTTAGCAGACTTTGCATTATCACGTCACATACCAATCTCTTTCCTGGGTATTCCTTCTCTACTGGTGAACAATATGAAGGAGTATTAAAGGGCTCTGGAAAAGTCACTGGTTTCAAATTCGAAAATCTTACTCGCACCGCTCAATCTCAAACTTGTATTGCGTACGCGTAGCTTGATTAAAGGGATGCTAAAAAATAATAAAAGGTCAAACCGTAAGCAAATACATTCGGCACGTGAGATTAATTCCTTATATTTCCTTGCACGTGAGACAAAAGATCGTTTTGCGGTGGAGTCTGGTAATTTCGAGAATAAACGTTTGGGATTTTAGTCACGTTTTCATAATATGTCATTGAACCAGTAACCTATAATCTAAAGGCTATTTTTACAGATATTTCGGCACGTGAGGTTGTTCAGTACAATAAAACCGCGCTGTATATCGCCATCTCAAATTTTCAAAGGAAGTTGGAAGTTGCTCGAAGTTAGAGGGGTTCGTTACGTCTAAAACGGAGTCATTAAATTTCGCATTTATTTTTCGACAAAACTGAACAATGATTCATATTACTGTCCCATTATTGCTTCCCAAATCTGACATCTTGCTAATTAAAATTTGTCTTTCCGTTAGTGTTAATTAATTCAAAGTCTCGGCTTTTTTTTTTCTAACTGATGAAAAGGTTGACCATTAGTCTATTTTTCTACTTTGAAAAAACGAACAAACAAAAACACTGATAATGAATTTAACTACACAATTTCAGTGCAACATTGAATTCGTCCATGTGGTGACTCAGTCAGTGATATGATCTCTTGGCACATATCAAAACTGAGGGTTACCGACTCTGGGCACAAAGAAACGCGTTCGGTGCTAAATTAAGCCACGCGAACCCACCCCTTGCTCCAAATAGTGGGTGATTCGAAAGTAAAAAAAGAATCCGAGATAAGAAATTTAAAATGACAAAAACTGAATAGAAAGCAGATCCAAGAAAACCGGTTTCAGATCGAGGTATCGTGAGTCGTCTGTAAATTATATTAGCGATGCACGTGCATTATTAGTCAGGCCGTTAACCTCATCCGCCCTGCAGCATGGGCCTGGTAAAATCTTTCATTGTCATTTCTTACTGAGGGCTTGAATTTAAGGGCAAAGTTCAATTAGGAAACAGGGTTGCCTCCAACATGTACACACATTTAAACGGAGGAAAATCTGAAAAGAGCTAACTAGGTTAGATCAATTATTTGCAGAGCCGCAAAAACTAAAGTTGAAATCTTCAGAGGGAAACAGATGTTAAATACATACAATACAATACAAACTTTATGACACTCCTCAAAGGGGCTTTTCAGTGACCATTACATTCTCAGAATAAATCTTTCTATGGTGATGCGAGACATTTCACTTTAACAGAATTTCAGTAGGCTTCATTGAGGTGAATAGACTATGAAACTTTGCCTTTGTAAATTGAATTTTACAAACTTGAAATAAGCAACATGAAGGAGTATTAAAGGGCTCTAGAAAAGTCACTGGTTTGAAATTCGAAAATATTACTCGCACCACTCAATCTCGAAGTCGTAGCTTGATCAAAGGGATGCTAAAAAAAATAATAAAAGGTCAAACCGTTGGCAAAAACATTCGGCACGTGAGATTAACACGTTATATTTACTCGCACGTGAGTCCAAAGGTCGTTTTGAGGTGGAGTCCGGTACTTTCGAGAATATACGCTTAGGATGTCCCAACCCGTTTTAGTCACGTTTTCATAATATGTCATCGAGCCAGTGACCTATAATCTAAAGGCTATTTCTACAGATATTTCGGCACGTGAGGTTGTTTAATACAATAGAACCGCGTTGTGTATCGCCATCTCAAGACGTTGGAAGTAGCTCGAAGTAAGAGGGGCTCGTTACAGCGGAAACGTTGTCATTAAATTTCGCATTTATTTTTCGACAAAACTGGACAATGATTCAAATTACTGTCCCATTATTGCTTCCCAAGTCTGATATCTTGCTAAATTTTGGCCATCCGTTAGTGTTAATTACTTCAGCGTTTCGGCTTTTTTCTAAATGTAGGACACTGTAAGAATAGGTTGACCAAGTCAAAAAACATTGAAGACGAATGTAACTATACAATTTTACTGCAACATTGTTTCCATGTGGTTACCACTCAGTCAATGTTATGATCTCTTTGCACAGACCAAAAGGATTACGGACTCTAGGCACAAGAATGTCACCAAATTTAGCGGCAGCACGAAACACGTTGGGTGCTAAATTGAATTAAATTGGGTGGTAATATCTTTCATTTTCATTTCTTTCTGAGGGCTTGAATTTAAGGGCAAAGTTTATTTAGGAAACAGGGTTGCCTCCAACACACATTTTAATGGCGAAAATCTGAAAAGAGCTAACTAGGTTAGATCAATTATTTGCTAAGGCAAAAACTCAGAGAGAAACAGATGTTAAATACAATACAATGCAAACTTTATTGACACTACCCAGAGGGGCTGTTCAGTGACCATTAAATTCCCAGAATAAATCTTTCTACGGTAATGTGATACATTTCTCTTCAACAGACCGTTCAGCAGGCATCATCGAGGTGAACAAACTGCGAAACTTTGCCTTTGTAAATTGAATTATGCGAAAGGTATTGGGCAGCTTGTTTTTTTCCTATAAAGAAAAAGACTAGGACTTGTTTAAGGGTGAGAAACAAAGGTCAAAGTTGAAATGCGACTTATAACCAACTGTGGAATGCCATACCAGAGACGAAAATTCCAAACCCACATTTCAAATTATGTCAGTTCGATTTTCAACGAGGCCTGACGATACA
>Ga0126336_10001544_pt1 | contig 12183 bp, 10 predicted proteins | sample SidCmetagenome_FD_92530 | JGI IMG/M metagenome (GOLD analysis project Ga0126336, IMG submission 92530) | Coral microbial communities from El Islote,Puerto Morelos, Mexico - Siderastrea C C metagenome | ecosystem: Host-associated > Invertebrates > Cnidaria > Coral | place: El Islote,Puerto... | reverse complement strand
TGGTGGGTGTCAGAAGTGTTAGAAAAAGAGAGAGGGGGGGGGGGGGGGGGGGGTCTTAACCCTTACCCTGTAATATAGCATCCTTTATTGAAATGTCGGGACCCCTTTTATATTTATATTCCTAGAATTATAGATATTTACACCTCTTTTATCCCTCAAAAAATAGTAGATCATTGCGAGATTTTAGTCGCTTGAAGGCTCCGAGCATTCGTTTATCTTGTCAGCTGCAGCTGGTAATGGGTTACGGATTCAACTATGGGAACTGTGTTTATTTATTCAAAACTAGCAGCGTTTGAATCGGAGATAATTATAGTACAGATGTTGTTTCCTTAATGACTGAAAAGCAGTTGCTCTCCCATTTATGTAAGTGCTCACATGTTGACCAGCTCCCAGCTGGCGTGATAGCTCAGCAGGTAGAGCACTGCACATGGGTTTGTGGGTTCATTATTTTGTTCGAATCCCTTTCAAGGCTGAATTTTAAGGCTTTTTGTTTCGCAACTGCTCAAGTTTTGTTCATACATGTAAAGTTCTGCGATGTGCCTTAACCCTTTGACCCCTAGGGGTGACCAGCATCTAAATTCTTCTTCAAATATCATTGCTTAATCAAACATAAAGGTCATGAGAGTAAAGGAAGTGATCTCCAAGAAGAAAAAGTATCGATTGTTAAATAAATTCTCCTCGCTATACCACAGAAAATGTATGGAAAACAGTGTACAGAATATGCAAGCTGATATCTTAAAGGGTTCTTTAAATCTTTCACCCATAGTTCACTCATATATTTCAAATATTTCTCTTCCCACTATTATTTCCTGCAGCAATTAAAGGTGAGAGTGGATTCAATTCAAAAAGGACTTAGTGAAGCCAAACAAATCTACTCCAAGTGCTTGAAGTCACTGGAGAAAATTAGTGATGACATCCACCAGAAGAGAAAGGACAGGAAAACTATGGCTATGATTGCTAATCTACAAGAAAGAGGAGCTGGTGTTGGGGCAGATTCTGAGGACGAGGTGTCCCTTGATCAGAGTCAGCTTGATCTTGATCTGGACTGTAACACTAGCATAAGTGAGGTGGACGGAATCTTGCCAGATAATCTGCCTGATATTCCATCTATTTCTTCAACCAGGGGAACAGAAGGACCTTCTGGTAAACGTACATATCTGCTGTTTTTGTTCTTTTCGAAAGATAAAAAGTACCGTTCAACCTTTAGCCTTTATAATTTATTTATTTCATTTGCTTTTTATTTATATATTTCGTTGATTGTTTGTTTATATGCTTATTTACATGTATTTATATATGTATTTATGTACAAAACTTTGTCACCTTTCTCCCTTAGTTCGTTTCAGAGAGAAAGGGCTTGAAATTGCGTACGTGTGCCTCAAAGTGCACCTTTACATGTACGCGCTATACGTGCATCATAAGGGGACAACTTTTGTTTGCGATTCGTAAGAGCAAGAAACTAATCGCTGTAGTCGATCACAACACACGCCACCAGTGCAATGACCTGATCAGAACTCGAAGCAAACACATTCTTCTGCGGGCACCAAGGAAGGGAAAACGCATACGTGTAAATCAGGATTGGCTTTGCTTTTACCTGAGACTAGTTTGCAAACTGGCGCAAATAAATGTGACCAATTGCAGAGCGTAGTGAGGCAAAATTGAAGCACATGTCAATTACTCTCGACACTCGACTGAAAACCACTTTAAATCGGCGGCAACATATAGCAGTTGCTTACTTGTGAACCACTAACAAATGTAGGCCTACTGCCTGTTTAGCTTTGAACCACGGGTTTGAGATTTAAGAACTGTTTTGTGTGGTGATTTAAAAGAAGCCTTCAGACATCTTACAGTCAACGCGCTTCACGCATGAACGCTCAACTTCAAATATTCATGGATTAATTCATTCTTCGATTTCATTCTTCGAATGTTGAGAAAATCGACAACAGCAATCCTTAGAAAGAAAATCCAAAGGAGTCTCTAATTGTAACAAAGGCAACTTATTCTTTGGCTGGAGGTTTCGTGGCTTAATCGGAGACCCACAGAAAATATAAACAACAACCGCCACAATTTTATACCTGTAATGGTTTTCGAAGCGGTGTTTGCGATGTACATAGGTTTTCACATGATACGAAACAGGAAAGTGTAGGTTTCCTAACTCCAAATGGCAAGAAATTCGCTTGAGAGCTTTCACGATCCTGGTAAACCTTTGCCTTCTAATGCAAGGAACGAGTAAACCTTTGCCTGGATTGGGGTTGTCAGATATTCCACGGAACACAGGACTGGCAAAAGGAGCTGTTCATAAAACAGTCCACGCGACGACTCAACCATTTTCTTGTGGAGATAAAGATCCTTGATAACGGATGACATCCCTGAAGTAATTGATTAGCACTTCTCCCGAGTGCGCCATGTAGTCGATTTCTGATGTTACGTGTGAACTTTCGAAGAATCGATTTCGTTGATCGAAAAAAATTCGTTATCTTTCAATCTATCTACAAGAATACGTTTATCCAATTAAAGAAAGGAATGGGCACGTGGAAAAATGCAATCTTCATTCCACGATCGTTCATGCGTGAAGCGCGTTGATTGTAATTCTCCTTCTCTTTTTTTAAAGCATCTGCTGCTGGCGTTGCTACAGGACGGGAAGATATGAGTCTTGAGTCTGCATCGAGAGGCACGTTGGACAGACAAGTCTCAGGGGCAGAAAGCTCTGATAGCCAGGCAAGTTTAGTTGGTGGGTCTTTAAAGAGAGAGGTTTATGGTTGTGAACAGGGAGAAAGCGAAGCTGGAAATTGTAGCAGTGAACGAATGCAAACTAAAGAAACAGAGAAGATTGGGGAAGTCAAAACCTTGAAAAGCGATGACAGATCTTCAGTGAGAACTGGCGCTTCTGAGAACAGCACATTTTTAACTGCAGCCAAGAGCTCAGAATTGCAGGATAGTGGAGATATTGCGAGAGAGGGTGTTGATTCCTTGGAAGAGAATATGTCTCAAGACCAACCTGGAGCCACTAATGAGGTTCATAAACAGTCTGAAAACTTTGAAGGAGAGGGTAATGGTGTTGGTCCTGTACAGGAAGAAGACCAGTGTCAAACAATAGATCCCAGCGTTTCTCCTAGTGCAGTACATACACAAAATCAAAAGTGCACAAGCAGTGACAGTGAACCACCTGAAGCAACCGATGAGGCTGTAGTCGTAGCAATAGAAAGTAAACACATTTCACAGTCGGATGACAACAGTGGTAATCAGAACGATTCTCAGGACGTATCTCAGTCCAATGACGGTGAATCTTTAGAGAATGGCGAGTGGATTTAATGAAAGAACATAAAGGATGGATGAATCTTATTTTTGTGTTCCTTGCCGTCAACCTGGCTCAGCATAGAAGCCGAAAACACACAGCTGCTGTTACTGTTTGTTTGACAGGAAGCAAGGATACCACAGGGATATCACGTACATACCGCAGGGGTACCAAAAACAGTGGGGTTTTGAATAACAGTTTGCATCAGCTTTTGTAATATTTGATATAAAGCCTTTATTTATCAATACAGCTCTGACACGCATTGGATAGTTCACTTGTAACTTACATTTATGAGATCAGTGCTGCGATTGTTTCCAAAATGGAGGATTAACTTAAAATTGGTCGATTGTAGGCAGGAAAATCCACCATTCATTCGTTTTTTTAAACATCATTCCTTTTTTTAAAATTGGCCCCGCCACAACATTTTTACTGGTGTATTCAAGAATATCGAAGAGAACTTAGTTGTCTAGTGATAGCAATTAACATGCAAGATACCTAAAGCCTGTGAAAGTTTCTTCACAGGGGAATACGAAAAAACTGAAAGGAGAACGAACGAAGCAAGCCGTGTGGAATAGAGGAAAGATAAATTAAAGATGAGTTTGTATTTCAACGAGGAGCCTTCTAGCAAGGTCCAATATGTATCCGCCAAAGCAAAGGAACCATGGCAAACATAATTGACTATCCAACCCTGGCTTGCTATTTTCGTGACCTTTCTTTACGCCGTTTTCTATATAGAGTCCATTAACAAACTAGTTAAAGTTGACAACATGTCTTTGCTGTAAGACATGGATCTGCATGTGAAATAGGATGACAAGATAGAGTATAGAGGCTAGAGAGGTTTTTTATAATGCAACAGTCATCTTTTTTATTGTTACTGTTTTGTACTGGAAACTGATTTACTTTTAAATGTAATATATACGATCCTTACGGTGTTTCGAATGTGCCATTTTGTAATTTCGAGACCCACAAGGGAAAAGTTGATCGTCATTGAAAATCTCTGCAGCAAAGCTAAATAAATAATATATTTTTATACTTAAAATCTTCAGGGTGCCATGGTCTGTTAATTGCGTATTTGTGCGTGAATTAACTTCTTCTTCTTCTTCTGCTTCTCCTTCTCCTTCTCCTTCTCCTTCTCCTCCCTCTCCTTCTCCTTCTCCTTCTCCTCCTCCTCCTCCTCCTCCTCCTCCTCCTCCTCCTCCTTCTCCTTCTCCTTTCTCTTCTTCTTCTTCTCCTTCTCCTTCTCCTTCCCTGAATAGCCCACCTCTTTCACAGTGAAGATTCTCGTGGACGTCAGAATTGTGCAGGTGTGGGAAACTAAAAACTAAAGGTATGGTCAGTGGCTATTGGCAAGGTGGCACCAACACCGATCCTTAAAGGCCTCCAGGCTAGGCCCATAACCATTCCACTTACGAACAGTTCTCGGCACGAACGACATTTGGTGACAATTTGTACGTGAGAATGGGACTTCGTAGCCCACTGCATGCAGTTTACGTAAGGACTTGGGTGCCCAAGTAAACCAGGCCGTGGTGAATTTTGTACATTAGGGCTTGAAGCAGGTACCAACCGAGTTGTGTTAGCATGCCACTAACGCTGGATATGTTGTTATACCAATTGAGGGCAAACATCGCAGCCCTGCGTTTGACCATCTCGAATTTATCGATGTTACACTGGGTGTAAGGGTCAAGGGCAGTGCGGAAATATTCCAGGTTACAGTACAAGGCTAAATTCGCATTGGTCAAAATCGATCACGTGACGCGATAGTCCTCAAAATTTAGCGTTGTGCAATAAAAACAATAGAGTCCTTCTGTCTCAGGCCCTATGTGGTGAGAGCACTCGCCTTCCACCAATGTGGCCCGGGTTCGATTCCCGGACCCGACGTCAAATGTGGGTTGCGTTTGTTGTTGATTCTCGTCCTTGCTCCGAGGGTTTTTCTCGGGGGTCACCGGGTTTTCCTCCCTCCATTATAACCAACATGTCCAAATTCCAATTCCACCTGCTTGTAAAGCGCATTTGATCATATTCATAGAGAAAATGCGCCATATAAGTTCTAAATTATTATTATACAGGTTCCCTCTGAAATTTGATGTTCAAACATATAAGCCCTCGGAACTATTTGTTGTGAACATCAAATTTCCTCGGGCAACCTATCACACCATAGTGCATTCGACAGAAGAACTCTATTGTTTAAGTGGGGTGGACGAGTGTGTTGTGAGCAGAGGTCTTAAGTGAAGCTGATCATCGGGTTCCTTCTTACAAAAGTTAGAGTTCTGTTTACTTTGCTGGTGATGTTATCGATGTGTCTGTTCCAGCGTAACTCATGGGTTAGTAGTAGCGAGATATTTGGCCGAATTCACAGAAGCCAGCGTTTTCCAATGGAGGACATAACATAACCTGTAGTAAGCGAGGACCCATTATGTAAAAAAAGTGGTCACTTACGAGAGGCCCCACTTAGAGAGATCAGACTACAAAAAGGAAATTTGGTATCGTGTAAAAGTAGTTGCTTTCGAGAGGTGTTCGTTTAAGGTGGTTCGCGGCTATTTATTAGCACGGAGGCTCCATTTTATAAATCGAATTTTCGGCAAGTAAGCGTCAACCGATTTCAGTGATTTTTGGTATTCTAAACCGTTTAGAATACCAAAAATCACTGAAATCGGTTGACAAAGAATGTTCGAACTTTACAATACTTTTATTTTTAGGGCAAACAAGTTCAACGATCAGGAGATACAAGCGCTATTCGAAGACCAGCCTTTTCAGTGCTCCTACTAGTAGCAAACAACAGGAAAGGAGAAATCTGGGGGCGCAGTGAACGGAAGCGCGAGGAACGATGGGAAGAGTTTCCCGCGCGCTTTATTTTTCCCTCTACCCAGCTTCCGCGCGCTTTTTCTTGAGCGTGTAGTCAAGGCCTCCGCGGAGGAAAAAGGGTTGTGTGATGGGATTTTGACGCTAAGATTCAGAAAGAAGCTGTTTCACGCTATTTCACGGTATTTGACAGTCATAGACGTGAAAGGAGACAAAGCCTATTGAGTCGCTGGTAAATTGGCTTTGTTTACCAGTCGCTGACGAAAAAAAAAAAACATTCACAAAATAAAGGGCAGTGCTGGCTTAGTAAGTCAGCACTGCCCTTTATTTTCAACATTTATATCTTTGACGAAGAATGAATGAATGTTCAGCAGATTTTTATTTCTTGCACAACTTTCTCTTGCCACTTAGATTTAAATAATATAAAACAACAGCAGAAGATCTCTTTGGAGTATATTGAATGCCTTGGAGAGAAATTAAAAGCGAATACGTCAGGTGTGTCTTCTAGAATCCAAAATGGCATCGGCTTCAGTTTTAAAACAAGAAAGCGCTCAAAGTTTTAACTGTTCCGTTTCTGTCATAACATTGCTGCTGGCTACGACACTATAAATGCCATAGGGTACATGTATCTGTGGGAATACCCATCACTTCCTTTACTCGGTGAGATTTTCGATTTTCTGGAATGCTCTGTTACTTATCCATTTCTTGCGAAGAAAACTTGGAAATTTGCGCGTTCAAGTCAATATGTTTGTCAATATGTGGGAAATAAATTACCTTGAGATAGATGAGGAAAAATAATGGCGCAGCTTTTGCATTATCCGGCGAGATATTCCAAAAGCGAAGGTATTCTATGATACCTTTCTAAATCCACCCACACACCTTGGTAGGGCTAAGTAATATTACAGGCTATCTTATGACACAATGGCTGTGCTAGTCGGAAAAGTAAGTGCGATTTTCTGGCAAACTCTAGTATCAGCGCTAACTCTCACGACCATGCCGAACGTTATGAGGTGCACGTCAGCTTGAAGTCATCCATTACGCCTCGACGGAAACCTTGTGTTAAACCAGCTCTAGAGGACAGTATTGTAAGGCAAAACAAACAAAATAATGTGGTCTTTTTTTATCACTAAACCTGTTAGGGCTTTTAAATGGTGACAAGGCTGTCACGACTCTCTCTATTCGCAATGTTGTGTCTAAGGGCGCGTTTTCTGCGAAAAAAGTGTCGCTGCCATGGGCAATTACCAAGAAGGTAACGATTTCTTTCAATTTTTGGGGAAGGATGTGCAAGTATTCTGTGCTCAGATTGCCCAGATTAACGTTTCGGACCCCCTAGCGTATAGAATTGAACTATCCCGACATCTCAGACATCTCTGTTAGTTTTACTTCCACTAATAAAGAACTCCAACAAAAAGTTAAGGACAGACCCGCCGGTGCTATTTTTCTTTCCAGTTTAATGTGTTACGGGAACCACAGAATTTTGTTTGTTTGTCTCAGTCAAAAAAGGTACTTGATACCCCGGTGATTAAAGGCTACACCAACATACAAATTCAAGTCATGAAAATTTCTTTCGTTTTACATGAAAAGGGAACTGAACAAGGCCGTGCTTTACAGATACGGAATTTAACTTCTGTTCAACAAGATATCTTGCCTGCTTAACCCATACCTCAGTACGATATTCAGTTAAAAAATAAAGAAATCCCATATCTTAGCGTACCTACTGGTTGCTTTATAATTTAGTAACATTGTTACTTCTTTTGAAGAGGATAATTTAAAGAAATAATACATTTTCTCTTCGATTTTGTGTTCGTCAAACATCGTCAGATGTTCCTTGTTTCCTGTTGGTTATTACTCTGTGTAGAACAACTGTGAGCATGGCAAAACATAGCAGAGCCAACATTCCTAGAACGATGGACACTCCAATCAAAGGTTCCTGGTCTGGAGAATCTAAAGGATAAAAGGATTAGTATGAATTCAGTTTTGGAATAATTAAAAATAGGTACACGTCGCGTACATGTGCCCAAGTTGCTACTCAATATTGGTCCTGGCATAATTAATCAACTATCTTTGACATAAATGAGCCATCAATGGGTCATCAACAAGTAAATTACTGATTAATTCTTGTGTATATCCAAACCTCAATGACTAATCAATGGATAATCGAGCTCAAAACGATATCATTGATCACCTATTGATGTCGATGATTATTCATTGATAATGATATATGTCTCACTGACAACTCATCGTCCATGACGCGATCTGTTATACTCGATGTTCAATCAGTTGATTACCCATTGATTACTCATCAATTACTCACCTATGTTGTTGATTAGATTTGCATGAATTGATCGATTAATATGATTTCCGTTACCCTCTAAAGCACCTCAAAAAATTTGGTGATACTGCCAGGTAATTCATCAGTTAAATGGAAGCTGAATGTAAAGCTTCTAAAAGTCCCACAGTTTGTAGAGGTTTTGCGGTTAGAGGGGACAAGCTTTTCAAAATAGAGAAGTTTGTATAGGATTTTCTTGATTTTCGACAACAAGCACTTTGGTGATGGGGACCACACTCGTCCCAGATCCTCCTCTCTATGCAAAATGACAGCGAACGAAGGACCTGGTGATCTAAGAAATAGTAGCCAATGGCAAACCTACTGTCATGCTGAATTAATTAAATTCCCCGATATACTTGAAGACAGGTGACTGGCTATTTGCCAGAGTCCCTTCTCGCTGCCATTTTGAATGGAGAGGAGACCCTGGGGTCGAGTTGGAATTATCCACTGGAGAAAACCATCCACTGTTGGAACAATCATGAAACGGTATAAAGCTCAATGCAATGCGTGTTTAAATTAAATCGCCCGCAGGCTACTGCAATCGTTCGACGTCACAGATCCAGCAATCTACGGAACCTTACCTTCTTGAGGTTTCTGTACGTTCTTTAATAATATTGGACCATGGCTAAGTAGTTCCGCGTGTAAAGGCTCAGTGTATGGAAGGGCTCTGCGCTGTCGGTGCCTTGGCAGAACGTTACAGTCTTTGAGACACTCCGAGTTTGGATCCGAAGAATTGCAAACGACAGCCTGTTAATAACAATTTTTTAAAAGTACTTCAGGTGATTAAGGGGAGATAAAACTATTCCTGGGCAGATCATTCAACAAGTAAATCATTAAAGTTCATTTTGGTTAGAACTTGTAACCTCTACTAGTAACAAAGTACAAAAAATGAGAAAATTGCAATTATGTTATAGTAACATTTACTTTTAATGAAAAGAAAGTTATGCATGCTAAATAACAAAAGATGGGAGTCAACTTGTACAGCACTTTATTTGACCAGTTGACAAACACAAATGTTTGAATGACATTAATGACACAGTTTGATCCTACATGAAAGACTTGAGAAGGTACAGTAGTCCACGCTAGCTCAGTTTTGCGCGTCTTGTCGAGTCAGCGCAGTATCACATGAAGCCGCAATAACTTCTCAAAGAAGAGACACTGGCTTGTTCATCTAAAGCACAGAGATGTTACATCGTAGCGGACATGTAAAAAATGATGGTGTGTCAAGAAGAAATAGCATTGCATGCATTTGTTACCTTACAGTGGATGTAGACAAAAGGATCTGGTGTATTTATGAAATGGAAGGCTTGCAGACTGAAACGATGAAGACCTTTGACGCTAGTAGGATGATACTGTACCGTGAAGTCTTGTGGACAACTGCGAATTGAAGAGAAACTATCAGTAGTTTGCTAAGTGCTGACATAAGAATCAAGAAAAGTCTCTGCTTTCCCGGGATGCAGCTGTTGCTACACAGTATTGACCAGGAATTCACGGTTTTTATTCATAGACCGAGGCCAAACAAGGTTTTCTATTTTTTTCTTTAAGATGAAATAATTTTCTTTACCTGCTTTGTGGATTGCTTACGTTTATAACCACTATGGAATTCAAGTAACGTTGCACTGTCCAGGAACGCTGCCGGATTGGGAAAGCGAGTCATATGGTGTCACATGAGATCACATGACATTGTATGCTCATATGTCGTGTGACTTAAAGGGACACTGTCACCAATTTTTAGAATAACTTTGAAAAGCTAAAAGACATATTCTAATCAAAGGAACCCAAAATTACTGGTCACGTTTTATTTAAAACTACTCTAACCAGTTCCCTGAGACTATAATTAAGTGTGTTTGGCCGCGGAACACTAGGATGGGAATGGTTACAACTTGAAAACGTCAGGCTGATATTTTCAAGTTTTTCCTTTGTTTCGTAACTGACTATGGTTAGTTCTTCTTTTAAGAAAATCATTTGATTTCCTTCTCTTGACATTCTAGGAGTGTTCTGTGTACGTGAAAAGGCTTTTAATTCAATTTTCAGCACACTTTCACCCCCAAACGCAAATATCCCCGTGACAGTGTCCCTTTAAAACTAGAACCAGATTATTACATCGTTATCACGATTCTCAGTTTCTTTCGATTGTTTTTGAGACGTCAATGTAACTACGTACTGGCGTCTCAAAAGCGATCCAGTGATTGGTTGAAATTCTCGCGCCGTTTTAGATGGGCTCCTTTCATTCAAAACAGAATTCAAAGTTTCTCGTCAAAGAGCGGTCAGAAATGTAAATTACTTTCCCGTTTAAAACATAAAAGAAAGCGATATTCAACTTTAGAGTCCATGTTATCGAAAAGGCAATGTAAGACGAGAACTCAAACGTGTTTTCATATATTTTCAACAGTCAATATAAAGCAGAATTGCCGTCTCAAAATCGCAATTAGTTTATAATTATTAATTTGATTTGAATTGATCATGAGTTGGTACTGAGTTGGTATAAGCCCTTTGCCATAGCGAAGGACTAAGGTAGGGTTTTCTCGTGAAGGGCTGAAGCTAAAAAACTCAACTTTGAAATTTCTTTACGGTGGCCAGTTCATCCTATATCGGATGATCAAATCAAAGTGTTTCACTCCTCTACCGACACGGCATCAAACTAAGCCCTTTATTATAGCATCCAATTGTACTGTAACGCACTGTTCTGATTGTAAGACAGTGAAGGTATTCCATGCAGTCGCGTGCTTATCCCTCCTGAAAATAAAACGTAACGTAACGTACTAGACGGATAAGTGTCAGGAGCTCTTTAAGGGTACTTAAGGATTAGGGCCAGCAGTTGCTCACCAATGTAAATGTTACCTGACGTTGCGTGACTTACCCGTCTAGAATTAGATCGTACTGTAAGGAGCTATTCGGATTAGGATCAGGTGTGGCGTGACATTGCTGCGCCATAACAGCCAATCTAGGATCCTTGGAATCTACGCTGAGTTGCAGATAGACTCGCTCGTTAACCATTACGCCGATAGGAAAGCTCTGGTCTCCATAGGGACGAGTGTACTCAGCATCCTTAAAGACGCCTAGGTTAATATCAAACATTCCTGAGTCCGTGGCGTTGCCTCTGATGATTTTTCTTCTGGTCTCTAACTGAATGGCGCTTGCTCGGCCCATCTTGAGGTACAGGCATCTGTATCATAATAAACACAACACAATACAACACGCAGTTAAGGGGGATTATACGTGAAATATTTAGCCGGACAGAACAGCCTGGGAAAGTCAGTTCCAGAGTCAAGTAAGACCTTGACACCTCAAACTGACAATCAACTTTTCACGTTGCTGATTTCTTCTCATGTTCTCGTAACCTCCCGAATAATATTCCTACTTTCCAGACTACCCTCATCCCTGTGACTTTTTCCGGAATTTATGCAAACCTCATAAAAGGAAAGTGCGCCGCACTATCATTGCAGTATTTAAAGACGTCTGTTGGCTTAGAGTGGGATTTTTTTGCTTAGAAGGCTTACCTGAATGGAATATCAACTTCCGCCAGCCTCGTTATGATGCCTTCTGATGGCCTTTCTTGGATGGTGTTCATGTAAACAAACGCGTTTTCCGTGGCCATCATCTTAGTACCACATGACGTGAGATTTGTTTCAAACAGGAAATGTGTGCCGTTATCCTTGGGAAGACACCTCGCATCGTTGAGACGCAGATCCGTCCTACGCATCATGCCCATTAGGAACCTTTTGTCCAGTACAACTCGGATAAGCATCTTTCCGCAAGAGAT
>Ga0126336_10001543_pt1 | contig 12185 bp, 8 predicted proteins | sample SidCmetagenome_FD_92530 | JGI IMG/M metagenome (GOLD analysis project Ga0126336, IMG submission 92530) | Coral microbial communities from El Islote,Puerto Morelos, Mexico - Siderastrea C C metagenome | ecosystem: Host-associated > Invertebrates > Cnidaria > Coral | place: El Islote,Puerto... | reverse complement strand
TCTTGTCAAAATGTCTGGTTTTGCTATTGTACGGAAATCAATATCGTAATCTATGTTTTGTACACAAAACAACGTATTTGTGGTCGATGAGCAGTCCCAGGGGTGGGGAATTGTCTCTTTTTGGGTGCCCAGGGGTGGGGAATAGACCGCCAAGTGAGAACAAAATTGCAAATCCCCGGGGGTATGCCCGGGGGGGATGGTTACAGGTAGAATTGAACCATGCATTACTGTGTTTATCACGATAAACGTGGGTGTTTTTTCTTGGGAAAATGTGTTCGGACCGCCGCAAAAACCATGGTTGTGAACAGAAAAACCAGAAGGCACCAGCTCTGCTATATTTGAGATCGGGACCGCTGCGAAATACTGCGAACCCAAGCGTTGTGCCGACCCCGTTCGCAGCACGGAACCGACAACGAAGATGAAGTCTTTAAAAGTAACTTGAACTTTTTGCTTTCCTAAAAAGACAACAGAGTACTCTGTTGAACTCTTTCTTTCCATTTATAGTTATCTGATATTTTTCTCAAGTTCTAAACTTCACTTCTGTCGAACTGAATTGTTTTGCTAAACAAGCTAAGCTTTTAAAAAACCTCTTTTTTAAAAGTGACGGTGGTCATGCGGTGGTCATGCCAAGAAAAACGCCGGTTAGGCTTGGACAAATTCTGCTCGTAAAATGGCTTATTCTGCCTGCCGGCAGTGCTCGCAAAAATCCCTTATTCTGCTCGAAATTCTGCTTAGACACCCTTATTCTGCTCGAATTCTGCTCGGTACCTGAAAAATGTTCGGCCCTTCGGGCCTTATGTATTTTCACGAATATGGAAGGGAGCCTGGCCCTAACCCCCGAATACTAATTACATATTCATTATGTGTAGCAAAATTGTAATTCATCTTACTTTATATCACTAATATTAGACGAAACAGTGAATCATGTGTGCGTTTTAGCTAATAATCAAATTAATTACAAGGTATTTTCTATTTGTTTTTTGTTTAGTTTTAAATTTTTCTTACATCTGTTATGCATATCATTAGTGCCGCTGATTTTCCCTTATTCTGCTCAAATCCTGCTCGAAAATGCCTTATTAGGCCGGCAGAATGCTCGCCTCACAAATTGCTTATTATGCTCGAAATTCTGCCTGCAGAATTTATCCAAGCCTAACGCCGGTGCCCAAAACCACCGCGCGATTTCCCGCCAAGAAAAGATGGCATTCTCCACCCCGAGTTGGGTTGTCTTGCGACTCCTCTCCCCCTCCCCCAGACTCTGTACGGACGTACGCTGACGTCACAACCGGCAAAATTTTTCGGATCGATAGATTACCAAATTTCCTTAGCCATGGTGGACTCTTTGGTTGTGATGTAAAAAAGCTTGCTAGCGCCCAGAAACATAATAGGGGGGAGAGGTAAGCAAAATGTAACAGTGCAAAGTACCAACTTTTTACCGACTTTATTTTGAAATTGGAAACTGGTTGAGATGTGGTACTCTCTGTGTTTCAAGGAGATTTCGACTATAAGTCAATCTAATCCTACGACGTTCATGGCCTAGTTCTATCACTAGTCCCTGACTGTATTTGGCTACGGTAATACTAGATCTATTCGACGCCATAGTAACAGTTTGCAACAGTTGAACGTCAATGCATTAACTCTCAGTTTATTTTTGTTATCCAAGATGCAAGGAAACCTGGAGTTTACTTCCTAATCAAGTAGTTACTGCCACATCTCTAAAGAAGCTTTAAAGTAGGTGCCCTGCCGGCGGTAAGAAAGCCAGAAGCACCAGCACATCTTCATAGATTGTAAGCCGACTGCCATCCCTTAGTGAGGCCTTCCAAGAGGGGTAGCCTTGTCGCTTTGTCGCGTCTTTCTCAGGAACGATGTCGCTGAGCTAATGGTTGTAACTGTCACTGTCGTTTTTGTAGTACGCGCAAATGTCGCTGTCGCTTTATAAATTCTCTAAAATAACGGAATTGCTGGTTATGCCATAGTCACTGCCTTTCTTTGCCATTTGAATGCGTTTTGCTTTGGAGTTTTTGGCAAATCTTAGCAGATCGTCGAGAATATGCATTTAGTGTCTTCAATATCACGTGATCGTGAAGAGGAACTGTTAAATTATTGGCCACCAGTTCCTTCTGTTTACCCCCAAATGACACAATTTAAGATTAGTAAAACGTTTGCCTCACCGTGAGGCCTGAAGTCACTTGGCATGTAGATCGCGAATATTCCGAAACGTCTTCTTCAGCAGGCGACGCGATCTGGAAGAGTGCTTGGCGAGAAAAACTTGAACTTAAAGTAAAACTCTGTAAATCACATCTGAAAATCACTTTATGGTGATGTTGGCATCCCAAACCAAAAAAGATCATTATTATAATATAATAAAAACGAACACGCCTCTTAAACCCTTTGGAATAAGTAACACGCAAGATCTTTGTCTTTTATGAATATCAAAAGAAAATCAATTTACAAATACCATCAGGACGAGGAATATTCTTCTAACACTTAGTAACTCTAAAACACGAGACTCTGTAGAGTTTAGAGACAGTTTACAGTTAGTTTGAAAGGAAGGGAGTTCAAAACAAACGACCACCGGGGGCTGGAGTATCTAGAGGGTTCCGGGGGTATGCACCCCCGGGAAATTTTGAAATTTTTTACTTCAGGAATGCGATTTTCAGCATTCTGAAGGGGAAATGAAAGTGGTTCAACTGCTGTTAATTCAAGTCAATTTTTTTGCGTTAAAAAGAACAACTATGCTGATAACGTAGACACATCATGAAAATCGGTCAACTCGTTGCTGTGACTGACTTAAGTAATTGTTTTCCCCTTTTTGACATCACAGACCGTAAATGAAAAGAAATTATATGATCGTCTGCTCTCAGTATGGATACAACGTATCAAAGGTCATCGATTTACGGAACTCTCAAAACCAATGCAAGCGGTTAAGGTGGTTACCAGTCCTACTCTTGACTGCTTGCACTGAAGTACCAATCAAATAGACTGATTATTATATTTTATTGGTAAAGTGCATAATTTCCTGACGTCGCTGTCCATTTAAAGTGCTTACTGTGTCGCTGTCATATTTTGCTGGCTCAGCTGAGTCGCTTGTCGGTGTTTAGAAAGTCCTATGTCGCCAGTTTTCAGGGCCGTGTCGCTTGTCGCTTTTACCCCTTGGAAATCCTCCTTAGCGCAAGCTACCTAGGTGGGTACAGTTATCTAAGTATAAGTGTAGAAGTACCTGTACCTTTAGTGATCGATACTGAAGAGACAAACGTGTATGTTTATTCCTACATTCTAAGGTATTCGATCTAGCTGTGGGTTTGCCTTGGTGTAAGAACCTGACGAGATTTCTTTGTTTGTTAGCTATTGTTTTTCTGTACGCTATTGTTTAAAATGTTTTGTTTCCCTTATTTTACGTCATCCGTGAGTTTTACAGTTTCTTACACCGAGGCAAAGCCCGATTTGTAGTTCGATGGATATAAAAATACTGTATTTTGTAATGTTCTTTATCAATCCTAACCATTGCCTTATAATGCCCCTAGTCGATTTCATGTCCAATTTGTAACCATTTGTATGTGAAAAATGATTTCCTAAATAGGGTGACGGAGTTGCCTCTAAATTAGAAATATTCAAAATTTATACTCTCCTGACGGATGGCATCGTAAAACGCGATAACTAACTTCTTTGTTTTCTTGGTATGCAGGGATAGTACCGGAGTTTTAAATTTTCACTTTGCAATTCGAGAGAGTTGGAAGTAAGTACAAATATTAAGCCCTGTATTGTATTACCTTTATAGTTGCCTTGTAAGAGTAAAGACTATATTTTTGTAGCTTTGATGTAAAATACCATCGCGATAGCACCAAACTCGATGATTTGTTTCGGTCTGATAGAGCTGTAAGTCTGGCGATCGATAATATGACGAAAGTAATGTTATGTCACCCTTAATTCTCCTCGTTTAAGCCCACACTTTAGAATACATTTTGGACCATGTTGTCTGTTGCCGAGAAAAGCGACAAAGCTATTAAAGGCGGAAGAGGTTAAATTGACCAAACTAAGCAGATTACTTTAACTACAAAAGTTTTCAGACGTTCAAAGTTTGGACAAAAGTGGACGTCCGCGAAAATGAAGCATCTGAAACGTAACTTTTGAGGCAGAGGCCTTTTTTGCTCTGAGATTTCGTAAATGTTATAAAAATGTTCTCGATAGTTCAGTTGTTGACTTGTGAATGTAGAACATTCTAGAACTCTTTTGTTTCCATCGTGAATATGGGACATTCTGGAATATATTCATTGATGTGTCCAAGCGTTTCTAGAATAATTATGAAGATCACACAAATAGGTCGCGTTTATTATTTGTTAGTTTGTTCATCGCCCGAAGGCTAACAGACGTCAAATAAACTACGGGTAAAAGCAAAGTTGCTAGGTCGAAAATTCATGAATAATTCCACACCTTCAGGACACAGCTCCGACAAAGAAGTATGATATGGAAATAGTTAACATGTGCATGAAACTTCACTTCCATGAAACAACTTAAGGTTAACCCATTAACGGCCGTGGCGACCAAAACCAGGCGAGAGGGAGGGCGCACCGTCGGTCCATGACGTCATCACTTCTGTTTTTGATAACCGACTGATCTTGCAGGATGCAAATCTCTAACACAAGGTGCCCCCCTAAAACTAAAGCGATCAGACAAATCTCAATTGTGCTCATCCTCAAAGCCAAATTTGCAAACAAAAAAGAAGTCTTGGAGGTGGAAGAGAAAATTAGTTTTACGCTGCAAAGAACATTTTAGATGTCTGGACTGAGCAGGCAATACTCGAGATCGAAGGGCCTCTGCTCGTAGGGTAAGCAGACAATGGGCAATGGGCAGAATGCGGTGTTCAATGGATTAAATGTTTTAAAAGGTTAAAACTACTAAAAGCTTTCGATCATTAAGATCATCATCAGATGATCTCTATGATAGAAAACGTTTTATTCCGCGAATATTTCCATGATAACCATTCTGTATCCTCACCTTTCTGTTGCACTTAAACTGCTAAAATGAATGCCACGTTTGCCAAACACCCTAGTCGCACGATACAAAAGACAGACTGCGCTCCAAAATTTAAATGAAATAAATAAAATAACTTGAAAGTTTCAGCAAGTATTAAAAGTCAAACAACACAAGATATCAAAAAATTTCGCCAATGCGTCGGTAGGGCATAGGTGTGAAATTTGATTCACTTAGGTTCTGTTTGACAATTACTTCATTCTTGTCATTTACAAGATCTTCAAGCGTGACAATCCCTTTTTTAATAAGCTGTAAAAACACGGATATTCCGTCAATTAAAATGTGTTTGTTGTTCCATATTATTGTACTCGCTCTTGCAGTAGTATCCATGTTTTAAATGTTTGCTCCTGTTGCGGCGGAGTGTTCAGCGAATACTTGTCAACACTCATTTAAAATCTAGGTGGTTTGATAGGAAGATTCTTAATGTCAAATCCACAACCTAAGACTAATTTACCACCAACTTGTTTTAAATAATGCGTGAGGATTATTTTCCACCTACTTTGCTGCGCCTCAACAAATTTTTTGTAGCACATGATTCGCTGTGTGTTAATGACTGACTCCAAATGTGGTGCTCTTAATCCACCGTTTTCCACATCACAAATCAAGGCTGAGAGTTTAATTTTATCCTTTCCTTTCCAAATAAAATTAAACAAAATTTTGTTTGCTTCCTTGATTACGTCTCTGTGTACGTACACTAAACCAGCCCTATACGTTTAGATCGGAACGACATCTGGTTTTATGATTTGTATTCGACCAATCACTGTTACGATACGTTTCTCCATTTCCAAAACTGCAGCTTTTCTCTGATAGATTTCAAAATTTCATCAAAATTTAGCTTTTTCCGAAGGGCTTGATCGTACGCTAAATGAATACCTAAAATCCTGATAGCCATAGTGATATTTCTGTCGGCGGAGGCTATTAGCGACGTCGGCGACGTAATTGTTTATTGTTTCCCAAAATCATTACCTCCGTTTTTTGGTAATTGATTTTAGCCCGGAGCATAAGGTGAAACTATCCACAGTTTCTAACAAGGCATTGACAGAAAACTGTCAAGTCATCAGCAAAAATCTCTAATTTGATCTCCTCGTTATCCACCAGTATACCCTGAATCTCTTTGTTTAGACGTATGTTTTAAAATAGCTAAGATTTCTAAACAGATGATGAATAAATATAGAGATAATGGGTCACCTTGTCTGACACTTTTAAGAACTTTGAATGGGGCTGTTGTGAAATCATTCTTCATTATTGTACTGAGAATGTTTTATAAAAAAGTTTGTATCCAGCGAATCAAAGACGGGCCAAAGTTGGAAATAGAAAGCGCCGTTTGGCTTGAACATGAAGGGACGATTAACAGAATCGAAATTTTTGAACTCTATAGCTACTAATAATCTGCGGATTTCATTCTAAGATGTCATCTATTGTTCTCACGGCATCAAGGATCGTTCTGCCCTTAACCTACGCGTTTTGATTAAAATGTATTATTTTAGGCAATACCTTCCGATGTCTTGTGGCGATTGCCTTTGAGCCGATTTTAGTGTCAACGTTAATCAACGAAATCGGTCTCCAACTAGTTATGTGTCGCTTGTTTTTTCCTTTCTTTTCTATCAGCTTAATAACGGCTTGTTTTTGAGCATTTGAGAGTTCACCAAAGTCATATGAATAATTAAGACAATCAACACAGACACATCATTTCGTAAGTTTAGGAATTTCTGGTCTCTGCAAGAATGGGTGATTTTCATCTATCTCCTCTTTGTTTTCCGCATACAAATCCGAGTAAAAATTTTCAATTTCCTTCATAATTTTCTTTGGATTTGTGGTAAGGGCACCTTCACTAGTGAACATCTTTCGCATACAATTCTTGGTCCCCCTGTAAGATTCAAGCCCTGAAAAATATTTGTTGCTTTTCTCACCTTGTTCATACCAATTTGCTCTCGAGCGAACTGATTATTGCTCATTCGGCAATATAATCAAAGTGCGAGTCACATTTCATTTTTAAGCATTCTAAATTCTCAAGTTTGACGTAGATGAGTCAATTGAGAGTGCTTCCTCAGCTTGCTTTAGTAATGTCTCGATTTTTGCACCAAGTCTTGATTTTTCTTTTGAGCTTTTTCTTTACTATATTTTATAGTAAATTGCCGCACTCGATATTTTTTAATCAGATCCCATAAAACTCTTTTATCGTTAGTTCATTAAATTCCTCTAGCCATTCTGGTATTTTCTTTATTAATTGCAGTAGTAAGGGACACCCCTTCAGGGAATTTTCACATTTAATTTGCATACACACCCCCTAAGATCTGATTGGTGGAGAAGGCAAAAAAGTCGGCCATGATGGATTTTTCTGGCTTCTGATTGGTGGAGACAAAACAGTGACGTCACACCGGAAGTTAAAAAGGGTGAAAATGGGTGAGCTGTCATGTCAAAAATCACCATACCAACAAGCCATTTGTCAGGAAAAAAATCCATTTTTTAATCAACCCAGACTTCATTTTACAAGCGGGAACGTGTGCCTGGAACCGAGTGGTCAGCGGCGTCCCATTTGAAAAAGAGTTCAAAGTTTGGTTGAAGGCCTGGCACTATTTTGTCATGGTTGTATGAAAGAGGGAAGCACCTGGTATCAGCATCCACTTCAAAAGATGGCAACCTGAACTTGGCTAAAGTTTATTATTATTATTATTATTATTATTATTATTATTATTATTATTATTATTATTATTATTATTATTGGCATCTCCTTTGGGATTACCATTTTGGAAGTGCTCACGAGGTAACTGATGGAATAAGTGTGTACACAACAGATATTATTATGTGTACAGTAAGCATGTACACTGTTGAATTTATCACTGCTTAAGTACTATTTTAAAAAAATCAGGGTTCATATGGACCATGGAAAACCTGGAAAGTCATGGCAGTGTAGAATTTCAAAGTCGTGAAAATTAAGCATTTGTCAAGGAGAATGAAGTTCATTGTACAAAATAAATTAAGTAGTTGCCCTTTCTGCAAATGAAAAGAAAATTAGTGGGTCACAAACTGGATCTACTTGTCCTTTTTTTAACAAAAGGCTAATTTTATGTCATGGAAAATGTTTTAAGGTCACAGACGACATCAGTATCAAAGCTGGGTAGACTGTATTTTTCTTTTCCTTTGGGGTGTCCATTTTGGTAGCACTCATGTGGTAACTGATTTATTAAAAAGAAAAAGGAATATGATTACTAGATTTTACTTGTGAATTTCTTTTAGTGTATTTCATCAGGGCGTTAACCCTGAATTAAAAGGCAATCGTGGTTTTTGATTTATATGTACACTACCATCAATTATATTGTTAGATTGTTACTGCACAATCCTGGTTGCTTTTTAGTTAATTACTTTGCTCATTTACCTGTTTGCTTTTTCCTGTGTTGGATGCTACTTTCTCGAACAAATTGAGCAAGAACTGGGCTGTCTTTCCAGCAATAAGTGAGAGGTCAGCCTCAGTGTTCCCTCTGAAATAATGAGGGCAAAAAATACTCGATGAAGTCTGCCATGAAGCCAGCTGTTGCCAATGTTTTTGCTATGGACTGAATTTGATCAGCTTGCATGTAAGTTTCAGTCTTAGCTCTTAGAAGGGAGTGTTATCAGGGAAAGGGAGTGTTATCAGTTATCAGGGAAAGGGAGTGTTATCAGGGAAAGCCACTTAAGTTTTGTGGACCAATAATGTGGAAGACTTGCCTTTTGGTATTCAGCGTCACTCAACCAGGATAGTGTTGATTTGTTGTAATGTCTACGGCGCCAGCAGATAAAAAGAACAGCCATACGGAGCATCACTTGGAAATACATCTCCAAATTTCCAGATCTGAAAATCTGGTACTGATAAAAAACCAGTGGCACAACATCCTCCAACAGGTACAACAGGCATACATATTCATGATCTTTACAATTTGCAAACCGGCTTATAACATGCTTTCGCTCCATAATCCATCCCAGAAGGGTTGCAATAATACAAAGAGAGATACGGAACTCTTTGGGTCGTTGGGGCAGTTCTTTGTTAAAAACGAATAAATAAAGCTTGTCAAAGAAAAATTTAAAAATTTGGATGGTGTCTTCCTGGGCATTTAAACAAACGTGGAATGGCCCTTGTTCTGGAATGATGTTGCTTATGTTGTGTCCTTGTGCAATTAGTTTTTTGGTGTAATACCACCCAGGCCAATCAGCAGGAAATGGCACCAGGAAAGTCTTACAGTATGCGTGAAATTCTGGGTAGAGTTCAAATACATGTTGAAGGGAAGCAAGGTAATCCAGCTTGCTCTTTAAGGGTTGTTCAAATTCATCTAACAGCACACAAGTTTGAAGCGTTGATAATTCATCATGAGCCAGTCCTGAGTACACCCTATTGAAAGAGAGAGAGAAAGAATAGTTGTAGCTTTTTAAACTAAATAAACAATTTAATGCAATTTGTTGTTCGTCCATCGATTTTGATGAAGTCCACAACTTAAAAAAGTAAAAAGCAAACAGTATAAATGATGTGACAGAATGAAGTTATGACAAGATGGTACTGCATCCTAATAATGTGTAGATGGTTTATTCTTTGTATCAGATAGCATTTGCAATAAAGTGTGTACATAATTATACATGCCTTACCGGAGTTCTTTTAAGGACTGTTGTAGGTGTTTTGCATCTAGTTCTTGAAGCTGAGCAGGCAAACTGCTTTTGACATCAACTGTAATGTTGCTTCCTCTCCTATACCACCTGGACATGCAATAAGGTTTCCCCCTTTTAGTATTGTAGCTGGTCTGTGTAAGGGTCGCGTCATATCTGGTGGCACTGCTGGTACAGTTAGCTGAATGTCAATAACACAAGATGCCATATGGGAAGCTTTTGATGTTGCCAGTTTTGTGGGCACTCTGTAACCATGAACGTTGTGAAAATCGTCAAGCATGTTTATAATCAAACATTTCGCCTGCAAAAGACGTACAACAGTTTCTCTTTAAATACTGACAAGGTATATGGATACCAATGAGCTAAAGCACCTTGTGCCTTTTGTAAAGCTAGCATTGATCCATATGCACTTGCATACTGTTGCAAAGTTTTCATTAGGTGAGTTGCTCAGCGCTTTTACACCGATTCAGTAAGCTGCAAGGGGCTGACTCTTGAGTATCTGTAACAGTTATGTCATTTCATGACATCTTACACTACTGTATTGCATAAAGTTGCCACTTTATAATACTTCTATCTCACATTTCATTTATAGAATATCAACAACAAAAGAAGTGGGAGAAACAGGGTTGACAATAGTTGAAAAGTGAACATGGCACCAATAGAAAACTGTCCGAAAATTGTCAAACATCAAAAAAACTCCCCCCCCGCCCCACCCCCCGCCCCCCAAAAAAGATTGGGGCATGCAACATGGAAATTGCATCCTCAATAATTTTTCTATCTTTTGAATCAACAGTTTGCTCATTTTTTCTTGGCTTTGAGTTTACCTGGAGAGCTTCCTTGATTTTTGATGAAGTTGTTTTCTTGTGTGTGTGCAGTTGCATATCATGCTTTTCTTTTCGTACTGTCCTAGGTTGTGTAGAGAATCCTAATACAGGCCCAGATGCCATTCCAGTGAGAGACAGTCCAGACAGGCTGGTAAAGACTCCTCCATCCTTTTGCAGCCTGCAGGTCTTCTGTGATCTGCAGACAGTACAGTAGTTGAAAAAACTTCACATGATGAAACACACAGAATCATATTGTTTAAGAGTGCATGGCCACATCCTTGGAAGAACAATACTACATTTTTTATGCTTAAGGATAATTATGTCCTATTTGGACCTTCTCTTTTCGTTTTTATGTGGCAGTTAGATGTGTATGTTGTTCTTCAATTTTTTCCTTGGTTAAATTTTAATTTTCTTTTCTTTTGTGGGTGGTAATGGATGATAATGAGTTTAAAACAAAGGAAAAGAAAAATTGAACCAAAGATGAAATTGAACCACAGCATATATACCAACAATGACAGTTATTATTTCGGTATCTTGTACCTTATTTTACTGGCCAGATAAATTTCCTAAACTTCCTAATGAACAGAATTTAGAACATATTTATAAGGACTTGATATAAAGCTATCCTTTGTGCCATTTTACCCTTAATATCCCAATAGTTCCATTGAAAAGGAATCATTCATGCTATGTTGGTGCATCTCTCAGACCTTGTTTCCATCTTCCACCATCAACATTCTACAAAACTACATGTACTTTCACTTGTTTAACATCACATGAAGTTGTACAAAAGTACTCGTGTATTTAATGATATTCTTTACCTGAAGTAACTGAAGATGTGGCGTAGTGAGACTGTCCTCTGTAAATGGAGACTTTCCCTATCGTGACTCAGTCTCTGGTCATCCCTTTTAATTGATTTCAGTATCATATCAAACAGTCCGGGAGCATGTTTTTCAGCAAAGTCTCTCATCGCTGTTGGGTCATAAAGACTTTGGCCCTCTCTCTGGTAATAGCGATACAGTACCAGTTGAAACTGTGAAATAAGCTGGTCAAGGGTTGGTTCTGGAGAGAACAATGAATTTTGCTTTTTTCCTTGTTTGATCAAAATTAAAAAATATATATATATAGTCACAACATTTTGTCCAAAATATTTTTATTTAGAAACCATGAGTGGCTTATGCCAAAGTTGTTGTTATGTTTATTTTAGTGGTATTTTTGTTTTATTTTATGATAGAGTAGATAAAATAATGCTTAAAATGAAAAATTATCTTACCTTTTTTGTGACTTTCCAGCTTGGTTACCAAATCTTCAAACATTCCCGGAGGTAGCATCCTGTGTAAAATAACTCCATGGAATTCCATAGAATTCCATGGAGTTTCATGGAATTCCATGGAATTCTATGGAAGCTCCATGGAGTTCCATGGAAGCTCCATGGAATTACATGGAGTTCCATGGAAGCTCCACGGAATTCCATAGAACTCCATGAAAGCTCCATGGAATTCCATGGAGTTTCATGGAAGCTCCATGGAGTTCCATGGGGTTCCATGGAAACCACAAGGACTTTCGTGGAGTTCCGTGGAAGCTCCATGGAAACCCATGGAAATCCATGGAGTCCACTGAATTCTCATGGAATATTGGTGGAGTTCCATGGAAGCTTACTGAATTTCATTGTGTGACACATAATAGTTTGAAAATAAAAGAGTG
>Ga0126336_10001542_pt1 | contig 12186 bp, 7 predicted proteins | sample SidCmetagenome_FD_92530 | JGI IMG/M metagenome (GOLD analysis project Ga0126336, IMG submission 92530) | Coral microbial communities from El Islote,Puerto Morelos, Mexico - Siderastrea C C metagenome | ecosystem: Host-associated > Invertebrates > Cnidaria > Coral | place: El Islote,Puerto... | reverse complement strand
TTTATTTTGCTATGACTATCCAGTGTTATGGCGACATTTGCAGGTGTAGAAAAGGTAGAAGTAACTGTGCATGCAAAATCAGTACATAGAAGGAGGAAACATGCAGCAACCCGCTCAAAAAGCTCGCACATCAGCCCGACTTGTTTTAATAACTTCTTAGCTTTCAAAAGCAACAAAATTTCAGTCTTCAGTGCAAACATCGCACCCATAAAATAGCTTTCCGGGCCCGAAAAGTTGTTGGGACTTTTGAGAAACAGGCCCCAGATTCGTTAATTTATATTTAAGTTAATGGAAACATGTTATCAATAGCTTCAGTTGTGTAGTTTTGGGTTAAATTTTCTTGTTTAGTTTATTACCTAGAGTGCACTGAAACACCTATTAACTGCAATTTCTTATGTACATGTTACTGTTAGCATTATAAAATCTCGGGATTTGTAACAATTAAAAATATACCAGCCGTAACACTTCACCGTAAACCCTATCTAGGCGCAGATAAGTTTGCACAATTTGCCATACCTGTGGTTGTTCGTTTCACACTGCCTCCAGATTTTAGAATTGACTTCAGAGAGGTGGCTGGCTTAGCAGGCCTGGCAAACGGAGTCGGCGTCATGTTCTCTGCTGGTACGACTTCAAACGACCGGTCTTCCACTTCATCGGCTTCTTGCACTGAATAATTAGCATCACCTTCATCACAAGCCTCACCAGCATCAACAAAAGAGGAAGCATTGCCATCGGCCTCATTGTCTTCAGTGTTTTGTATTGCAGAGACCGACTTGCCCCGAACAACTTCAGACTCCTTTGCCTTGTTCCTTTGAGCCACAGATTTCTTTCTTCCAGTCCGACCTGCTCTTTCACCTTTCCTAGGATCAGTAGTATGTCCTGTCTTCGATGTCTCACCTCCAAAGTTTGTTTGACTGCGGTCATTGTCTAACCTCGGTTTTGTCGCGTCCGTCCTAAGCTCTGACTCAGTAGTATTGTCATGGCTGTTTATAGAGACAGAGGATTTGGAGCTCTTTGCCTTGCTTGCTTTTCGTGCATATGGTGGTAATACACTTGCGTGCTTTCTGCGTTTAGTCCCCGCCTTTTTCCTGGATTCTGAACCGGACGCCGCGTTACTGGAGACACTAGAGATGTTACTGACAGTTCTATTAGCAGTCTCTTCTTCATCTAGTTCACTCACAACGTTAAGATCATCAGCTTGTTCTTCGTCTTGTCCTTCCAATGCTTCATTTTCTTTTTCTCTCTCCCCTTTTCTAGCTTGAGATACAACTTTCACCTCTTCAGTCGATTCCTGTTCCTTTGTTTGACCCATTTTCTGATCCCTCAAAGATTTCCTACCTCGTTTCTTCTTAGATTGCTCATCAGAGTTTCCTTCATTATGGAGTTTACTGCTGTCTTTCCCCTCTCTTTGTGTGGCAGTACGCAATTTTTGCACTCTGTCATTTTCCACCACATTATCATCTTCGTCACATTCGTCTTCACCTTGTCCTGGCTCAGCGTCTTTATCATCAATTTCTCTTTCTTCTCCGCTACCAACTTCTCTTTCTTCCCTATTGTTATCTTCTCTGTTCAGTTTAGCATCTTCCTCTTTCTTCCTTTGTGCCCTTGTTTTCCTTCCACTCAGTTTAACCCCATCACCATTTTCACATTCAGTTCCACCTGCTTGATCGCTGCCGTCTGCAACACTCTTTTGTTGCTTCTGTTTCTTGCTGTTCTTGACTCCTTTCTTCATCCTTGACTCTCGGCTTGCTGGTTTTCTCTCGTCACCACCTTCATCTCCATTAGAGCTTACGACGACCTTACATCCCGCGTCTTCGTCGCTTTTCTTTTGTCTTCCTTTCGTCACTTTTTTCTGTTGTTGTCTCGTATTTGGAACACTTTTCCTTCCTCGACCTCTTTTCTCTTCCTGTTCATTATCAATGTTATCATTCTCGTCACTGCCACCATCAAGTAGCTCTTCATCGCCAACGTCTTCACTCTTCTTTGCCTTTCTTGTGGACTTTTGTGATTGTGATGGTTGTTGTTCAGTGCCTGGTAAGCTCTTTGCCCTTCGTTTCCCTTTCTTAACAGCGGTGCTGTTTTGATCCTTCACAGCCTCGGAGTCTGCAAGTTTTACTTCCTCGACATTCTGAGTTCGTCTTCTTGAGGACTTCTTTTGTTCTTGTTTGGAAGTTAACAAAACTTGTTTATCATCCTCGTCCTCATCATTTTCATTAGCTGCAGCTTCTTCCTCTTCTGGCTCCTCATTCTGCAACTCTTGCACTTTTTTCTGCCTTCCCCTTGTAGATCTCCGCTTTGTATTTTGCGTTCTTCCCTTTAACGACTTACTTTCTTCTTCTACCACTTCAACATCAACATCAACCTCACCCTCATCGCTCTCATTGCCTAATGCCTCTTCTGCTTCAAGCTCCTCAGTCTGCAACACTTCCACTTTCTTCTGCCTTCCCCTTGTAGATCTCCGCTTGGTATTTTGCATTCTTCCCTTTAATGACTTACTTTCTTCTTGCGTGGTATTTTGCAAGCCTTTGTCACCTCCATTCTCATTCTCATCGATCACTGCTTCTTCCATCTTTCTCTTTCTCCCTCTCGCAGCCCTCTGCTGGGTGCCTAAAGGCACGCCCTTCTTTCTCACGGGAATCTTGGATTTTTTTCCTTTTGCCATTGGTAACTCACTTGGCTCTGGTTGACTGTCTGAGCTGGAAGCATATTCAGGTGACATTGTCTTGTGTTTGGTCCCTTCAAGAACAAAACTCTCACTCATAACAAAACTCTCAGCCTCAGCAGAAATAGGGGATTTATCCAATACCATGCTTTTGGCATTCCGCGTTGTATTACCAATAGTGAGGAAAGTTTCCTCCTCTCCAATCCCCTCAACATCAATGACTTCATCATCTTCGTTAGACAGGTGACTCTGATTTTTCTTTTGTTTGGCATTTGTCCTTTTTTGCCTTCCAGTCTTCCCTTTGGTTTTGAATGCAGTAGATGGATGGTCATTAGGAGGTTTCTGGCGGTATGTCTGAGAGTTATCATCCACCTCAACCACATCAATGTCAGCATCACTTTCACCATCCTCCTCGCTGATTGCCTTTGTGATTTCTTCGTCCTGTGAAGCTCTGTTGACATGAAAGAGAAGGAAAGGTATTTTGAATGAAAAGGCGACTTGTGACAAGAGGTCTTGTGACCTCAGATTGTAGACTCACATCATTTATCACCGTCTTGGTTACGATCCTCGGAAGGTTTTTAAAAATCCAACGACATTTTCATGTCGTACGCGACAGTCGTGAAAAAGTTGTAGTTTTCATTTACACGAAACAACAAGCGTCGTTGGCTATTTGTCAACATGTCGCATACAATAAAGTTGTATGGTCTAAATTGGCTCTTACATGTGGGTAAAAAAAAAACGATGTTGTTTTCTCTCAAAATGATGCACTGTTGCCACAAAATGCACACTTTTTGTATCGAGTAAAATATCTTTAGATTGCAATGGTTGGGCTGAAAGACATTTAATAGTACTTTGCAGGGCTTTCAAAGCGTTTTGTGTCATCTGTTGCATTGATCTCCACAGCTGTAATATTACATATATTTGATATTTTGCGATAAAATTAAAACTTACAACAGCCAAGATCATCCAGTCACGATCCCATTTCGCAAATAATAAGGTAGTATGTTATCTTTTTCGACATTTGATGTCATTTTATGTCCTCCATGGAAAAAACTGGCTTCTGTGAATTCGGCCAAATATCTCGGTGTTACTACAACTCATGATCTACGCTGGAACAGTCATATCGACAACATCACCAACAAAGGACTACCCTGAGTAATACATTTATATTTTTTTCTCTCTTATATGTATTTCCTAAAGAAAAGCGTCTTCTCTCTACTCTCTATGCTAAAGCAAATAGAACTCTGGCTTTTCTGAGAAGGAACCTGAGGATCAGTTCCACTTCACTTACACTCGTCCACCCTACACTGGAATATGCCTGCACTGCCTGGGACCCTTACAACCAGTGTAACATGGATAAACTCGAGATGGTCCTACACATCCAGCATAAGTGGTATGCTAACACAACTCGGCTAGTACCCGCTTCACACCTAAAGAAAAGCCCTGAGATTGTGCATGATGTACACAATTCACAGCGGCCTGGCTGACTTGGGTACTCAACATCTCATGCGTCCACAAAAGAGACCATCAGGACCCGTAAACTGCATGGGCTATGAAGTCCCATTCTCTCATACAAATAACCATCAAATGTCATTCGTGCCAAGAACTATTCGTGATAAGACTGGAATAGCCTCCCAGCCTCCGTGGTACTAGTGCCTAGCCTGGAGGCCTTTAAGGACCGGCTGTGGTGCCAGTTTGCCAATAGCCACTGACCATACCCTAAGTTTTTATTTTAAGCACCTGCACAGTTTTTGACTTCTTATAAATAGCGCCTGCACTGACGCTCAGGAGAATCTTCATTAAGAAGGAGGTGGGTTTTCCGAGGATGAAGAAGAAGAAGCTTTTCCAATGAAGTAGGAGAAAAAGTGTAACGATTTTTCTCATTAAACCAACGAATACCTCTATTGAAAAAGGTTTGCGAGGAAGAGCATTTGACAAAAGTATGAGTATGAATAATTATGCTCAACAAACCTGGACTGCATTTGTTTCTTGGATTGTGGTTCAGTAGGAGATTTCCCTTGTGTAAATGACAGCCTGTAGACAAAGATAAATATACATTATTTTGGTAGTTTGAGGACTACAGAGTACAGAGGGAGGGTACAGTAAATGCTTTTTCTTTTGATTAATTGAAAACACGAAAACATCCCAACTAACACCCAAAAATTAGAAGTCCAGGCTTTGAAACGTAAGGGTTCAAGCCAAAATTACAAAATAATAAGAGCGTAATGTACAATCGTAAAACATGAAGGAACCATGTCATATGTTTGGCAGCCTGTGCTACTACACTGTAACTAGGCCAGGGTACCCAACAAACTAATAGTAATAGGTTGATGTCAGAAAACAGCTATGCTTTCAATGTACCTCTTCTTGATTGGTCCTCTCATCTGAGGAGTCGGTTCACGGGATGCTGGGTTTTTAATAATAGTGCCGGTGTCATTGGGAGACTCGACCTCTCCTTCAGGAGTATCTGTTGTTTCCAGCCCTTGTGGTTCTTCAGGTGTATGTTCAGCATCCTCCCTATCTGGTAAGTCCTCCACCTTGTTGTCATGTGCTGTCAGGTTGTCCCCTTTCTCTGAAGACAATCCCTTGGCTTTGTCAGCACCTTCAGGTTGCAAACAGAGTTTGATGGAAATAAAAAGCTAAAGAAAACTCTTATAAGCACAGGCAAAACTGAAAATGTAATGGTAACATTTCATGAAACACCAATTTTCAAATATTTCCCTGGCACCCGACAGACATTCTTGAAGGGCTATAACAGTCGTTGAACGAACGTACTACTTGGGGGGGGGGGGGCATACTCTGGCTGAAAGGTACTTTTTTGGGCGGCCTTCTTTGGCTCGCCCACACGGCCAGAACTTATCCTGGTTTCTGCAACATGAAGCATTTCAGAATATTGCTACTCCCCCTGGATGGGATGCTAGTCCATCACTGAGTTATCCCCAGCAGTACATGTATGTTGCTGGTACCCATTTTTCACACCTGGGTGGAGAGAGACAATGTGGTGTGAAGTTTCAACAACACGATTGCAGGGACTGGGCCTCGAACCCCTGACCTTCAGATTCGAAGTCCAACATGCTACCTGCTACACCACCAAGCCCCCACACAGTATACTAAAAGGTAGGGAAATTTGCTGTTTTAGTAGGTTAAAGCAGTGATGAAATGTATCTTAAACTGAAAGAAGCAGCAGGCATTGTTCGCCACGTCAGGACATAAACGAAGGAAACTTCATTGGGTACCCCCCCCCTCCCGCAGACTGCTGCTCTTGGTGACACCTCAGTCTGGAATCCTTCGTACGGAAAAAGATGGTGGCTGTACATTTTACCACAATATCTTGCGAACCTAACACAGCAAATAGGCACATAAAAAGCCACATTTTTTCCACAAATTTGCCTCTGTGTTAGCAACATTTTCTATGCTAAATTTGAAATTTTTAGAACTTTTCTTTGCGTTTTTTGAGTGTTTTTATGGTTCTTGTTCGCTAAGAACTATGGGTAAATGTACCGGTCGCCATCTTTTTCGGTACGGTGGATTGAGCAAATCCACAAACTTGTAGTGTAGTAAGTCCATTGTTACAAACATAATAATAATTATTATTTTTGTATGGACTTACTACACTACAAGTTTGTGGATTTGCTCAATCCACCATATTAATAATGGTAATAGGACTGAGTGGAGTCCAATTCGGTCTGTAATCATACGAGTGATTAACAAAATCGGATGACCGCGTACCCGGGAGTCCGATTTGTTTAATCGCAAGTATGATTACACAGGGTTCAAAATAAAATCAGCCTGAATTTGACGGCTTTTTTTCTCAAGGCTGATTTTTAGCCGGCTGTCAACAAGAATGAACAAGCACCTATCCCAAGTATGGAATAAAGTGTTGACAGGCCAAACACGGCTCATATGCTCGTGCTAATGTGTTTGTATAATTATTTCTCTTAGCAATGGTTGATTTTTAGTTAAGTGCCATTTGCTCATAGGGATGTTCTTAAAATTAGGCAGAGCTGGGTGGTACGTTGTTTCAAAAGACAAAATTTTTTCCGCACTGTCTCTCTTTGTTGAAGTGCCGACTTCCTTTCGTTTGACTTCAGATGTTATTCTTTATTTTTTCTACTAAACTGTTGGGGTAGTCTCTCGCACGGAGGCGTGTTTTGAATTGGGTGATATTCTCAACAAAAGATTTTGCTGAAGAGTTTGTTCTAAGAAGATGTAGGGCTTCACCTTTGATAAACCCTTTTCTAACCCCTGGTGGGTGGCAGGAAGAGAAGTGAGTGTGTGTATTGTGAAAACTTTCACCTTTGAAAAGAGTGGTACCCAGGAAGTTTATTTCTTTGTCTGAGATTTCAGCCATAAATTTAAATAGGTCGGGTGGTGACTGTTTGCTAGAACAATAAACTCTTCTATCTCCTTTTCCACTCAAGTGGTAGAGCGTAGAACATTAATTTGTACTAATGTTTGACTGAGCATGTGGCCTTATGCTAAGCCCGATCAGTGTCTCTCTTTGACCTACATTTATCAGATTTCGCTCCCGCTCTTCGCAACTTATCATTGTTGCGTTCAATGTGGCGATAAGGAAACTTGGTCAGTGCGCGTATGAATTTTCGCTCGGCCTCTCTCTTTATGGACTGTATTTCTCTCTTGAACTCCTCGTCAGGAGTGATGTTTGCTTTTGCAACATAGCGCAAGTCTCTTGTGCATGTGAATTTTTCTGTGAGGGCCTGAAGTTCAACTATCAACGTTTCTGACTGCTCAATTTTTCTCTTGAGCATGGAAATCTCGTCGACAGCGGACTGGCAGTGTCACTTGCTGGCGTTTGACAAATTAGATCAGGCCTTTGAAAATGATAAATGTCGCAACAGTGACACTGATTTTCAGCGCGACAGTATATTTCATTTGGTCTCCAGCAAATTTAATTGGACGAGAAGGCGAAAGCACACAAAAAAGCGACAAAGTGCTAAGTGGAACAGGATCGAAGACGCATTGGTAACAAAGAAATCGTGAATGAAAATTTGCCTGGTTCCTAAAAGAGAACTGAATTGCTGCGGTACTACTACCCCTTGTCTGGCCTATTTCCTCAAAAGTCGCGCTGTTGATCATGTATGAAACCATGGCGGAAAAAAAAAGAGTGACGGCAAATAGAGATAGTCGCTAGAACGAAGACTTGATTTACAATAATCGAGATAATTGATAACGTTCTGTAATTTGTTGTTTCTTATTTAGAAAGGTTTTAACACGTCACCCAATTCACTTTTGGTATGTGTGCAAGTGCTTCATGGCTGCATTACTTTCTGATATGAAACGTTTAATATGACGTTCTGGGGACGTTGATTTTGCCGATCAAGGGATGGGATGTCATTTTTTCCTATTTCTTGGGTGAAAAATCGCCGGCAAGGGTGGCCAAAGTGCTGGCTGCTATTTTGAACCCTGTTACAGACCGAATTGGACAACACATAGTCCCGTTACCAATTAATCACATCTATAACAAATTTCGAGAAAGAAAAAGGAGAAAATGTACCGAAGAAGGAATAGACAACAGTTTTAGTTGCAAAATACAAAAAAAAATGCTTATTTAAGTCCAACTGATCCATTAGAGCGCGCGCTCTGATGCGTTCTGTCCAATTACTTAGGCATGATGCGTACACTGTCCAATTACACTGTCCTACTGTCCTATTAATGCTCAAATCACGGCTGGTGATAGCCAATCAGATTCGAGAATTTTGTTATAGTTATGATTACAGTGATTATAATTATGTAACTCAGATTAAAGGTGCTCTCTTTAAAACGAACCTGAATCAGGAAAGTAATCATCCACAATCTCAAATCCTTTAGAATCTTTCCTTGGATTAATATTCGGTGGTACCCCAGTTCTCCTATAAACAGCAAAAAGTATTAAATGATTGAAAGAAGTTGTCCAGGATGTAATTCCATAGGCAATGTGCAGCAGTTTACTAGCTGAGTACTAAATTAACCACGACCCAAGGATTTAACTAGATGTTAGAGCTAAGTAAGCCAAGTTAGGCTTCTACACTCAAACCTTCCACTAACTGACTTCACCCACAAACACTCTGTCATGTTAACAGCCACTTAAGGACGGTGCCTCCTAATACAGCTGTACTTTTACAAAGGTTTTGAGTTAACGTGCTGAGATAATTAATCAACTGTAATTCTAAAAAAGCATTAAAATACAAAGAATGTATGGCAATTTCTTTCCAAATTTAAGCTCAAATATCTCTCAAAAATACATGGTTACCCCCAATCTTCTTTTTGGATTCTGATAGCCCTTGTAAGACCTGCTTTTTCCACATAGTTTTAAACCACACAAAAATGTTGTTGCATTAGTGGGCAAATTCCTTAAGAAACCCGAAATTATATCCCAAGATGCACAGAACGTATGCGCAGTAACAAAAGGAGGCAGCATCCTTAACACTGCATTTTTTACCTCCTATAAGTGGACACCTCTCCTATGGGGACAATTGAATGTGGTTCCAGCCACAAAAAGACACTAAATTTTTAACCTCCCATAAGCAGACACCTCTCTTTGAAAGGAAACAAGTGAATGTGGTTTCCACATATAAACACTCGTCTTCATATTCCACCTCTCATGAGTGAACACCTCTCCTAAGCAGACAATTAAATGTGGTAGCAGCCACACAAAAGTTGCATTTGTAATATCCCATAAGCAAACGCCTTTCCTAAGGAAATACAATGTAACTGAATGTGGTCTCCACATACCAACACCACAGCACTACTGTACATTTTAACCTCCCATAAGCACGCACTTCTCCTAAACAGACAATAAAATGTGGTCATAGCCATACTAACACTGCATTTGTTTAACCTCTGCCTTACAAGCAGACATCTCTCCAATAATTAACTGAAATTAGGTGGCTGCTAGAGTTCAATAGACAACAAATCATGGCTTTGCCAATACCTGCCTCCCAACTGTACAGTTTTAGTTGTAAATTCATCTTGATGTGTTACATATACTACGTACCTTCCCACTAGGAGATCTTTGTCTGCGCTTTGTTCATTTGGAACAATATTCTCTTCCTCTGGATCTAAAAAAGTAGAATATTATCATGTTTGGGAACAATAAATGTAGTTAGTTACAGAACGTACCTGATCCGTAGTGTCTGGACTGAGATTCTGGTGGATACTTTTGACCTACCATGTGGTATGGAACTTTTACAGATTGCTGATTTTATAAGTTTTACAGGAACAAATTTCCATTAATTTGGATTTCAGACTAAACCACTGGGAATAAACTGTTGTCGGTTTTGGGCAATTTCCCCTCATACATATCTTGTATACAGCAACAAGCAAGGTGATATTGTCCAGTTTGTCTTAGCTATTCACTATACTAATGTTGTGAGCTGTCAATTATAACTCAAAGCTACCAAAAGGTGTGGTTTCGTATGCCATCTGGGTTGGGAAAGACATGCAGTCAACTATTCTTTGCTCTTTGGCAGGACATTGTCTCATCCACGTGTATACATGTAGGTTGTTATCAAATTTCAGGGCTATCATTTAGGGCCATAACCAGTAACACCTGTTACGGCTGAGTATGCTTGATAGAACCTGATCTTGCCCTCTTGTTAGTGTAATTTACTTATAAAGCAACAACTTTGTGACGGGTATGAAGTTCAAGGTAACAGGTGACACAGAACTTAATGACACCCCTGAAATTTAACCAGAGACCTTAGAGGCCATTTGTTATGTTGCAACCGCAAAGAGGAAGGGCGTAATATTGTTTTCTCAGTCAATGATGGAAAACCTGCAAAATTCTTGAAAATAACATTAAATTTCTTTATTTGCACGTAATTAAATGATATCATGCATGTGTTCACCAGTAAAAATACTTAATATATTGAGGTTTGACTGTCAATAGCTTTGGCTTCATTTCAACTTCAAAGTCTTGTGATACTTCCATAAAATAATTTTTTTTAAACCTATGACTATTGAAAGGTATTCACTGCCTTCCTCCAATCCAAACAATTTCAAAGGTTCAGTAGACAATAATCATTGTAAAAAGGGGGAGGGGAGGATAGAAAAGGATAATGTGAGAAGTGACAACCCTCCCAACCCTTACAACAACAATTTAACTAGCTGGGCACTATTAACATTCACAATGTTGAACAGATCACACAATGAAACTCATAGCTAATGAGTATGTTGTTAATTTGTTAGTGATTGTACAAATTAATTATGCAGAAATTTCATTGAAATAATAAAAAAAAATTTCACCTGAATCAGGAAAGTAATCATCAATGTTGTCAAAGCCGTTAGAGTCTTTCCTAGCTCTGATGTTTAGAGGAACTCCAGTGCGTCTACAAGAAATACCATCAAAACATGTTGAACCCACTATTACTTCACTATCAGCACATGATGCTCTAAAGACAGTTAAGTTCTCTCGTCCAGATAATTAAATGTGGTTACTTGTTATTCAAATCAAGTTAAACTCGAGTCAATCCAATCACATTTGCTGGGCCAGCTCGGCTAACTGGGCTAACACTTTCTGCTATCAACATTTCGCTTCAGAACAAAAAGGCTCAACAGTTAAACAACATTTCGCTTTCTATATAATAAATACATTGTAAAGCTACAGGAGACTATAAAGCCAAATGGAACTGAAAATAATACACGGGATGATGGATTTACAAAAGTAAAATCACTTCATGCATCCTGCTCGTTGGAGCCATCTTTTCACACAACAGCCATCTTATAATTTAGTACCTGCCAGGATGGCTCACCTCATGTCATACGAGACTAAACATCTGTCTTGGCTAACTGAGCAAGCCTGTTTAAGGATGGTGCCTCCTTTTGTTACTGCGCATACATTCTACGCATCTTGGGATATTCGGGGTTTCTTAAGGAATTTGCCCACTAATACAACAATATTTTTGCACAGTTTAAGACTTGTGGAAAAAGAAGATCCTAGCAAAAGCTATCAGAATCCAAAAAGAAAACTGGGGGTAACCACATATTTTTCAGAGATTATTGAGCTTAAATTTGGAAAGAAATTGCCATACAGTCTTTGGATTTTAATGCTTTTTTAGAATTATGGTTGATTAATTGTCTCTGAAAAATGCGTGGTTACCCACAGTTTTCTTTTTGGATTCCAGTAACCCTTGCTAAGATCTACTTTTTCCCCATATTCATAGCCTTTGCAAAAATACATCTGTATTAGGAGGCACCGTCCAGGTCCCAAGCCCAAAAATTTTGGGCTATTCCATTTAATATCTGCACCACCCGGGTTGAGGACTGACCTTTCCCTCTTATCCCTAAAGAATTCCATTAGAAAGTGTTACCCCCTGAAGACTTCCTTAAGAAATGGGTTTACCCCTGAAGAATTTCGCATAAAAAAACATTTACCCCTGAAGAATAATATTCCATGGAATCTTTGTTTACCCCTGAAGAATTCCACTTATAATATGGGTTTTACCCCTAAAGAATTCCCCAGCTTCTGGCCTTTACCCCTGAAGAATTCCACTACTTTTATCCCTTACCCCTGAAGAATTCCACTG
>Ga0126336_10001541_pt1 | contig 12188 bp, 10 predicted proteins | sample SidCmetagenome_FD_92530 | JGI IMG/M metagenome (GOLD analysis project Ga0126336, IMG submission 92530) | Coral microbial communities from El Islote,Puerto Morelos, Mexico - Siderastrea C C metagenome | ecosystem: Host-associated > Invertebrates > Cnidaria > Coral | place: El Islote,Puerto... | reverse complement strand
CCGCAACTCCACACTCGCAAGTCGCCACTCGCCACTCGCAACATGCAACTCGCAACTCGCAACTCGCAACTCGCAACTCGCAACTCGCAACTCGCAACTCGCGACTGCTACACGCAACTCGTAACTCGCAACTGCAACTCGCAACTCGCAACTCGCAACTCGCAACTTGCAACTCGCAACTCGCAACTCGGTGATTGGTCCGGTGATTGGCGGAGGTTCAAAGTGACACAGCTCGAGAATGTTACATGAAGTAGTTTTGGAGGTACTCAAGGATTCTTAGCAACGGAAGATTAAAAGTATGGTGTCGCTCAGTAGTTTGTTGTTTGCTAGCATCGTGCATATATTTGCAAGTCTTACTGAATAAAAGAGAAGACTGGCACTCAGAACCGATACCGATCGAGAACTTGAAACAACCTCCATTCTCACAGGGAAACGGTGATAAATTGTTAGAGCTACAATCTAAATTAGACTACTTCTATAAACACAAGTGAAAACATTTTACGGTCCCAGAAAATTGGATATAGTTATCAATGGTTTTCCGTGCATTTTATGACGTAATTTAAATGTCGTCCTTGTCTTTGAGAAAGCAAGCGGTCTTTATCGTATCTGTTATCACTGGACAACCATATATGACGTCATAAAATTGAAAATTGCTGTGAGCTCTCTGGCAGAATATATTGTCGAGGTCGTCCTCTATAAGTGGACAAGGTCACTTTTAATAGCGATAAGTTATTTTTCTGAGGTTAAAATTATTTAAAACTTTTTTTAAACACAAAAACGACGTTTCCTGGGCTGAAGCTATCTAAATAAAAAATTGGTCACATTGCTCGCTTAAGAGAAAACGACCATTTATTTCTCTGTACAGCTCAGCGTCAAAGAAACTCTACCACGTTGTGAGTGTACACGAGCTACTGATGCGACACATTATGAGCAGTAAGGATGTACGGTGCAATTTACTTGAATAGGCCCTATTCATGTTACGTCACAGTTTAAAATGCATCCACCATAAGCATCGTTTATAAGAAAATCTTTGCAAGCATTTGGGAAATCGACGCTGTTTTTGAGTGAGTATTCTAGCCATTTTTACTGCTTTGGGATTTTTTTTATTAGAAACTTACAGGTTTACACTGCGAAAGGGAGGCTTAAGAGTGAAATTGGATATACTGACGTAAAATTGGATATACTGACATATACTATGCATATGAAATAATCATCTAGTAACGATCTTTTCTCCACTGATCTACGGGATAAATACGAACTCTCAATTGACCAGCTCCCAGTTGGCTTGTTAACTCAGTTGATTAGAGTGCTGCACCGGTATCGCAGAGGTCGTGGGTTCGATTCCCGTTCAAGCCCGAATTTTTCAGGTCCCTTCTTTTCAACTGCTTATGTTGAAACACCTTCACTGCGATGACCTTCATATAATTTTACAATATGCATAATTAATGATTTGATTTGGATTCGGCCAAGGCGCAATAATTTCCATTTCTGGGAGCAAGAAGGAACTGCTTTTAGTCTGCCAAAACTAACTGCGATTTTTTGCATCGTTACAAGTTTCTATCCAAATTTTTGCCGAACGGCACTTTAATTACTCTTCCCTGGCGTAGGGTTTGCTACAGTGCCTGGTAGGTGCAGAGAGGCAAGAGATGAGGGAATTCGAGCGCTAGCGAAGAAGCCCGAGGGGCGCATTGTATTTTTGTACGCTATGGAATGTTTCCTTAGTCGTGTTAGTTCGGACGTGTCGGTATGTATTTTAGCGGGAGTTATCATGATCACATTTTGTTAATACTTTGGATATGTGCATGTCTATTCATCAGTTAGGTGTGTAAGATGGTTCTTCGCATTTCAAAAGCATATCTTGTCACCTTTTTGGTAGTTTTCTGTAATTTTTGTTCTTGTATTTAATCACATTCATTTCAAAAGATGTAACGCCTGTTTTCCTCTATAAGTGATCATGATTACAACTTTGGGTGTGTTGATAATGTATATTTTCTTCATACCTCGTGTATTTATGGTCCAGCCATTAAAAAACGAGATGCCCTATCCTGAACCCTCTCTTCGTCTGATGGATATTTAGTGAGAAAATGATTTAGGGTTAGGAGAAGTTTCTTAACTCAGATCAACCAGCGAAACGAAATAAAAACTCACATAGAGTTGTTCTGTTCTCGTTTCATTGCGTATAGTGATTAGAGATGAAACGAGGTTCTTCTTTCCTCTATCTAACTAAGCTTTTCACGTGCGCTTACCGATTTGCATATCTTTATCGAGATTCAAATGTAACACTTTACTTTTCACATAGTTTTAAGGCGGAGTCCACTAAAGTAGTTGGTACTAGTTCGAAGGAAGAAGTTGGAACGAACTCATTAGAACTCAAAGACCTCTTTATGAAATTCAAATGTGACTCCTCCTCCTGAGTACTGTTCACACATTTTTAACGTGGAATCCACCAAAGAAGTCGGTCCACACGTTAGCACAGCCACGCGGCTCTCTCCCTGCTCACTGGCATACTTTTTCATTTTAGTGAACAGCTGAGGCAGGTCAGGGCGACCGAGTTTCAGATCTGGTTGCATTTCTGGATGGATGTTAGCTTCAGCAAACTTGGAAGCATCTCTTTCTTTGGTGAGATGAAAGTAGTTTTCCATGACTTCTTGCGATTCTCCTCGCGCCACCAGATCAGGGACGAAGGACATTGGAAGCCTGTGGTCCGCGTTGTGTTGGAAGTACTCCTTGTCGTAATCGAGAACTGCGGTTACCATGAAGAGATCACGGACCGACCAAATGAACATCACCTGTTGGAGAAACAAAAGAAACCTTCAAGGGACTTTTGGATTAGAGTACGAGTAACATACGAGTTGAACGCAAGTAAGGTGGGCGAATGGTCGTCCATATCCATTCCAATGGTTTAAGCAAGACAGATGGATCATGGGTGAGCATTTACTCCGGTTTCTTAGCGAGAAGTGACCACTAGCATTGCTGGAATACCTTAAATGGGATTCTAGTCCATCATGTAATCCAGAGGCAGATCAACGGGCGGGTTGAGGGGGCGGCACCCTCCACCCTTCCCTTGACAAGGGTAGAGAGGTATGTAAAAAAAAACGCCAAAAAACTGTAACAGTTGTTGTTGTTACTTCCCCTCCTTTTAACCCCTTAAGCCCCAATATCCACATGCATATTATCCTCACTGTTGTCTTTATATTTCTTATGTTACTAGTCGCGAGAAATTGTTTAAACAGCGACACATGTCCTCTCTGGTTATCATTTCCTTTAATCCCCTTGACCTGTATATTTGATCAACTAGTAATACTGTAAGGAGAAATTAGATGCTTGTCACTCTTGGGGCTTTAAGGGTTAATCGTGCATTAAACCTCTCAAAACATTGCAGTAATGTACAATCTGCTGTTTCAAACTTATGGGAAAATTCACCCCTAGATTCCAGGGGCCCCCTAGCCCTTCCGCCCTAAGTAATCCCCCCCCCCATTCAAAAAAACCTTGATCTGCCCGCCCCTGAACTTGTCACCCCTCCTCCGTTAGCATTTAGTTAAAGGGGCATAGTCACGCTATTTTAGTTCACTTTAAAAGTCAAAAATATGCCCTCATATCAATGAACGCCCACAAATAATGGTCTAGTTTTGTTACCAAAGACTATATTACTTCACTGAAACTATTTTCTGTCGTCTGTTGCTACGGATGGCACGTATTGAAATGGATTGCAATTTGAAAAAAAAAATAGGCTAAACTTTTCAAATTCTTTCACCGTGTTGACATTAAATCGACACTAAATGGCGGTGGTTTGTTTTCTCTTAATGAAATTAGGAGAATATGTTCCTCTAAATGTTCAAACACAATTGGGCATGGATAAAGTTAGCTACCGATAGTTTTAGCACAGTTTTGACCGGAAATCTGCGAAATCCTCGTGACTATGCCCCTTTAACTTTCCCGTATGGTCAACTGGTATCCCGGCACTTCCATTCTGAGTAGTTAACTCTATAACTGAGGAATAACTTTTACTGTTTAAGTTTGTTTGTACTCAATTTTAAGTTTTATTCACTTTTCACTAACGTTAATTTTTTATTTAAAGCTACAGCAAAAAACACGCAATCTTAAGTCAGTGGTTCTTATTATAAGTTTACCGATGAAACTGGCTTAAAAGTGACTATTTATTCGACACTGATGAGAATCAAAGGTATCGAGCATTATTTTGAATTCCTGTAGTAGTTTTTATGGTACACAAGATGGTTCTACCTTTTGAGACTGCGAGTAAAATCCTACTGAATGTATGAAAATTCAAATGAGAGCTGTTGGACAGTAATTTCCTTTAGCGCCGTTTATTTTGCTGTGTAAGCATGGTTCGTTAGCGAAAGTGTTACCGCAATTGAGCAGTATTTTCTCTGGCACAGATTATTATATATCTGACTGTGAAGCCGTCTTGTGGTGTAGTTTTTAGAGCTGTAGAACGTGGTTTTAACTTTTTAGGCTAGATAAAATAGTATATAGCTATTGGGCACTACTTTCTTGATATAAGTATAATAACAGAGATCAAAACAAGAAAGCAGGCAATCACCTTTCTGATGTCCCTCCCTCGCCTTCGCTGGTGTAGTATGTCGTTGCAGATGGATTGCATAGGGGTGATGCCAATTCCTCCACTAACAAACATGAACATCTTGTAACGATCACCGTCCACGTCAAGGCACGGAGCTCCGTATGGCCCGTCCAGGTATACATCGATCTGTCTCGTCTGTTCTACATAATCATACAGTCGTTTGGTCCAATCACCAAGCACTCGAATGTGTATGGAGACCATGCCCTCGTGAGGAGAGGAGGACAGACTGAATGGGTGCCATTCAAACAGTGACACGCCCGGGACGCAGATAAAGCAATATTGACCTGATTTGTAGTTGAAATTCTTCTTGAGGAAAGTCAGACGAACCACGTTGGATGGAAGCCTTACGGCCAGGATACTACGCTGGTGTCTGTTGTTTAAAAACGCGATGAGCGCCCTGACCAGTATGTCGAACAACCAGAGGCCAGCTCCAAACGCAATCCCTCCAGCCCCGTGTGCGAACGCGGCACCGATAACAAGCAGGAAAATAACCCAGTGGAACCGGTAGAAAGCCTCGAAGATCTTCCTGCGAATAAACCACAGAGAAAAGATGCATAGGGTAGCCATTGCACCGGTGAGTACAAGCCCTGAGACATCCCATTCATCTGACACAAAGCCATGCCATGCACCAGTGAGGACGGCGAGGTAAGCGCACAACTTGTGCCAGAACAGCGCACGTTCAAACGGTAGCCCGGTAAACAGCACCCACACCGAGTTTCTGCAAGCAAAGGCGAAAGACAGAGCTGCGGGGATGACAGCAACACTCCCGGTTCCTTCTTCAGCGTCTTCGCTGTTCATGCCCATCGCCGCTAACCACCCAGCCAGGCCGCCGATCAGTATCAGAAAAACAAGAATCTCGCCGAGGACGATGCCAAACAGCAGTCGCGTGTGGAAGACGCTAAGTATCTTCCAGCGGCAGTAGTAGTACAGTGGCCAAGGAATGAGTCTATTTAACACCGGAGATTCGAACTTAGAATCTTCATACGTTCTCCATTGCTTGGAATCATGCCCGCGTTCGGCATCTTCGATGCTAAGCGGTTCGAATCTTTCTGCAACCGCCGTTTGCTGTCGTTCGCAGTCTTTGAAACTCGTCGGCTCTACAACCGCCGGTTCGGCTCGCCGAGGCTCCTTGATCGACACTTGGTACGAATCGCGCATCTTCGGACTTCAAAACAAATACATAACGACTTCAAGCCGTTACATTCGCCGTCTGCAATGTAATGGCCCTTCAGTGTTTATGTTGTTGTCTTTTATATGATGTTATTCTGCACACTCCAACGCACACATTATTGTAGGTTTAGTCAGTTCACAAAAACAATTTTCAACCTTTGTCTTGACAGCGTAGCTAAGCACCAATAAAGCTTTGTTTGGCAAAACCGGAAAAAATGAAAATTTGCTGCCGTCACGCAAATAAAATACACTCTTGAGAAATACTTTGATTGCAAAATTATTTCTCAGAAGTAAGACTCTTTCCGCAATCATAGAAAGCTTTCGGAAATAATCCAAATTTTGACAGTGCGGATAAAGATGATCAATGCCGTGACTAATGACTGCCGAAATTATTTCGGAAAAAAATCTGCATGTTTAAAGAATACGAATGAATTTATGCAAATGCAATGTACTTAAACGCCGCAAAATCATCTGTTTGGAAGATGGACTCAAACAGTGAAAGATCTATTCTTGTTCGAATTATGTTTAGCATGAGTTTTATGAAGATTTAAAAATTGTGAATAAACTAAAGTTTCATAAATAGGAGACATCAAACATACCGAAAACTGTTTGACTGTTATCACTTTGAGAGGCACGAATTCCATGTTTGACTTAGTTTGTCATCATTTTCGCCATTTCCAATTTTTTTTTCATCAAACCGCTAAACATTTCAACAATTTATGTCTCCCTGAAAATATTTTTTTTTAGCGCCTTCATGGACGTAGCTGCAGCCGGGATATCTGGCGATCTGGTATTTGTGATTTTTTTTCGCTCATATACTGCCAGATAAATGGTCCCATCACACAGAAAACTATTGTAGCTAAAACTTGTTAGCTCGTGTTAGCCAACACGAGATTTTTTATTGTTTTACTCTAGTTAAAAAGAGAAGGTATCTGTTTTCAAACGAAAGCGCACTAGTGTGGACAGGAGCCGATACGAAAAGCTTGTGTGGACGAAAATATTTTGCTATGTTTGTGGACATCTGAAAACAGAAACGTATTGCAAACGCAATTATGTTGTAGGGCAGAGTAAATAGGTTGCCCGACGGGCCCTATAAACGACGTTTGCGTTGGATGCTAGACCCTGATCGGGGACAAAAACAAGCTATGAAATCATCCTTTCACGCTGTTCCGAAACAATGGACGGATCTCGTGATTTACAAGGGCCATTCGCAGTTTGTACTATTGTCAGCAATTCTGCGTCACAGCAAAACTTTGAAATGAAACCTCTGGACAGCGAGTCCCTGATTAAAATTGTATAGAAAACTATAGAAAATGACTGAAACATGGCGGATCTCAATTTTTTGTCAACAGCGTCGTATAACAAATGAAGGAAAAGCCATGCATTAGTATATCTGACTACACTCATCAGTTAATTTCTGTGAAATCATTAGAAGTAACGAGTTTCCTCTGCTGCTATCTTCACCATTGTTTTCATTCCGATTGTTTGCCACTGAAAGCAACTATAGTTGTAGTCACTTTATGATTGTTACACGACGTAACTTTTTCGGGTGAGTAAGTACCTCTGCCCCTGTGGGGATGCCTAGAGAATGATAGTCATCACTTCGAATTTATCAAACATTATAACTCCTTTTAATGTGCCTCAACTAACAGGCCTCAAAAGTAATTTTTTTTTTCCCAGGAGCAATTCTGCACCTAAGTGCAAAATTTTAGGAGTCGGATTTGGTCTAACAAGCAGCAAAAAGTGTATTTAGTTTGAAAATGGGCTAAAAGTTAAAGGAGCAAATTTGCTCCTAAGTTACTTTTTTAGGAGCAAATGTCTTCAAACCAGTCGCAAATTGTGCATTTGCGACCCTAAATTTCGAGCCCTGCCAACTAATATTTTTCCAGTTAAAAATGAATTTTGTTTTGGATGGGATACTAGTCTATAGCAGGGGTTACTCCCTGCAATTTTTCAAGGTGTCCCATACGGATCATTGGTACCTACAGTTTATACCGGTTGGGCGGGGAACACGCGGAAGTGAGCGAGTAGCTAGAAAAGTTTGGCGTAAACGATCTAATAAACGCCCAGGACGTTTATTAAATTTTCGGGACTTTCAGGGCTCGTTTATTAGATACGGGACGTTAATTAAGTAGAGAAGCGTTCGTTTTTTTTCCAAACAAGTGTTAGAACAAGGGGTTAACTTTCCTTAAATTCAAAGGCTTCTGCACGATGAAAGTGAAGAAACTCTACATTACAACGTATTTCTCGATATCCATAGCAGAAAATCCTCGTTTATTACTTTCAATTTCACTTAGAATGAATATTATGATGTTTTCATCATTTTAGCTCATCCGATTCAACCTGCTATTCGCAAAAGGTGTTTACTAGCCAGGGTCGTTTATTAGATAAGAGGCGTTTATTAAAGAAGGGTGTTTACCTCAACATTCCCATTTCAGAGGGACGTTTATTGGATACGAGGCGTTTATTAGAGAGTGGGCGTCTAAAAGATCATTTACGTTTTTTGTCAACTATCACGCATAGAAATCGAGAGCGAATAATCTAATTGTTTTAGTATAAATCTACTAGACGTTCAAAACTTAACTGCAGACACTACATATTTTTATTGAAAAATGAAATAAATAGGTCACACCGTGCGCGGAAAACATTCTACTCACTATCTACAACAGAATAGATAGTGAGTAGTGTAGCCAATCAGAGAGCAGCATTAGTGATAGAACGGTAGTAGACTTATACTAATACGGAATAGTGAAAGCTCTGGAAAAAACAATGGTTTGAAATACGGGTCACAATCATACACAATATTGTACTCGTAATCCGATATGGTCGTCATTTTTCTAGCTTGTGAACAGCCCTAAGTCCGCTCGTCGCTTTTCTCACGCTCTATCCCATACCGTTTTAAAGGAGCCTCCACACAGGCTTAAGTTTCGTCACGTGTTATGATTTTAATTAGGTGATTTTGCCTATATATGTTATGCACATAGCAACATAAAGAGATTGCCTCAGAACAAGACACGATAAAGGGGTAAGAGAGTGAATCCCCCATATAGGCCCTTTCCCCATCGTAGTCCCTCTTAAATTGTTTTCAGTAATAAAGTGGCGGGATATTCAAATTTCAAAACTTTATATCTTTTGAGTGGATAAACATATTTCACTTTTTTTTTCGGTTTGAGTTCCTTGTAACAAGATCTTTCAGAAACCGTCATAGGATATGTTATAATACTAAAAGCAAAATTTAGTGTCAACTTTGTGACGTCATTTTTCTAGCGGAAATGTCAAAATTGGAAAACTAAAATCATGAAATTTTACAGAATGACGAGTTCTATATTATTGCTGCGAAATTTCAGGGTAATTGCCTTAAAAAGTTATTTGAAATTTTAGTTTCCCGCCATTTTGTTACTAAAAATAACTTACGAGGGATTACGATGGGGATAGGGCCTACATGGGGAAGTAGCTCTCTTACCCTTTATCCTCTCTTGCTCAGCATTAGATCCTCCAGCTCTCCCTTCCTCCTTCTCCCTCTTCTCGTCCCTACCCCCCTTCCCCTTTTACAGTGAAATAAACTATTTGTTTTTGTATCTCCCCCGGCCCCACTCCCTTTTACAGTGACGTAAAACGTGCATTTGTTTCTTTATAAGACAATCAACAATTAACTGTGAAATTGCCGACGAATTTGAGTTGAAAAGCTCAAAGGCTACCGACATTTTTGCGGTCTTGCTTGTGAAGCTAGCTATCAAACGGAAACCTATCGTCAAAATATTACCCGGTTAAAAGAAAAAAACAAACGATAGAAAACAAGTAGCCAGAACGTTTAATTTTAAGTGAAAGTTGTTGAGTCTGCAACCTTCCCTAGTGTTTATTTCAGTTCACTAGTCCCGAAATGTAACGTAAATATTGGCTTGATACCAAATTATAAGCGCAACCGAGTGAAAAGGAACTAGGTCTCATATTGCATTGCTTTATTTTGATGACACACTCAGCTAACATCACTTGAAACAAATATCAATCTTCCATGTAATTATTCCTATGTAACAATCTTTGTTTATCTAGAGCCTATTTATAGGCCTCTGAAAAAGCTGACAACTTTCACGAACTCATCGGGCTGGAGTATAACCGACATGAAAGAGATAAAAAGCGTGGTATGTATCTTAAAAGATGAGATTTACTTTATATAATAATGTACAGGGACTTTTGGTAAAATCGACTTAAAGCCGAAATATCCAAATTATTTAATTTAACTATCAAACGCAAACCTGAGATGAGACCAAACCGTTCGCGCAACAGTGCTTCCATCCGTGAACGTTTTGTCCCGCGTTCGATTCTCGAACTCGGCATCGTAGGAAGGATATGGGAGACGTCTGCCCACAAGCTAAATTTGCTGAGGTTTGGTTTTCCTCCACTCGCATTCTACATGCTATATTCTTTCAAAATAGACGAAGTTTGTCTATTTTGAAAGGGCAATGCTGAACATATTTTAGTCGATGCTATTATTTCGGCAATAAAGGTCCGAAATAAGCTTATGTGGCCTAGGCTTCTTCATCATCATCATCATCATCATAGATTATAGATCATTTATCATACATCATAGATCATGGATCATTTAACTGAAACTAGAATTCGTGTTTTTTTTTCTTGGCGAAATGCCTGGGTAGTTGTGAAAAGAATTAGATGTTATATTGTGGTATGTATTTCGTAGTAACCAATTATTTGTTATAAAGATGAAACGATTATTTAAAAAACCACAAATAAATATCTGGTGAAAAGGAAACCGCAGTAAGTTTAGTTTAGACTACGCAACAATGCATGAGTGGGAAAACTGTACAGATTTTTAACGGAGGATGAGGTGAATGTGACAAACTCCAATTCGTCTAGAACTTAAAACAGTTACCTAAACTGCCATTTATATGTTGTAACTTTGCAATGCAATCGGTTGATACGATAAAGAAAGTGCTGCGTTTCGACTGTAACGCTTCGATTGTTCTTGTTTGTATTGACGATAACGCAATATATTTGCAATTGGCCTCCCTGACCAATATAGATATTCTTGCTACGTCATGCTTACGAACGGTAATAACAATGACAGAAACTGTTTAACTTGAAGAAATAGTTTTTTATCAACCCTTAAACTCCCACTGATACCTTAACAGTTCGCAAGTTCATAGCTGCCCGAAGACAATTTCGTTTTTGAAAATAATGCAAAACTTACAGCACCACTGGAAAGCACCGCAGGAGAGCTTTAAGCGAAAGTGTTCAGTAACATGAAGGAATATTTTTTTATTAATCCTTATACTCCTATTAACAGCCCGCAAGTTCACAGCTGGCCGAAAAAAAATCGCTTTTGCGAAATAATGCAAAACTAACAGCACTACTGGAAAGCGCAGCAGGAGAGCTTTCCTTTGAATGGTCCGACTGAGAAGTAATGGAAAAGTTGACAACAGTCAGCAATATAGATTTACACAAGGAAATGAAGCTAACTTAAGTGGTGTTATTTATACCTCAGATGGATTTGTTGTCCATGTGTCGAGCCAAAGAATTCGGTGTTCGATTAATGATTTTTAAATGGAAATGGAAATGGAGAGAGCAGCTAGGTATGGATAGATGAATAGTTGGAGGGAGGGAAGGAGTCGGATGGATGGATGGATGGATAGATGGATGGATGGATGGATGGATGGATGGATAGATGGATGGATGGATGGATGGATGGATGGATAGATGGATGGATGGATGGATGGATGGATGGATGGATAGATAGATAGATAGATAGATAGATAGATAGATAGATAGATAGATAGATAGATAGATAGATAGACAGATAGATAGAAAACTTTATTTATCCACGGTGGTTTTGTCAAAATTACAATAGTGTCTTTGGTTCACACAAAAGCCGTGCAAGATTTACAAATAGTGTTTTGGATGGATGGATGGATGGATGGATGGATGGATGGATGGAATACACAGCTTTAACCAATTTATTTATATTGCTTACCAAATTTGTGCTTATACACTTCCAAGAAGTTTTTATTTTTCTATTTTGTATTTTTATTTCGTGACGCACCTGTAAACTAGCTTTTTAGCTAAGCGTGCTGACCACGTTAATAAAGGATTGATTGATTGATTGATTGATTGATTGATTGATTGAAATTTACAGAAAGAACTTGCTTATCTGTTGGAAAACAGCGGAAACAAACTGGTCGTGATTGACTTCTTTGCTGAATGGTGCGGTCCATGCCGATCAATGTTACCAAAGTTTAAGGTAAAACTGAATGTTTGCATTGCACCTCCAGGCAGATTGTAAGTAGATATGACTCTTTTCTTTGAAGAGTTTAACCCTATTTATCCTGGGGGGGGGGGGGGCCCATTGTGCCTGTGCTGTCTTTAACGATTTAGGATTTTTAAACAATTAATCACCAAATCACTT
>Ga0126336_10001540_pt1 | contig 12191 bp, 5 predicted proteins | sample SidCmetagenome_FD_92530 | JGI IMG/M metagenome (GOLD analysis project Ga0126336, IMG submission 92530) | Coral microbial communities from El Islote,Puerto Morelos, Mexico - Siderastrea C C metagenome | ecosystem: Host-associated > Invertebrates > Cnidaria > Coral | place: El Islote,Puerto... | reverse complement strand
ATTCGATGCCAAGTGATTTTTCTCGTCCATTTTTCTCGCCGGGTTGCTCGCGAGGAAAAAACTTTCAGCTCACTTTGTTGTTGAGTGTTCATTGACCATATTTGGTCGCAGCAGGTATATGAGTTGATAGCCTAGCTCCGTTCAGCCAATCAAAATGCTAGAAATCCAATATACCTAGTCCAGTTTTTAATAAATATATATATACATAGCTGCCCATCAAATCCCACCAGGTTCTCACCACTAAAAAAAACAAAGTAATAGACAATAGACAATATATATCCATTGGTCCATTGTTAGTAAAATTACTCGGTTTGTCTATTATCCCTACTAATACCAAATTGCTTTCCACATCATAAAATAACGGGAAAATGTCACTGATGTCACGTTTAGAGACACAAGGAATTTCTTCTCTACTGTTTATTGTCACTATTGGATAGCTGTTTAAGTTTACAGTCAAATGATTAGCTTTCTCTAATAATTCACAATCATCGAATGTTGAAATGACAACAGTTTTCGTACACTGTTAATGGTTTGCACCCAGGAGTCAGATCATAAGTCGGGAAATTACGATCGTCCGGGTGAGTGTAGTCCTGAGAAGGACTGTTTGAGGTGAAATTGACTGACGTTTCGACAACCTGAGCGGAAGTCATCATCAGAGTCAAGATCAAGTGAATTGTGAATCGTCAGTAGATGTTATAAGTCTCTGGTCTTTGTCCTGCTTGGTTGACGAACTATTGGTCTATTGGTCGTTTGCCAGTTAAGCCGTGATGTTATTGGCTGTGATTGGTGCGTTTCGATCCGTCTTTTGTTAGTCAAATGTACGTTGGTCCATTGTTAGTAAAATTAGTCGGTTTGTGTATTGATTCTCTGTCTTGTTGTTGTCGTCAGTAAGTCGTTTGTAAGGTGCAGGTAGTTGTTGGCAACCGTTCAGTACTGTTTGTTCTAAGCTAGTAAACCAGTTTTCCAGTGCGATTCGTTGAAAGTAGGTCGCACTGTAGGTAATGCATTTAGCAGAGTCCCAGTCGATTCTGTGTTTTTTCAATGGTGCTCAGCAATGGGATTTATATTGTTGAGATCACCATTTTTAGTCGCTCGTTTGTGTTCAGTCAGTCGGATGTTCAAATTTCTGCCGGTTTCACCAACATAAGCTGCCTGGCAGTCACAGTGTTTGATCTTATAAATTTCTCCCTTTCTATCGTTTGGTTCGTCTTTGTCCTTAACGTTCGTCAGTAGTTGTCGCAAGGTAGTAATAGGTTTCTGAGCGACGCGGATGTTGTAGAGTTGTAGGTTCGGAGCGATAGTTTGAGAAGTCCCTTTGATGTAAGGTATCGTTGCAGTAGTGACAGGTGTCGTCAGTTAGTGTTCGTAGCGTTCGGCTCAGAATTTCTGTAAGTGTTGTGTCTAATATAGTCCCGGCTGTAATTGTTCTTGTTGAAAACGTTGTCTAAGTACTTGATTTCGTCCGTTAAACTGTCAGGTGAGTAGCAAACTAGTTGCCCACGTCTTGTCAAGGTCCCGTATAGTCGTTGCTTTGAGAGAAGTAGGATTGAAAGAGGATTGATCGAGTAGTCGGTCGTTATGTGTCAGTTTTATGTAATTTGTCGCCCTGTATCTCCTTAGTAAACTGTATGTCGGCGTTTTGTCTGTTGACGTGCTCGTGAAAATCGTCGATTTCGTCTCCGTGTACGGCGGTAAAGGTATTGTCGATGTAGCGTAAACAGAGTGGTAGTGTTCGTTTGTAAGTTGCAAGGGCTCGTCCCTCAATGTTTTGCACAACGACTTCTGCAACAACATCGGAAAGCGGTGAGCCCATAGATGTTTCATGCAACTGTTTGTAGTGTTTGTCGTTGAAAGTAAGAAGGAGTAAGACAAAGGTTCAGTAAGTCCGTTAAGTCGTCTGTAGGTAGCGGTAGTTTAATAGTCGAGCACATGTTGAGGTGACAAAGAATTTCCGTTTGATTCATCCAAGTTCTTGCCGGTGGAATATTGAACTTTTCAAAATTTTTTTTTTACATTTGACTTTATCTCTTTCTGCTCTTTCAAAATTGCGTATTTGTTATGTCATTAGTTGAAAGTTACATTTTACTGTCAATCTTGTGACGTCATTTTCCCGCCAAATACGATTAAGTTCAAAAAACAAAAATACATATTGTTGGAAATACAAAGTTCTGTCATCCTGCAAACTTTGAGCTTAATCAGATAAAAGCTGCAAAAGAAGTTCTTAAAAGGCCAGGTAGGCATTCTGTTTGCCGTCGTGATTTTCAAAAGCGATGGTGGTCATGCGATTCATCGCGCAGAATGCCTATTGTTCTCGGGACATCTGTCATATCGTGCGTTATTTTTCATAGACGCTTAGAAAGAGCTTAATTCATTGGTTTCCATGAACGCACGGCGATGCTCATTATCATGATGTAAGCGGCTTACTAAACAATGAAGGGAGCGCGCTAATCTTTCGCCTTTTGTTTTGTAAAATCGAACATATGAGCATATTTCGCGTAGAACATTTCATGAAACGGTTTTCCATTTTGATCCGGTATTGCATGGGCATTATAGAGTGGTTTCGGCTGGGTAAAAGAAAGAAATCGAATCATCACTGCGCGAGCGAGATGATTGTGTCGTAAATAAATTCAGCATTTCGCTTGTTTGTGGTTTGCGCGCACAAGCGGCCGACACTGTAATGTTCTGCTTCTGTCTTTGAGAGCTTTTTAACTTTTATGTGAAACAAAGCAGCGGGTAAGTGAGTTTATATTCCCGAACAGAGCCAAAAAACTAAAGATCAATCGTGGTCAGCGATCACAGCGAACATAACGATATGCGACACACAAGCGATTCCGTGATTGCATCTATTACAAACATTTGTTAGACGGACTAGTATCGATCACTACGATCATGCAGTGCGCCTTTTTTTTATTAGCAATCGCGTCTCCGCTTTCTTGCGCGATCTCTGTTTGCCATTTCTTTTTGCTTTCATTTGCTTTAGGAAATTTGTCGTTCGTGTACACAGTTGAATAGCGACATGATCGAAGGCAGACTCTTCCAGTATGTAACCAATGGCCCCTAAGTTCGCTTGAAGGACTGCAAACAGCTTCTTCAAGCTTCCTTCTAACGTCCGCCATTCCCACAAGAGATTCCCGTTGATTTGCAGGGCAAAACTAGGATCGTTTCCTTCAACAAATGGTGCAACCATGTGAATGAGCAAAGGTTGGACCAGGGGTTCTGTGAGCTCTGAAAAGAGCTCCTGGTCCAAATCATTCATACTCTCGTCGGCCATTTTCGGACTTTGTTCGTTTTGCTACTCCGTGCTGAAAATACGAGTGCTAAGTGCTTGTGTTTGAGTTTCGCGCGCGGCCGATTATCTAATTACATATACAAGATAACTGGTTGTCATTTACAGCTGACTGCATTTCATCATACAGTTTTGCGAGCTATTGTTTATTCATGGAACCATTGTTATACTGGAGAACAAAGACTTGACCCCAGAACGCTCGAGTTTTGAACCTTAGGATTTCCAATCTCGAAAGTCTACAACTTCTTTTGCTCTGATTTCGCTAAAAAAACGTCCACCTGCAGGGAAGTCATGTATCTTCAATAATCCGCTGAATAACCTGAAGGTTGGTGCCTGTTTTCGAAGAAAATGAACCCTGAATCTTAATTAGGCTCGTTTCACATACTGCGAAACGCGAAAATTGTCCATTCTTTGAAGGTAAAAGTCTACAACTTGTCATGGATCAATTTCCTCAGTTTTTGGATAAAATTGTAGTTTTAGCTTTGCACTTAAAGAATCCGCTGTATAACATTAGAAATGTTTCCTCTAAGTACTGAAAAATGACCATTATAGTCGGTCAACTTCACCCGACTCGACCATTTTCTTTATAATTACGCTCACGCTTGAATGACCCGCCAGAAGAGCTTATTAATATGCGTAAATGTCCGGCCATTCTGCCCGATGTTTGCACCAAGAAAAACGCCGGTTACCAAAATTTCTCGCATCTTTAATTACCAATTTGCTTACCCATGGTGCTCCGCTGTGCGGCCTTTGGACGCACATGAGCTCTGCAATAAAGTACAATATCATCCTTTTTACCTGTCTCGTTGTATCACAGTTCTTCTTTGGTTTAATCTTCCCTTTTTTATTTCGATTTATTGATTTCACTTCTTATTGATGATGATAAAAGTATATAAAAATAAGTTCTCTCTCTCTAGCGCATTGAAACTATCAGCGTATAGTTTTAGGTTCGGTTGGCCAGGATGAAAGTGGATTACAACTTCAAAAAAGTTAGACCAACTTCCATTTTAAAGTTCTACCTGAGACTGAGGTTGAAGTTGAAGTTCTACCAAAACGTTGGTAGCAACTAATTACGGTTTGCTCTTCCTTGGAAGATTTACTTCATATCTTCTCTTCGTGTTATTGGAACAATTTGTTTATGAGTAAGGGCTATAAGGCGTAATTGGGCACAGTTTTCACAGAAAATCAGCAAAATCTCCGGTACATGGGCCCCATAAGTTGTTTATAGTACAACCCAACCATTAAGAAGCAAGATTATGAGTCGACTCCTGCAGTAAGCTTACAGGAGAGATATGTGTTTTTAATTGTCGTTTTGTTTCTCGTCAAGGCCCTGGGAGACGAGACAGACTTTTCTTCACTGACGTCTTTACAGACCACAGAGACATTCTTGATTACCTACAGTAAAGACGTCAAAAGGAGGTAAGTAGTAGAAGTATACGGACCCTGTGAACTACCCGATAGCGGCGCTTCACACCAAATGACATACGAATAGGACCCATAAAGATAACTCCCCACCTTTTGCCTTTGTGGCTTTGATTACTCATCCATTCAAAAGAAAAGATGAAGTTATTTTTCCGCTGGGCTGAGTTCCCATTTATTTAGCGATAAAGGCATTGCTTCTGAGTTAATGAAAGAGACACAGCATTGGTCGTATTTTGTGGCTAAAAGTTGCACTGGGTTTCTTGTTGCATTAAAACTGCGACGTAGTGGGCTGCAGGTTTCGAGTAAAATCTGCCTCCAACGAGACATAACCCAAAACATGCAGTCCTTTAACTGCAAATGACAAACTGGTAGGTAATGATGGCAGTCAGCGTGAAACGTACGGAAGGTCAAAATTTTTGCGTCCCGATGTGATAATAAGATGCATACGCAGTATGTCGCCACGTGTGAAAGACTGTGAGAGATATTCAGACCTTCAACTTTAGATGACAGCCCGTATGAAAGCTACGGACCGTTAAAACACTCGACGTAGTTAATTGATAATATATAGATTTAGCCAAGCCTAAAAACGGAGCGCCTCCTTTTTTTCCGTTGGTACTTATTAATTTCTCACAATGCTCTTATTGAATACAAGAATGGGTATTAGCCCCCGCTGATGTTCTCCGGCTCCCTTACCAAAAGGTGCAAAATATATCACAGTCATTCGCTCAAGATACGAGCCCAAGCCTGTGAAGTGAAAGACGCGGCGAGTATTTGTTTGGGCAAGCGAAAACAAGAGGTATCGTGTAAGTGATTGCAAAAACAAAAACAAAAAAAGAAGAAGAAGACGAAAGAAAAAGTATAGGGCCCCGAATGAGACTATGTGTTCTGTTGGTAGAGCCGTATCCACAGCTTTTAGGGTACACAGCGTTAAAAGGCAGATTGAATTGAGCCTTTATGTCTTCTTTTGAACAATTCATTTAAAATGGAATTTTTTTTTATTTCAGAGGATGAAGATTATTTTTAACCCTATTCTGCCTGGGCTTTTTTTGACTTTCTGAGCCTAAGGGGGGGGGGGGGGGGGGCACAAAGTGCGCCCCCTATAGATCTCGCAAAGTATTATAGCTCTTGCGGTGAAACTTGGCACGTCATTAGCTTAACATTAACATCATTAGCACGTCATTGGCGTATGACGTGTCCATTATGACGTGTCGTGACGTCACAATAACGTCACAAACCCGCCGTTTTGAATTTGAGGCCGCCATCTTTAATCCCTAGCCTGCAGTCATACAGCTGACCATGACGTGACCAAAAAACATATGATTTTGTTCTAAGAAACATACTTAGTCAAAACAAGCACACAAAAGTAAAAAATATATTCTTCTTACAAACGGGGAAAACTGAAAAAAGACAGAAAATAGTCAAAATGCACTTCTGAGTAGACGGTTGCTATGGAATCGTCAATGATCAAATGCACGTCATTGACACAGGAAAATTTTCTCTGATAATTTAACGAAAAGTCACGAGATTTGGTGATTATTCGTCTAGCCGTTTCAGAGTTATAATTCGTTAAATTCAGCGCGGGCACAATGTGCCCCCCCCCCCCCTTCCAAGCAGAACAGGGTTATTTGTTACTTTATTATTGCTGAATTCAACTTTCTTGTTAGTCGTGAAAAAATTCTTCCATCTTGGCATAGAATCGAACTCGGGTTAACTTTTTTGCGAGCGGTTGCACTTCCATTGAGCTGCGGTGACATTGGTTACTATTTGCGGGTTAATTTTTATATTTATATCTTTTTACGCGACAAAAGCGATTCTCCAACATAAACACGGGTAGTTTTCACGGGAAAATTTGTTCGGACCGCCACACAAACCATTATTGTGGACAGAAAAAAGCATTTATTAAGCTTTCCAACGATATATAGTTTGCTGTGCTTTCCTTTAAAATGGCTCGCATACGAATTTGGTGAAACAGATTCTTTACAAGTCCAGAAACCAAAAAAGATTGCGGACAAGAGCGACGACTCTAGGTCTGGATTGCCAAGTGATGGAAGTGCTTAGTTTTCATCGCCCTCTTCGACGACTCCGGAGGATGGTTCTGGTAAAATTCTGATAAAGCAGAAAATCCAACACAAGCAAAGCATAGCAAAGAAGCATGGGGAAAAATATACAAAAAATATACAGGCATCTTGAAGATTAAGTTGAAAATGACTTATTTGTAAAGTGATTTCCTAATTGATCGATACTTGCCGTTTCTCCCCAAAAGAAAAGAGTTGAATCTTTGATTCCACGCTACAACTGCAGCCACCTATTCAACTGGTAATACTTTCAGTCTTTCGCGATAGTTCTTGGCGTCAACAGTGCCCGAGATTTGAATTTCAGGATGCAGTTTAGTGGAATATTCCTCTGGTCTTCATACTTTGTTAGACCGTAATTAGATTCCTTTTAAAAGATCCCTTTTACCAAAGATGTTGGCGTTGCATCTTCTTTACAGCTATGCAACGTGTCTAAGTTGCACAGTGAATTGAAGGCTGAACTGTGCTTCAGTCAATGCTACGTCTACATCCTTTAATGTTAGAGATTCAAACGAGCAAACCCTAAGACATAAAAGCCGCAGTCGCTAACAGACACAACTATAGAGGTCAAATTCAACTGACAAGAATATAACAGGCGAAAGCCACACAAGATCTCATTCAAATATCAGATATACAGGATATATGACCTCAGTGGAGATTTCAAAATCTTCAACATGCTACGTTTCAATAAACGGATCAGTTCAGTCACTATTTATTTAATTTTGCGTACCATACTAAATTAACCCGTTACGAATATACAAGAAACAAAATTGGCCGAAAGACTGAAATAAAAAGGGGCAAACAAAAACATGGAGCAGATATCCTCGTGAACATGCACTAGCTTTTCTCGCTTTTGGAATATTAGCGCTTTATTGTTCTTTTACTAATATGGCAAATTCTCGACGAAAGACAGTAATTAAACTAAAAGGCCGAAATTACCCCACTGTTCTTCGCGTGTCAATCGAATTTCCGGTTTATAAACCTACAAAGGCGACTTCAAACGGCCATTCGCGTAATTCACTTTCCACTTTCTTCGCTTCTTCAGCAAAGAACACCTATAATGACAACAATTTCTCCATTTCATATGGACTCAGTCCCTTCGTTGCAGTTTTATTAGTAGATTTCGTACACTTTTTAGGCTGTTTCATTCCCCGACCACGGCCACTCGTGCTTGCCTGACTAGGCGATATTTTTAAAAACTTTCTGCCGGTTTCGAATTATGACTCAATTATTTCCCGTGAGATCCATAGCGCCATTGTTACTTCCTTTGGATTCACTTTCTGTGCAGCTTGCACTGCACTATCTGAACGCCTGGAACAGGCTAAAAATAACCTAAGGTGTAAATACGCTGTGACATAGGTCAACATGGGAGATAGAGGCTCCGGGGTGATAGGCTTCTGCCACAAGTAATTTCATTACTTATATAACATATATAATGATAAACTTTTTTTGTTGATTTCTAATTCACTGCAGCAAGGATGAACCCATTGTTTCCGAGTTACGCCGTCGATGTAATGCCTTTTTCGTGGAGTTGGTATCCTTATTTTGTTTTGGCGAATCATCTAAAGATGTGAAAGAAGAGGCTTTGGCTCACCTCATGCGCTATGTTATTGGTGGACAGTCCACACAGACCAAGAATTTCTCACCATTTCCCGACTATGGGGTTGACGCCACTCCGGTAGTGCGTTCTTTTCTTCTTCAGCAGCTTCTACGCTCAAGGTAACTGACTACATAGTATCAATTCTTAAAAAAGGCTCTGGGTATCACATTTTCAATCGTGAAGGATATTTTGTACTCAAAATAGGGAAAAAAACTTGGATCGAAATGTTACTTTTCCAAAACTATCGTGTTCGTATACCGTTTTGAACCTTCACTAGTTATCAGCTATCAGTTATCCTCAACAGCCACAATAGTACAATTTTCGGCGATTGCGGCTTACCTTTATTTTGGACCCCTTATGCAAACAACTTGTTCCGGAGAATTTTGCGTACCCTGATTATAGAGAATGTGATATTAATAACAAAGCATTTGTTATGCAAACTTTGTTTTCCTAATTTCCTTTAGCACAAAGTTCGTGGTGAAGCATTTGGAAGATTTCTTGCAAGGAGCTCAGAGCTTGAAGCCGGAGCCTCGACACATTGCAGAAGTTTGCTTTCTCTGTGTTCAGTGTATGGAGGTAAGTGCTTTGTACTTGGCCCTATTAAGAACGTAAGGCAACTAATTTGAGCCTAATTTGGTACTAATTAGTGCTTTTGGTATTAACATTGAGTAATTTTTAGGCTAGTGAAGTGAAATACATCATCTATATCCGCACACAAGCATTGCGACCAAAACAATGCATTAAAACTTTGTTTGTCAGTAAAGGTGTCCTGGTATTTCTTCGACTATAACATGCGTTTAATTGTTCTGCCTGTTCTTTTAGGACGCTCTGATAAGTCGATACCAAGCAAAAGTTTTAGATTCTAAGATGAAATTGAAACTCAAACACGCAAAAAGGATTTGCGATGAAGCTTTCAAGGCTGTCGTTGACGACAGGTCTTCTCAGATCAGCGTCAACTCTCTGGAGGGTGTCGCCAAAGGACGCTACGTGCTAACACTAGTAGCACAGTGCCTGTACAAGTGCCTTATTGAAAAAGAGCTCAACTATCCTGAAGACCATGAAGCCCAGAGAGAGATGAAGTTCTTATTAGAGTCTGTTAGACAGCTTTGTATTAAAGGTTCCAGCAACACGCCCCAGCTATACCTTGTTAAGCAGCTTGTCAGGCGTTATGGTTTCGATTGCGTCCGGACTCTGGAGTTGGAGTGGATTTTACCCCCTGAAGCTCGGCAAGAGGTAAGGACTTGGCTGCCAATTTCCTGTTCTCACCAAAACTTTTTTTTTTGGCCTGAATTTGTTCTTTTCATCTAGCTTATTGAGGTTTTAGAATCAAGGCTGAATTTTTCGTAATGTATGTAAAACCACAGGGAAGCTTGAGGCTTTCTTGTGTTTATGTTTCTTTGTGATTTAAACAGCCTTCGGAAATTTGAAGAATATTTTGTACTTAATGTCAGAGATTCACACCAAGCGGTGTCTAAGCTTTGTTACTTTTCTATAAAAATATTATGGCTTTACTTTACTCTGGCGTTTTGGCTTCTAGGCGACTGTAAGTTTTCTAGCAGCACTAATCGTAAGTGCTTTTTAATTGTTAGGAGGAAGATGTTATCCTAGACAGATTTGTTGTTCATGGAAACCAATATCGTGCAGTTCGTGAAGCGCTGGCAAAAGCAGTGATCAGTGGGAATGTCCATGACATTACTAATGTCATTTCGGTAAGCGAGAGAATTGCCGTAACTCAATAAATAAAAGTTTTTCGTTTTAAGTAATCAGTAGGGAAAAGAATAGTACGCTCCCAGAAAACTGGGGGATTAAATAATCATGCGCAGACGGAGGTCTCCACACTACTTGTGAAAGGCGTGGCCAGACTAAGAAGCTGAGCGTGAGGATGAGTACCAGATTCCACCTACAACTAAATATTTTTGTTTGAAATCATGTCCAGTCGCCACGAAAGAACAGTAAATAATACCCTAGACAAAACAATTCAGGATTAAGTTAACCATATTCAGACCAGGGCGGAAAGGGGAGTTGGGGGGGGGGGAATTCTTTTCGTACGAAATTTGGACGTTTATATCTCTTTAATGAGCAAGAAAAAGCCTTCTTCTTAAATTTATCTGGAAACAATTTGGTTGAGCAAGTCCTTGTCCATCAAGTTTGACTCATGAATGAGCATCACTTTTAGACAAGCACTTTTCAGAGTTTTGAATTTCCCTCTTTTTAATGAAAAATTTATACCTCTTTTGAAGTACATTTTAAATTTATTTTTGTGTTAATTTATTGATTTTGGTCACTCCCTGTTCATTATTGGCGCTTCAAGATGGCGGATCCAAGATGGCCGCTGTTTGGGAACATGACGTGTTCTGACGTCATATGACGTCATCAGCTGATGTTGCGCACCTCAAGGGAAATTTCTATGAACTTGCTATCTGTCCTATAAGTTTCGTTGTCATAGCTCTAATTTCTCAGAATTAAGGAGGGGACCCGTCCCAGAAGCTCAACAAAATAGAGGGTTAAATGATTGTACTTTTAAATGCTTTACTTGCTGATTCCATAAAAATCAGCAACAACAACAAAAAAAGACGGTGAAAAGGTACACGCAGCCTACAGGTTTTAGTGCCGAGGATTCGCCTTGCTTGTGCAAGAGACATTACTTGGCTACAATATTCAACAAATTCTCGCTTCTAAAGAGACTTGCTCCATAAACAGAGGAGAGACACCCCCAAAAATTGTTCTTCTCAACAACATAGAGGTTGTTGAACGTGACAAAGCAGGTGTAGCGGAAAGCAGTTTTAGAATACTGCAAAAATGTGAAACGGACTTTTTAATAACAAGTAATGCATGATTCCTTTGAAAAAATGTGTCTCAGAAGATAAGGAAAAGCCACAGCAAAAGTCAACAATATTTTTTTGCCTGCCAAACGGAAGTACGCCCTGTAGAAATTAGTTCAAACAAATTCTACTGTGAAGTAAACTGGACTGTAGACGTTCGCCGGTATATTGCGAATTTTTGCCGCGAGTACCGATGTGGATGCGCGCGTTTTGCCGTCCTTTTTCTAGTTTAAGGTAAACACTCGTGTTTTTCAAGAAATTTCCATATGTGAATTTTCTTTTCTGTTATGTTTCATTTTTTATGGAATTTAGGTAAATAATTTAAGAGAGTAACCATGAGAAAACCAGGCAGAGACGGTAATACTCAAATCGCCGATTTGGCTCAAACTTAGCACAAAGAATCAGTGTAATGGGTAGACACACGTATTAAAACAACAGGTCAAAAACTTTTTTACTTTGTGTTGCGGGGAACCCCTTGAAAAATGTCCTTTTGACCGAAATTTATGCATACTGATTCGCTAAGTTTGGTTGAGTGCTCAAACATAAAGGTTGTCAATCAGGGTATAAAAACTACTAAATCACATTGTACATTGACTACGCTTGTAACCGACAGTGATTTTTTTAATTGCTTGCTACGATTTCGTCACCTCCTTACGCCTTTAGTACGCCTTAGTATGGAGCGGTTTTCGTCACTTTAAGAAGAGCCTAATTTTGGGTTATTTCACAGCCAAATAACTCCAATGACCAGCAAGCTACATACTTAAATTTTAAATGAAATTAAGGAGTTTTATTACAGCTTTCGAAAACTGAAATAAAATTGTTGAGCAAATGAATAACTTAATAGTATGGACAAAGTTAGCCTGCGGAGCAAGCGTTTCCGTAAGGTTTTCCGCACGTTCGAGGCATTTTTCGTTTTTTAGCCGCGCGAAAATTGGGGCGAGCGCAAAAAAGTGCGTGACGGGGGAGGGGAAGGGAGAGAAGGAAACGCT
>Ga0126336_10001539_pt1 | contig 12192 bp, 9 predicted proteins | sample SidCmetagenome_FD_92530 | JGI IMG/M metagenome (GOLD analysis project Ga0126336, IMG submission 92530) | Coral microbial communities from El Islote,Puerto Morelos, Mexico - Siderastrea C C metagenome | ecosystem: Host-associated > Invertebrates > Cnidaria > Coral | place: El Islote,Puerto... | reverse complement strand
CCTAAATACTGTAGATGAGTGTTTAACCGTTTTTCATTTTGTTTTCATTTGTTTTTCTCGCTAATAGACGCTCGTCATCAAATTTGTCACTCGTCATTTTTGCGCGTGCATTCAAACAGTTTTTCACTGGTTTTTTTCCTATGTAGTGCGAGTCCCCTAAAAGTAACGATAGCCGAAATTTCACTGTCGTCTAGGTCATTGCTTGTCTCTAGGATCTCGTTTTCGTTAAAAATCTCAAAATTTGGTAAGCATTCCTTGTTTTCTTCCGGAAAACGAGCGTTTCGGCCATTTTTTCATCGTTCACCTTGTAAGGCCAATGCCTGGACGTGGGATTTGTAGAAAACCTGTCAAACCGGTCTTCTGGAGTACAAATACCGTGGGATATTTGTACTCGTTTTGGGTGTTATTTGTACTCTACTGAATGCAGTTGAATAATAATTATTTGTATTTGTATTTAATTCACAATTTGACGTAATGAAAAATGCCAACAAATTGTAAAAAATATACAATATATATTTGATCTTAATGTACAGATGCAATATAAATATTTGTAAGAAATTTTGCACGCTTGTACAGTGACCTGAATGTGATTCCCTGAATTTGTAAGCCACTTTTTCTACTTATTTATACGACTTTTTATTCCTTTTTGGAAATAAAAAGAATAAATTTATATTGACAACTGTGAATAAACGAGGTAAAGAAACAATGAAGTTCTGATTGATTAACAGCTTTCACGAGTTCAGACGTCGTGAGCCGCGAAAACGAGAGTCGATTAGAGTCGCTCATTTTCGGCATCGCGGCGCGGTCATATACAATACCGCCAGGAACGCAGTCTTCTATATAATGCTCCGTATACCCAGTAGTCACAAGTCCAGACACCTTTTGCTTTGACAGTAGACCGACTGTCGACAAACTTAAACACGCTATCTTACTTCTGCTATCGCTACCAAATAAGAATAAGTTCCACGCATGAATCGCGTCTGAATCGAAGTTGCTCATTGAAAGTCGACTAGGGCGGCAGGTTTTGAAGCACTCAACTGGAACTAAACTTAAACTCTTCCGTGTGTATTGAAATAAATATAATCGTAGACAAGTTTCATCCGGTGACGGATGTTGCTTCTGCCTTATCCAACCACGCGATACACTATGCTTTGCTATTCCTGTGCGGAGTTGCTTAGCTTTGGTATACTCTTCGATCGCTCTCATCTCTCCACCTTGTTTTTGGTCGCCCTTGTAATCTTTATTTTCCCTTCCCTGTATAGCCTGAGAAAACAGCCGACGTTTCGTGAGCAAGTGGCGACCTCGCGAGACGTCGGCTGTTTTCTCGGGCTATTTTCTGTAGCTCTTGTTGTCCATCTTACGTCTGTCATTCGTGCTTTATAACCCGCCGCTTTCAATGCAAATGTTACAATCAATAAACCGAAATTCATAATATCTCGCTTCCGCTTAACTAACACAGAACGGCCTTGTCTTCAGAGCCAAAAGTATAACCGAACTAGAATGCGATTCAGATTAAGCCGTATATCCGGCCAAAACTCGATAGCCGCAGTCACGCACTAATGACTTCTAAACTGGGCCTAACTTAACTTCTCGAGTTTCATCTAACTAAGCAGGGACACTGGTCTATAAACTCTTTAAACTGTACAAACTTAAAAGCCTCTCGAAATGCCCCGTTAAAGGTTGCGTACACAAAGACATTCACAGCGGTGTTTAAATATATCAAACACACAGCAGTTTTAGACAAATAAGGGGGCACAGACAAGTTACCTAGCGTCTCGACGACATCTATAGTCGTTATTGGGGCGACAAGAATTAGAAATAAGCAAACCAAAACGGCCACCATCTTTGCTCGATTTCTTCAGTCTGAGGGCCAATTGTTGGCTTCGTTTTCGCATGTCATCTGATCTTTCCACGTTGGAGTTAGCTTCCACACTCTTGAGTAAATCGTGAATTTTCTTGACATGCCAATAGCTTTTCTTAACCAGATAATAGTCTATTGGGACAACTATTACGATTGGAATTGAACAGAATCCGATTGTAAAAACCGTGGTCGATAAAAAGCAAATAGTCGACGCATTACTTGTTAAATCTTCCGCATGTTGTTCTTCTTTAGCCCGTAATCCGACCCCACTTAGCAGAAAAATGGCAAATACGCCCAAACTGTCTAAAAGCCAGTTATTGCAATTAAAATAGCTCGTTTTGATGCGTGTGTTTCGCTGAAAAATGGAAATCTGACGGCGATGAACCTTTCTAGCGAAATCAATACGATGTTAAGCCTTGACGCACCATCAAACAAAATCGTGAAGGCGAGAACAACGTTACATGAAATGTACCAATGAGGTCGTTGACGTCTGCTAACAACCGCAGTGGAATCGCAATGGCTGCAACGAAGAAATCAGAAACGGCCAAACTGAAAACCACAAAGTTGGTCTTCGTCTGCAAGCTATGGTTGGCGAAGATTAAAAAATAACCATCATATTTGCCAGCGCTCCCGTAATAGAGATAAACACCATGAATGTCACAAACGCCACTCTTCCAGTTTGTGCAGTAAAAGCCTCTTCTTGGGTAGCGTTTTTCATTCGTTGCTTTGTTTGTTGCATTTGCCTGACCTGTTTAACCATCGCCTCCATTTAATAACCTGCAATAGCATTATCTTCGATAGACTTTATGATAATAATTAACTATATGTGTACAGCTGTTCTCGTTGGACAACAAGGATACTTAAAAATTATAGCTCCAGACAATAAGTGATATTGATAAGCATCCCAACTGGCCATAAAAACTCAAAGCCTGAAAAGAATACTTGAAAGGAATCTGCTCGGTAAGAGTAGGACAATGTAAATTTTCGGAACAAAATTGCTAATCGTTTTGCATATAACAATGGTTTACATTACCGCCAATTGAGTTTGAACTTTTTATTATAACCTTTCTCCACCTGTTTCATCTGTCCATCAGATTAGCGCTGTATATCAAGTCCTGCGCAATGAAAACTAGCTTTGCTACGCGCGCTCTCATTGGTCGAGAGGTCTATGTTTTATGGAAATTTACATGGCTTTTATAAAGCTAGGAACCCGATACTGCTGCTATTCAGAAAAGCGGCTGAATTGAATTTTGGAAGCTTAATTAACGAAATTATAACTTGTTTTTTAGCTACCTTAAGAGGTCTTACTCTCATAAAGATGTTAAAATGCAGAAAGCTAAGTCCTCATGATATTCCTGATAATGCCTAACTTTACAGTCGCCATAACAACGCACGCTTTGCATTGACATGATAACTCATGCAGAGAGGGCCGTTTACATCGTCATAAAGCCTGTTTGACGCATCGCCTGTTATACTTCTCGGTTACGTGGAGTGTCATTATTGTCCACAACGCTGTCATATGTTGCCTTTCAAACCCAAAGTAAATCCTAAGTATTTGCAAAGCAGTTTTAATTTTTGAGACTTTGGATGAAATCCTCTAGTGTGACCATTAATTCAAATGGGAGATATTGAGCCCTACTTAACTGTGGTGCTGTTATGAGATGAGCCGTGGATTTGCTGATATTGATGTATACTTCTATGTTTGTCCCCATACTAGTGGCATCACAACTCAGTGGAATATAGAATTTAGATCCATCCAGGACGAGGCAGCTGAGAACGTTTATTTCTATTCATTTTTCCCTGAGGATTTAGTCTATAGTAGCTGTTTAGAAATTCTTAAATCTAAGCTTCAAGAATATTTAATTAATAAATATCTTTTATCATTTATACATTTACTATGTTTGTTTACTTATTCTTAGATATTTATTCATATATTTGTTATCTATACAATATTTTCCTCTGTAGCTCGTTTAATTACAGGTAACCAAAACGTAATATGAGAGTTTGTACGGAGCTGAAATTTGATCAAAAATACATTAAAATCGAAATAAAGTTTGAAAAACCTTACCTGGTGTGTGTTTACTGTGTTTTTACCGCTTTTCCGAGCTTCTGGAAGCCGTTTTGGGTGATTTTGTGCTCAACAGGTAAGGTTTTTCAAACTTTATTTCGATTTTAATGTATTTTCGATCAAATCAGTTCAGCTCCATACAAACTCTCATATTATGCTATGGTTACCTGTGGTATGATGAGTTGGTGTGACGTCCACTAAACTTTACTGACCAAATACATGTAGATGTTACTGTACAAAGGGCTCTGTAGAAGAAACCGTTTGGCTGATCATTCATGTGACAGGCGACCCGCATTGAGCGTTATTTGCTCTGGTGCTGTTAATTAAGTTGAACAAGGTGATTCTAGCTTTAGAATCTGCGGATGAAATCCTTAAGAGGGACTACTTAGAGTGTGACTGTTTTAAGTGGTACCTTTCTCACTTTGTGGGGGCGTGAAGGTGTAGTGGTTAGTGCGTTGGACTTCAGATCTGAAAGTCGGTGGTTCGACGTCAGTCCCTGCCATCGTGCTGTTTCCCTAGACAAGATACTTTACCCCACATCGTCTCTCTCCACCCAGGTGTATAAATGGGTACCGGCGACATACTGCTGGGGGTTAACCCTGCGATGGACTAGCATCCCGCCCAGGGGGGAGTAGCAATACCCTCAGTTGCTTCATGTTACGGAAACCGGGATAAGTTCCGGCCGTGTGGGCCTCCTTGGCCCGACTTTTCCTTTTTCTCACTTTGCAAAGGGTTAAACCAAGGACTCATAACATAATTTAAGTCGGTGAAGTATGATCGTCCAGATAAGTCTCGTCTTGAGAGCGACTGTTTGTGCTGACATGAGTGACATTGACTGACATTTCGACAACCTGAGAGGACCAGCAACGTCGCCGAGTTGTGAATTCGTCAGTAGATGGTATTCAGTCTCTTGTTACTGAACTGATTGGTCGACGAAGTCACGACGTTATTGCTCGTCTGACATTAAGCCGTGGTGTGATTGGCCGTAAAGACTGTAAAAAGGAATGGCTGCTTTTCGATCCACTTTTGTTAGTCAAATTAATGTCTTTTTGTCTATCGTTAGTACAAGTAGTCGGTTTGTCTATTGTTTGTCTGTCTTGTTGATTTCGTCAATGAGTCGTTTGTACGGTGCAGCTAGTTGTTGGAAAGAGTTCACTGGTGTACTATCTAAGTTAGTAAACCAGCCTTCAGAGTGATTCGTTGATAGTAGTCCGCACTGCAGGTAAAGTTAACACATTTAGCAGAGTCCCAGAGTCCCAGTCATACGTCAAATGGATGCCACGTTGCTTAGGTTCTTTGAATCAGTTTTGTAGACCTTAAAAATGCACAATCAGAGCAAATACGCCATATTTTTCGTGAGTACATTTCAATATTTTTATTCATTAAATTCTCAGTGTCAGTTATTGATTTTCTATCTTTCTAGTGTTGATTCACCAGGTTATCAAGGAATTATCCTGCTAGTTACCTTGTGCAGTTAAGGAAATTGTGTGTCATGTCAAGTGCCGCGGCATTCGAAATTTATCCCCGCCAAGCAAGCAAACGTGTGTCTAAAAAAATTCATCAACGATTACCAAAGTTAAGAATTTAATAAAACAATTATTCCACTCCCTCTTGTTGGATGTTAGGTTATCATAACCTACTCGGCTCCTAATTTGTCACCACAAATCTTACGCACACTCGTGGAGTAAAGGCAGTTAATCACTTTAATATCGGAATATATTGATATCCACCTATGGTGAACTGATCTCCCTTAATTATATGGGTGCTGTCTCTGCATGCCAATGATAATGATCTTTAGAATACGTATCCATGTAAGGAGCTCCTTTCATGCTCGACAGTCTAGGTGTACTAGAAGTCCGTTACTAAAAATCAAAATTAAATCTTTGCATTTACAGTGAGTTGTAAAATAAGAATAACATATGGCAAAAAGTCTCCGGTTTTGGTATTATCGTCTAAGTATTCAGTGCATTCACATTCTTTCGTCGCCGTAAGAAGCAGGATTTAACGTATAATCTGAATTGATGAAAGTGGCTTTTCCTTTTAAGGAGAGGGCGACACTCTTAAAAACATCCCTGTGGTATTTCTCGAAGCAGCCAACACACATATGTTTTTTGTGAGGGCGACGAAGCATTTTCACTAAAGGAGTTCCATCTGGGATAGTTCGGCTAATACCACCACTCACACCGCTTCCAGAACCTGAGATGCTTATCGTTGAGCCACCCCCTTGGGAAAAGTGGTAGAAGATGAACGCCTTCCTGTTTGGATCGCCGTTGAACAAATGAGCAGCGAACTCCAAGCCGTCAACTCCAATACCACATGCTGCGCAATGTGAAACAATTTCGTGAGCTCCCGCTTTCCAATAATTACTTGGAATAGGGTGCACGTGGGCTGCTCCCATGTTCACTAACTGGAATGTTTGGCAGTGATCAAATGTCTTTAAAAAAAGGTTAAAAAATCCGTTAGTACGATGATGTATTTTATGATGCAACTCAAGCGCGACAAAAATTGCATTGAAAAGTGCGTCAAAAACTGCATCAAAAATCGCGTGTGTAAACATGTATTTCATCATGCATCAATTATTTTATGATGCAACTTAAACGCGTTAAAAATTGCATCAAACATCGTATGTGTAAACGGGCCTTTAGATAGGAGGGATACAAATGAACTTAGTTTAATGGACTTGGCTCCCACGAGTCTCCTGTAGCTCAGAGGTAGAGCATCTGAACTAGTAACCAGAATGTCATAGGCTCGACTCCTGTTGGGAGAACTCGGATTTTTTTTTGCCTAGTCGCCTGTGTCACTTACAGAATAAAAACATTTTTCTCAAATGGGAAATTGTTTCACAATAACAGTAGTATAGTAGGGATGAAATTAGCCTTTTTTTTGAGGTGGAATCTCATTAATTTGAGCTGAAATATATTAACGTCGATGACGTCATAGGCTGTTGTCTTGCTCTCATGACTAAAATGCGGTGGATTCTCATTAGCGTATAATTGGTTTGACATGTTTGCCAATAACGTCAGGTTCTATTTTTAGCTTGTCTTGATTGGTAGAACCGGCTTGACAGATTTTTTCCTCGTTTGGACGAAGCCTTCTGGTTGGCTACCGTAGTTTCTATTGTTTCAAGCGCATAAAAGCTTTATTCACTAACAAGCGCCAACTCGCATCTCATTTGTGATTCAAAAACACTGAACCGTGAAGTGCCCGCCATGTTGTCACGTAATACCACTTTTAAAAGTGAGTTCCTATTTACCCCGCCGTCAGGACGGGGTCTAGTAATACCCATTTTTTTTCCGTGTTTGTTTTTTTTGGGTGGTCACTTGCCCCAGACCTCCGCTTTTCGCTCGGCCAAACAAATACTCGTCGTGTCTTTGGCTACACAGGCAAGGGCTTTTATCTTGAGTGACCGTAACATATTTTACACCCCCCGGGAGGGGAGGGGAAGAACAACGGCGGGGTCTAATGCCCCTGGGGTTTTTCTTGTTTTTAGTAGTTTTGCCGGTAACAAATGACAATTCCTGTTAAACTACTTTGCTTCAGTATTCCATCTCTTGATGTCTGAGTTTCGTCTCTTTACCTTTTCTTATGATGACATGCACCGAATTCCACGTAGATTTCCTTAAGTGGCCGCCATCATGTCTCGTTATACCACTTTTCAAAGCGAATAACTATTTTGTCGGAGTTTAGCCGGTAACAAATGACAATTCCTGTTAAACTACTTTGGCTCAGTATTCCATCTCTCGATGTCTCAGTCCCGTCTCTTCAACTTTTCTTGCGATGACATACTCTGAACTTCACATAGATTTCCTTACGTGGTCGCCATCTTGTCAAGTAATACGACTTTTGAAAGTGAATAACTATTTTTTGGTTCTTTTCTTGGTAACAAATGACACATCCCTTTAAACTACCTTGGTTCAGTATTCCATCTCTCAATATCTCAGTTCCGCCTCTCTATCTTTCCTTATGGTAACATGCTCTGAACTTCACACAGATTTTCCGTTAAGTGCCGACCATTTTGTCACGTAATATCACTTTTGAAAGTGAGTACCTATTTTTTGGTAGTTTTGTTGGTAACAAATGACACATCCTGTTAAACTAATTTAGCTCAATATTCCATCTCTCGATGTCTGAGGTCCGTCTTTTTAACTTTTCTTACGATTACATGCTCTGAACTTCACATGACTCACATAGACTATTTTGTTGCAGCTTTCCCGGTAACAAATAACACATCATGATAAACTACTTTGGCTCAGTATTCCATCTCTTGATATCTCAGTTCCGTCTTTTTACCTTTTCTTACGACAGCATGCTCTGAACTTCACATAGATTTCCTTAAGTGGCCGCCATATTTTCACGTAATACAACATAAGAAATTGAATAACTATTTTGGGGGAGTTTTTCCGGTAACAAATGACACATCCTGTTAAACTACTTTGGTTCAGTATTCCATCTCTCGATGTCTCAGTTCCGTTTCTTAACATTTTTTTGTGATGACATGCTCCGAACGTCACATAGATTTCCGTACGTGGGCGCCATATTGTCACGTAATACAACATTAGAAATTGGATAACTATTTTTGGGGAGTTTTTCCGGTAACAAATGACACGTGCCGTTAATTTATTTGGGTTCGGTATTCCATCTCTCGATATCCCAGTTCCGTCTTTGTGCCTTTTCGTATGATAACGTGATCTGAACTTCAGGTAGATTTTCTTAAGTGGCCGCCATGTTTTACGTAATACCACTTTTGAAAGTGAATGACTATTTTTGTTTTGCTTTTTTTCCCGGTAACAAATGACACATCCTGTTAAACTAATTTGGCTCAGAAGTCCACCTCTTGATATCTCAATGCCCCTGAAAATTGGACAAGTAAGTTGCGGTTACCCCCAACTTGTTACATAATACAGCTTTTGAAATTGAATAAAACTTTTTTCACTAAGTTCACGATAAAAAAGGACACATTCTCTGAAACTACTTTACTGTACTGTTCCATTTCTCGATATCTCAGGTTTGCCACATTCGTCGAGAATGAAGTGAGTAGCCACAAGATGTGCAGAAATGTGTAGTCACACGTAACAACCTAAAAGTTTCGTGATATTTCGATATTTTTCATGCATGATCGGATCAGGTATTAATTAGATTTGTTGTCACCCAGCACAGGTTTTCTGAGGCGACAGGAATTCAAAGCGGTTTTCTGGTCCCGTTTAATCAAAAAACGTGCGACAAATGTTCCAAAATGTAGTAAAAGTTAAGAAATCACAGCGAAACTATCTACCAGTGCTAGCGTAAGACTTATCGTTCATGTGATGGAAGGGCATCATGAGAACGTACAGTCTGAAGCCCCAAGTATTTGCCTAAATTTTGTTTTCACACTTTGCTACATGAGGTGTCCGCCTTCATGCGGACCGTTTATTATTCTATAGCTGGCAAACGTGACATCGTCACATTTGCCAGCTATATAACGATGTTTCACGTGGTAAATATTTCTGCTATTTTGGAGAGGTAAGTGGCTAAGGTTTCTTTTCAGAATGTTCAGTTACCGATTCGGGAGCTTTCAAGAAATGAATTCGATATTTTTGTATTCTACTTGATGTAGCCCACTACCCAGCAAGATTCAAAGGGGCGTTTCTTAAACTTAAAATCTATTGTAATACCTCAGGAATGGTCGTGACGAGAATCATAATTAGGCTTACCAGGTTGATTATATTTAAAAATATTTTAAATTATAGTATTCTAGAGCGTCATCTGGGTAATAAAGATACTTTACTTTAATTGAGTTTTTTAAAATTCAGTTCCGTTTTATATTTGATCGCCAATTTAACCGAAGCAATCCCTAAGGTTATTTACAAACCGTTCGAAAAATTAAAATTGGAGCGATGTTAGTAGACTTACCGTTGGAGCTAAGCAGTATTCGCAATAACTCTTTAAGCTCAATACCAAACTAATTTATCTTGCACCATTCGCTTGTTTACTGTAGCTTTGTTTATTGAACAAAACAGCGCCCTCTTTTGTTTTAAGACACATTGTTTTTAAGGACGGGGGTCTACCTGAAAAATGCATCACCTGCCTGCAAGGGTTTAGTTTCAAACCACAGACAACCGTATATCAGTGTGAAGCACTAAAAGTGCTGGAGCAAAATCCATCGCGTATTACCATCAGCACATTGAGAACTAACTACCTTGAAAATTTCAGCTCAATAACTCAAATCCTTCTTGAGATATCTTTTCTCAAAGGCTGAAAATCTACGTTTTGAGAAATGTGGCCTTAAAAATGATAATAAAAAATAAACAGGCATGTCATTCGAAATGTGTCTCAAACTAGTAGCAAACAGATGTTACAATTGCTTCTGTTTTGGGAAGGAAATTAAAGGCCCCCAGGTTCATAAGTGATGCCCTCCATCTCGCAAAGGGCTGTGTCCCACCTTGTAGGAACAAGCTGTAGGCCCTATTGACACTTTTCTCTTTTGCTTTTGCCTAGCTATCAGTCTCTTTCTGTCCTTGGTGTGAAAAGAGCAGCTTGTGTAGGACCCAAGTGGAATAGAAAGTCTTTCCATAATTTTCTTTCTGATTTCTGCTCCTTTGTGGAAGTGGCAAAATAACAGATGCAGCTGACTTGCCTAGTGTGTTTAAGGTTCGCATCCGGTGCCTTCATCACAACCACCGCAGAATAGATCAATCCTGCACGTCTACTCATATTGCTAAACAATAAAAATGCAAGCAACGAAAGTCTCAACTTAGATTTACTTAGATTTGATTTATGTTTATAATCAATGGAATATTCTTACTTGGTTATTGTATGATAGGTTAGATAAGGGATATTTTATCGTGATGAAATGTTGGGTATCACAAAGATTCACTTGTTTGTACCTCACTTTGATGTTTGAAATAGTGATCAACATAAACCTTCTCCTGTTATTAATTCGATGTGAAACAGGTGTTTGTTCTTTAGTCATTTCCATGGAAACCGTCATTAGTTGAAAGATATGTCTAAATTGGTTTTTCCTCAGATAACAATAGATTGTTTACATTAGATTATTGAGTATTTTTCTGGATTTGACCTTCTGCTATCCTCTCCTTGAAATTACCTGGAATGTCCTCTTCCTCCGTTTGGCATCGTTTTTGCCAGAAACCATTCCTGTTTCTTGTCGAATTCATACCAGTTCATGTTCCTACTTAAAATTACTTTTAGCCTTAATTGTTTCGGCAAGAATAGAGATAACATGTTTTAATTTAAAGGTTTCTGTAAGTGTGAATCAGTGCAAATATCTTTTGTTATGAGAGCACGTACCTTATTTTTAATTAGGATCTAGCAATGTAGTAAGCAACCTCCTGTAGTTTATGGAAATAGGCGTGTTCTTTAGTCCAGCCCTTCTTCTTGGAAAAAGAAGGCAAGTTGTTGTCTGTGTAATGATTGCATAACAACCTTTTCGTTGAATTTTTACATACTTTAAGCTGTTTATGTTGTACTTTAATTCACACAACATTTCTTTGTATTTTTTGTGTCTCTCGTTGTTTTGTTTTCGCTGGACAAGTTGAGGAAAACCATGAAAATCTTAATTATAAAAGTGTTTCGACTCGGTCCAATACACCGAAGAAAATTATGGAAATGTCTCAGAACATCCAATCACATCAGAGATTGCGTAAACGTGCTTCTCCAGTTGATGAGAGTTTGACAGCACTCTGTCGAGCGTTTGTCAATCATTCCCAGCCAACATAAGAGCAACGTGCGAAGTAGAATCATTCATTCTGTTGTACTGAGCTGAACTGCAAAGTTACTGAGAGAGAATATAGAAGTTAAACCAAAGAAAAACTGTTGTCTGTTGCCACGAAATATCCAGTCTATCTTTTGTTGAAGTGAGCAAGCTAATCACCCCTTAAAAGTTCCTTCAACAATATTGTCCTCAATAGTCAGATTTCCTGAAATCAAATACAGTGTTTCATAAAAACGGATATATTCTGCAACTAGCTTCAGGTAACTATGATGCACATGTGCTAGCAACCAAATATTTTGAATGTCATATAAGCTTAATTATTTATTAATAACCGATACCAATTGGAAAAAATATTACAAACTCTTTAAAGTGTAATTCTTTAAAGAGGCTCACGTACATTACATCACAATTCGATAAGGGACCGGTCAATAATAGGACCGGGGAGGTCCTAGGGGGGATGGGCCGGAGTACTTGGAAAAGTGGTGGCCCAAAAAGGCATGACCCACCCCCTCACGTGGGCATAAATTCTGCTGACCCACCCCAAAGTATCGGCTG
>Ga0126336_10001538_pt1 | contig 12193 bp, 9 predicted proteins | sample SidCmetagenome_FD_92530 | JGI IMG/M metagenome (GOLD analysis project Ga0126336, IMG submission 92530) | Coral microbial communities from El Islote,Puerto Morelos, Mexico - Siderastrea C C metagenome | ecosystem: Host-associated > Invertebrates > Cnidaria > Coral | place: El Islote,Puerto... | reverse complement strand
TTTTGGTTTTCTGAAGTCTTAAAAAAGGCAAGAAATCTAAGACGGCAGATTCAAAATGGCTCCATTTTGGAAAGCATGACGTAACTCCCGTGTCATGTGACGTCATCAGGTTATGTTGCAGACCTCAAAGAAAACATTTTAGACGTACTATCTACCTTCGAATCGAAGTTACGTTGTCACTGCTTTAATGCTCTTTGAGTCAAGTTTTCGTTTCTGGCCAGCAAGCCTCATGCTCGATTTTAGGACCAAAGTGACGTTAAACGTCGCGTTCTCCAAATATTTGTGGGGGATTGGAATTGCGCTAGACGGGAATTCATTTGTTTCGAAAGGAGGAGATATCACAGTAAAAACCTATGAATCATGTCCTTTAGCTGTCATCAGTGTTAAATTTAATGAGCTTTCTTTCATCTTTGCCAAGATCCCCTTTAAGTTAGCTATACGGATAACAGCCCCATTGAAAATTGGGAATTCATCTAAATAGCGTAAAAACCAAAAGAGGTGCTTCTAAACAGGCAAAATGCGAGCGAACTGGACCGTCTGAAAATCAGTCTAGCAAAAAAGCAAAAGAAATGTTTATTTTTCATAATTTGATATTATAGCTGTTACTTAGAAGCTTGTAATTAAAGGCGTGAAATACTAAGCCCAAGTTAATGCTTAAATAACTCGCCAATGGTCGTAAACTCAAATTGTCCCCCCCCCTTTTTTTAAATTTTACACCATGTAACTAGCCTAGAAAGCATAGAATGGAGTTCCGAGTGTATTATGTATTTGTCTCAGGCTGTCTGCAAGCAAAGACTGCTTAAAACCAACGTAAAGGTCAATGTACGATTGTACGCTTTTCAGCTTAGCTGTTTAAGGTCATTCCCCCGAAATAAAATTTAACATACGATTTTTGTCAAACTTTCACAAGTTGTAGTCTATCGTGCAATGTATTGAAATATAAAATAAAAAGAATAGGTCCTTATGTCCGTTACGAGATATCATCGTCTCAAGTTACCCCATAATTTCATGCCATTTCTCCTAACAAACACATGTTTATTTGATCAGTTTACGCTACTTTCCATAAGAACAGGAAGCACATAATTAAAGAAAATCTTGAAACAATGTACTAGATCTAAAATATCGATAACAAGGAAAAATGTACTAGATGTTTAATGGCAGATGTTCGTAGCATCAGACAAGAACTGACTTAAAAGCTTCCTCACGTGCGTATTCTCGAGGTCGCGATTTCATATCCATGAGTAACGCGTTTCTAGTAATAATTTGTTCTAGTAATAATTTTTTGTAACTCTTTGAACAAAAAGAGAATGAATGGTACGTCAAAAATATGTAGAAAAAAAGATAGGACACCATGTTTGTTTAAGAGTAAATGACTTTTCTTTTCTCTGGTGAGCTTAGTCTCATAGGAAACCTACTACTCCCTCGACGTGCGCGCGCTGTAAGCGCGCGCTAACGACGAAAAAATTCGTGCGCAGTAAGGCTGCGCAATGCAATATAATGCAATGACCTTAAGTTAACAACAGAGACAATACGTTTGTATGGATACCGTGCGGCGCCTGAAAGGTTTGTCTGAGGGACAGAAAATCTTTACAACTAGTTAGGAAAAACATCTAATGTTTAGGGATCTTCTTAAAATTACTCTAAACCAATGGTTGATTATTTCACCTTAGAAACTTGGGTGCAGCGCCTGAAAGGTTTGTCTGAGAGACAGAAGATAATAAGAATAATGATGATTATGATGATGATGATTATGATGATAATAATAATAATTTCTATAGCACCTTATCCAAAAGTTCTAAGGCGCGTTACAATAAAAGTGAATACACACTAAGTGGTAAAAAATAAAACAAAACTATAGATAAAAATAGCGCTTAAAAAGATGAAGTTCCCTGGAACCAATTTAGGACAACACTTAATGTTTAATGATCTCCTTAACCCTATTCTGCCTGGGTGCTCCCCTCCCCTATAGATCTCGAAAAGTATTAAAGCTCTTGCGATGAAACTTGGCACGTTGATAGCACGTCATTAGCTTAACAGATTGGGCTTATGACGTGTCAGTTATGACGTGTTGTGACATCACAATAACGTCACAAGCCCTCCATTTTGAGGCCGCCGTCTTGAATCCCAAACCTGCAGTCATACAGCTGACAATGACGTCACCAAAACATGATTTTGTTCTAAGAAACATAATTAGTCAAAACAAGCACACAGAAGTACAAAACTATCTTTTTCTTACAAACAAAGGGGGAAAACCTGAAAAAAGACTGAACAAAGACAGAAAATAGTCAAAATGCACTTCTGAGTAGACGGTTGCTATGGAAACGTCAGTCATCATAGACACGTCATTGACAGAGGGAAATTTCTCTGATAAATTTTAGGAAAAGTCACGAGATTTGGTAATTATTCGTCTAGCCGTTTAAAAGTTATAATTCGTTAAAGTCTAGAGGTCAGTATTTACCCTTCAATAACAGCCTTAAAGATGCATATCAGCTAAATGTAACTACGCCCTCCAACAAAACACACGGGATTGACAAAATTCCCGCAAGAACGATATGATACCAGGTGCGATGTTTGTGTCGCGTTTTTTGGTCGCAGTAGACAGGCCAAGAACGCGAAGGTTGAAGTGTTAAAATGGCGCCTCTTGATAAGACACGGGATACAAACTCTACTCTATCTCTTCGCCAAGTACCTCACATGCAGGTGACTTTTCCAGGCTGCGAACTTGTGGCGTATGAACAAAAAGTTTGCTCGCGACATAAATGTATTGTTAAATAATAATTATTTTTTGGCCCCCTATCCTTCGTTCGTTCCCTATAAGCTCTATGCCTTTATATATTAGCTGGCTACTCAGATTACAGGGACATAAATGTTCACAGGTCACGAACGCAGATCTTACAGGCTTTACATTTTTTGTAATTGGGTACAATGTAATTGTTCAGCACCAAATGGAACTGTAAACTGTGCAAAAGCAAGTTCTCAGAAAAGAAGCTCCTTTCAATACAACAATCCTGAAACAACCCTAAATTAAGGTAAGTTTGTTTTCACTGTTTCAGGGATGACAGATCGTACGGTCGCGTACCTGCTTAAGCTACACACTGTCATGAGTTATGTTATGAAAGAACGGGTGTTTTTACCTTGGCTTCCTGATGCACGCGTGTAGCACCGGAGACAGACAAGAATAAAAATGAACAAAAAAAGGCAAAAGAAGTATTTTAAAACAAAGTTAGAGACAGAAAACTAGAATGATAAGAAGAGTGTTTTTGCATTTCTGAGTTGCGAACGGATATTTTTTCCTCTGCCAGTTTCCCCTTTTTTTCAAGTAGTTATTAATGCATACGGAGGACTGGTTATTGGCAGGTTTCTTAACTTTTCGACATTTCTGTCATTTTAACCATTCACGGTCGAATAATTGTCAGTGTAGTTAAGTGGTTTAATCTATATTATATCATTTCTGTGGAGACCGTTTGTTAAGAGACAAGCTGTCAGGGACAAGATGCGGTCGTGTTCAGTGGGATTGCTTTTTCTCATTTTGATGGGAATACAGACCTCTACCAAAGGTGATATATTTGTATTTACTATTTACTTAAGTTACCTATTGGTGTACAATCTTTGTTTTCAAAATCACGTATACAAAACAACAGTGAAATCTTAAATATCATTTTTTTAAGTTATGGTATAGAAAAAACTGCACCACCGGATAGTGTTGATTAATAACTTTTATCAAATGATTGAGGTAATATTCTTTTATATATTTTCTTAATACAGGTTCTCGACACAAATCTCACCTTAAAAAACTGGGTGATCCAAGCAGCCCAGGTATGATGTTAATTAATACAGGGTATAACTTTCTCCCTCTCGAATTTTGCATTGAACTGTCAAAATATACTTTGGGGCTTTTGAAGTCGTTCGCTTTGTCTATTGTATATGACTAACGATTTCATGTATTATTCACGCTTAGGTATTTTCGCTTATAACATGACCTGTTATCGTGACCTTAGAGCAGACAAAATCGATCAGACAGAAATGGATTAATTGGCGAAAATTGTTCTGTTTACCTTTGTTGTCCTGTACTTTGTTGACAAACCGCTCACGACTGCGCATGTTTAGGCACATGCCAGCTATTCTGGGTCTCTGTCTCCAGCCCTTGCAGGTCTGAACTTAAGACCTCAGCCCCGTCCCCATGGTGGCCAGCGTATACAATATGGTGACGACAAAAGCGCCTGAAAATACCTGTAAAAGGTCTCCTATACTGTATATGTTTGTTGTGGGGGAAGTCTTACATGCCTTGATTGGGAGCTTTAAGGCCTCGTAATCCATTTCTTGTCCCATTTTTGTCAAGGAAAACACCATGGTCCTCCTCCTGTATCAAAATGATGGCTTGTATAGCACGCTCCGATTTTTTCCATGCTTTTGCAGTTGTTACTGTGTCCGATGGATGTGCCAACGTAGTGTTAGGCAACCCTGCATACAGTGGAAACCCAACAATTCCTGAAAAGAAATGGATAGAGACTCCTTCAGTGGTTCATATGGATGGCAGTGAGTATAGGAGTGTAGATACTTTTATCATGGAATCTTAAATGATTTTAAGAATTTCACTCCGAAGACAAACCTAGATTCATATAAGGTAGAAATCAGGCCTCTTCTGGCCAATCATACCAGTCATAGCCCGTGCTCAAGCAAACCTATGAAGAGAGAACTCGTTGCTCAGTTGAACGCCACACACTCATACTGCATTTAGCTTTTATCTCATTGGCAGAATTGCTGGCATTACGGGATAAAAATAAATGCGTCGATTAAACATATAATGAAGAGAAATCGACTGCGGACGAAGGTAACAAAACTGTAACTAAAGAAGATCGATCGGGTATCACCTCCCTGAGTATGTTTCGGCAAAACCTGGGCCAAACTTGAAAAGAATCTTGGCATAGAAATTGACGACACATATTTTTAGTTTCGAGACCTCTCATAATAATGTCTTTTCACGTGAAGTTGAAAATGGACTGGAAGGACGCCATTTGAAGGATACTAGAGGACTTTTGCAAGCCATGGGCGGGATGTCCTACCTCCCCTGGTATTAAACTATATATGTCTTATGCTAGAGCACAGTGAGGACGTTCAACATGCCAAAAGAGATTTCACATAAATTCTGACTTTCAGTGATCATAGGTCACACATTTATATTTTGCAGAAATTTATTACTTTTATTTCAGATAACTACCGCGTCCTTGGTCGAGTTGTTCATATGGAATACTTGAAAGAGCAGCTTGAGACTCAATACAGGCTGAGTTTTGATAATACAAAAGAGGAGAACAACCCAATTAATCTGGACGTAAATGCAGACGTGGTGTACATTGAGGTATTTTATTATTGGGGCCCTACTCAGACCGGAAGGTGGAACGTAAAACGTTTGAACTTAAAACATTTTCTTAACATGGCCCAATAAAAAGCCACCTCTCTTTGCGATTTTTCCCAAAATGTATCTCGCTACTAGTTCGTCACTGTTGAACAAGTTTACTAAATTTGTTTAATATGCAATAAGGGTTTTACTTTCTTTTTTTACACTTTGACTCTCTTTTTGTCTCAGCCTTTGTCTCTTTAAAAAAATGTATTTATAATTTCTGCGCTTTTCTTTGGCTTTTAATTACGTTTGAGTGAAATTTGACGGTTTTGGGAAGTTTTAGAGAAGACAGGGAAATCTAAGATGGCGGATGTTGGGAAATCATGATTTAGTTCCCATGTCGTGTGACGTTGACATGACATTTTTGCGAGTTTACCGAAACCGGGTTTGTTTTTGTTGTAGATTCTCCAGTTTTAGTTGTCATACTTAAACCTTGGACGTACAAGCAAGTAGCACTCCACCGTGGCACAAGGTGGCATTGACACAAATATGACACATTTAAAAAAAAAAATTCAATTTGCCGCTTTTTGTAAGCGATTTGTGCTTTTCTTAACCTAAAAAAAATTAAAACACAAGCATTTTTTTTTCAAAATTGACCCTAGAAAAATCGAGAAAAACCTTAAAGGGGGGGCATCCCCCTTGTACGTGTGAGGGTTAAATGCTCTTGAATTTTTAGAGCGGCACTGTAAAAAGCCCTGTCTTTTAGACAACCTATCTTTACACTGTACTTAATGACGAATAGTACATCATACAGGTCATTTTGTATTCTTAACAGGATGCTGTTAACCTCCATGGAGTCAGTAGACTAAATATAATTTCGCGTAAGGTGGTGGGCTCGACAGGAAGTCGACTTGATGTGTCGGCGCCGAGCTGGAACCAAGTTTACGCGAGCCGAATCACAACTGCAAGTAATGGAGAGAATGGGAGAAACGGCATACCTGGACCAACGGGTGAACAAAATTGATTAATTATACAATTCATGTTTTGACATCAGATTAGAATACCATCGCCAAACCGGTTGATTGGGTAGGCTTTGCTCAGATAAATACCCTGAAACTATTTAATTAATGGCACCAGTTCCTTGAAAAAGCACATATAAGAGCTCTGTTATTGTTATTAAGGAGAGAATGGAAGAAACGGCATAACTGGACCAACAATAATAATAAAGTTGATTTATTATACATTTTTTTGACATCATATTAGAATACCAACGCCAAACTAGTTCATTCCGCAGACTTTGCTATTTAATTCTGATTGGCTTGTTTTGTTGTTGTTGTTATTTTAATTTCATGGCCAAATTTTAGGATTCTACCCAAAGGATCAAACATCAGTACAAAATGGTAATATATAGATTTAGCCAAGCCTAAAAGCGGAACTCCATATCTACCTGGTTACCATTGGCCGCCTATAAATTCTTCAGAATTTCTTGTTTACTGATTATTAACCTAGGTACTTGACCTCGTTAATTACTGCATAATTTTAGTCTCTTAAGCGTATCATTTTAGTATAAACTTAGAGTTATAATTCTTTTCGTGATTCAAGCAAATCTAGTTTATCTATTTGTGCTTTCGCTTTAAGTTCGCTAGGCAAATTCATTCAATCGTTTATCGGCATTTTTCATTTGTTTAGACTGCTGCTATTTTACTTGTCGCTTTGTGTTTTGTAATTGGAGACGCGTGTTCGCTTTGAAACTACTAGAAATTCTCTTTTGGTTTTGTTTACAGATTATTGCACAGTGTTGCACACATTTTGTCGTAAATTCAATCTGTTCATTGTGAGTAACTTTGATTCTGTTTTACAACTGTCATTTGGAAAGCTATGTTCTTCTAATTCTATTCAGTAAACGGATTCGCTTCATTCGTTCTAAGATACAAAGGTCGTGCTTTAGGTCAGAATTATTTGTTCGCAAATTAGTACTTTTCTGCTCGACTTATAAGCTTGGTTTTGCTCTAACCTTACATCCTTGAATGTAGAATCCTGTTTTTCATCATGTTATGGCCCATTGTTTTCAAGAGTTATCTTGCTGCTACGCGAGTCGCTTGTGCAACACGCGTCAAAAGACTTACGCGATTCTTTGCACGCCATTGGCTAGAAGCTGGGCGAAAATTGCCTCATGTAAGAATGTCATGAAATGCGACGTACGGCAGACGGCGCACGCGCCCGCGAGTCATTCCGCTTGTCAATGACCATAAAAAATAGCCAGCATGCCTCTTAGTATGAATATGAGGCTCCACTCTTGCGGCCTTCGGCCGCAAAGGAGTTCCGTAATAAGCTTACTCTACTTGTGGGCGTGGGAGTGGGGGTATCTGTCAACTCCATTTAACTTCAAAGGCGTCAACTGTGTGACAATGAAACTTGAATGCAGTACGGTAGGTTTAAGACTACTTCCTTCAAGGTCTGAAAAGTGAAACGACGATGTCAAATGTCGTGTGAAATACGCGATGACTTCCGAGCAGCCGCTACTTTTAATTCGCCATCATTGAAATTAAATTCTTGATCCTTCTCCTTAACTGCAAGCTCCTGCTCACTCTTTTTCATTTCAATAGTTACTTAAGAGGTACTATTCTTTATTTAAGAGCTCGAGGCTAGTGATAAACCAAGAAGAGCATTGATCAGCATAATAAATATTGGAGCTGTTTTATGGGACTGGCGGCTTTGTTGTTGTGTGGGTACATGTGACTGAGTTGACTGAAAAAAGTAAAAGTGACCGAATAGTATCACCTGTATCCCGGCTCCGTCTCTGTATTAGTATTTACTAATCCCTCTCACTTATAAAAGCTTTGATGAGGTGATTTTCCCCTCACGCTGGTAGAATGGAAAGGCGTTTGCTGCTGTTTTTTCTTTCGCCTACTCTGGGGGCCCAGATTGCGGGCGCCAAAAATGTAATGCCGAGTAATTCAGGACATCGGTTGCAATTTTTTTGCTTGTGACATGTCAATCTCCTAACTTCTGCTTTCATATTGGCTGACGTCTGCCATGGAGTAGGTAAGACTGCTAGCTTCAACAAAATTTGCAGGTGATCGAGATATATGTAATGGTCAAACACATAGCTTAACGTCTTTCTTGGTGCACTGCAAACCTAACAATAAAAAATATATATTCCTTCAAGATTCACTAGAATTGCCACGATGTAACGCGATTATTTGTAAAATAATTGCTGAGACGGCAGGAAAAGTTACAACGTACGCAATAGGGCTTCGGAACAGCCGTCTTTTCTTTCCTACAGTTATGTGAACATTTACATCTTCTCGCGCCTTCCTTTTTTTGCCCAGAACTGGATCTTTCTTCATTAATTATTGTTTAGTTGTTTTGCCAGTACATTGCTTGCCTCAAGAAAATTGTCAAGATGACAGATCTAGAGTTGATCTAGATATGTTCTTGACATTTGTACAAACGGTTAACACTTCATGAGAATTGACTTCACACACCCTTTGTACTGTTTTGTGTTTCCCTTTAGTGGAGATATATGCTGACACCGTCATCGGTGATTTTAACTTAATTGCCAACGGAGGAGATGGCTATAAAGGTCAAGACGGTGGACCTGGGGAGGATGCTGCTAACAGCAGAGTTGTAGTATGTTGAAAAGCCTTCTGTTGCCTTTAACAACCCTCTTCAAGACTACCAAAGCACCAAACAGTGGAATCTTAATAATCATGTTATACAAAATGAATAACCGTCTCACCTCACTAGTTTAATCAGAAAACGTAAAAAAATGAAAGTAAATAGGCATTTAATTTAACATACCAAATCAAATATTGTACTTGTGTCGTTTCTTGACCGTCTAAAAGCCACCCAACCTCGTTTTAGCCAGCGTCTTCCTATTACATCAAAACAGCAATAAAATGTCTCTATTCGTCTCCTCCTAAAAGAACAAATTATTCCATTCGTATTTCTTTCTCCCTTTCTATGTATCTCTCGAATAAGAATCGCCAGTGGACTGAAGACGGGAATGAATTGGTGTTTTGAATGTTCCAACACAGTTCTCCAGCGTGGTACTCCCCCAGGGACTCTAACGCAGGAAATGATCACATTAACATTCCTAGTATTTACACCCCTCTTTGCTAACTTGCAGCGTCTTGCATTCCCCTCGTCATACCTTTGGATATTTACATAATTGTAGGACCGTATATATTTTATTGTTACGTTTTTATTCCATCGATCGCTGATTAAGATCGAAGATTTTCGATCGAACCGTCTGTAACGTTTTTTTGGCCAGTGTCCAACCATTTTGTTTTTTACAACTTTTAAAGGGAAATATGTTATAACAGATTTTTTTCAGCTTGGTGTTCTTAATTTTGTTCGGAAAACAGAAACCTAATAAGGAGGCATCTGCTTGCTCGGATCAAAGTGCTCAAAACTGTAATCCAGTCCCAGGAGAACCAGGTGACAAAGGGGCTTCGGGAGGAAACGGAGGCAACGCAGGCACACCAGGTATAACTGATTACACTTACCATCTACTTCAAACAAGTAGGTCAGGGTCATATTAGAATCAATGCCTTGTTAAGGCAAGTGCGAAGGACTGTCCCATGTAGGTCCGTTCATTTGCTATTTTGTTCTTTGCTTCCGTTCTCAGCGCCAACATTTATAAATTGATCTATCCATCCTCATGCAGGTAGTGGAGGAAATGCTGGTCAAATCCTTTTTCATGTGAAGAAGTTTGACGGAAAAGTGACTGTAAGGTCATGCAGGGGATCTGGAGCAGAACCGGCTAATAATGGAGCGGGAGGTCGAGGTAAATGCGTAAAAATGCGGTAAATTTTGAAGTCGTGTAGGCTAGGGTGGTTTTTTCTGTATTCCATATCCCAATAATTTTTATGCTCACATTTGCTGTAAGCAGTCACATTTCCTTCAAGAAAACTTCAGTAAATCCAATGTTTTCCCCAGTTTTTCAGAACAGTAACGGTTATCCTAAGGCCGGGAAAGTTTCTCTCTATCTCCGTTTGAAATTGGCTATAGAACCAACAATATTTCGAAAAGATTTCACCTTTAGCAGGAAGCCTGTGATGTGATCTACAAGAGTAGCGTGTTGCCGCGCTGCTGGGGGCCCGTGTCGTCATCCAAGATGGCCGCCATTTTTTGGGTGCCCTGTTGGAATTCACCGAAAATTAGAAATTGTCGAAACATGTTAAATAATGGAAATTTTTTATGCTGGACATGTAGAATGTGACATAATTGAACATTTTGCTGCTTTTTGCTGATTTTTTTGCATTTTTCACATAAAAAGGATAAAAACATGCATTTCTCTTCAAAAATGGCTTGACACCTTGCTACTTATGATGTCATATCTCGTAAGCATAGCAACCGATTCTCACCAAACGTGTGTCATACTGTGTTTGAGGGATATGCGCGCAGCTACTAAAAACGGCAGGTCTAGATAATAATTCGTCTTGGAGAAATTCAAGAAAAACCTTATGGGGGGATGGCGTCAACCCCCCTTTGTACGCCCGAGGGTTAAATTCACCTCGCTAAACGCGAGGGCGCCATACTGTAAGAAAGCTTCTCATTCAAGAGCAGGATTTATGTGGCAATCAGTGAACAAAACAGCATGATAGATTGCGCTGGAGAACAAAACCAAGGTCTTCCTTTCCAGTTGCTAAAAGCGAGATAAACGTTGACGTAACATAAGAAAACATAACATAACTACACAACAACACAACATAGCACAGCTCAACACAACGCAACATCGCAAAACATTACATGCACAAATTAACATAACAACATAACATAACATAGCATAGCACATAATATGACATGACAAGACATAACATGACAATAAGCATTTAATGACTGGCCCCAAGGGAAACAGTGAGTTTTGTTTCCCTGACAGCCTCAACATTGAGGGTACAGGGGAAACAAAACTCACTGTTTCCCGTGGGCCCAGTTATTAAGTGTTTTGTTACACCTCCCTACTCTAGAATAGAACAAATTAAGCTTACATAATACGTGAGCAAGGAGTTGAGATCCGTCTTGTTTAGTTTTTCAAAGCTTATTTGTAAGCTTTATTCCTTTCAGAACTCTTTCATGGTTTTAACAGCATTTTGTGTTACCTTGTTTGTGGATTTCGAACCTTTATCCCGTATCAACTGTTCAATTTCTTCTTCTGTTCGGAGTTAGCGTTTCGCGGCCATGGCCGAGAAAATGTTATATTCTTAAAGCGGCTGGACACAAATTTGCCGCGGTTTCAAAGCGCACAAACTGATCACGTGCGAGTCGATAGTTCAAGTTGTTGTTTCCCTAGGGAGTTAGTGAACTTTGTTCGTCCTAGGGAGTTAGACTGTTTTTACCCATGGCACGTGACACGTTCTTGTCCAATCAAAAAAGGCTTTTGAGTTGGGAGGTATAACAACAAACATTAACAATATAACCTATTGTTAAATGTAAAATGTTAAAATGTAAAATGTACCCTCAATGTAAAATGTTATTGTTAAATGTAAAATTAAAATCAATTCGGACAAAAGAAAAATCTGGAGAGTATCTCCATTGAGATCAGTATTTATGACTCAAAAATTTACAAATCTATCGACAAATACAATCACACAAATCGTGAAAGAATAGAACGTTCACACGGTCCGAGGGAGAGCTGTCCGTAGGCAGATACAGCACGGATTTTTATAAGAATTTATCCATTAGTAAAAAAAAATTATGTGCCAATCAAAGTTTTAGACACGCTTTACAAATATTTAGGTTTCCAACGTCAGCTATGATGTGTGCGGTGAGTTTTAACTTCTTTTAATGCCTGGGATCCTTCAATGCAGGTGGTAGAGGAAGCCAGGGTGGATACGGCAGAACTTGCTA
>Ga0126336_10001537_pt1 | contig 12195 bp, 7 predicted proteins | sample SidCmetagenome_FD_92530 | JGI IMG/M metagenome (GOLD analysis project Ga0126336, IMG submission 92530) | Coral microbial communities from El Islote,Puerto Morelos, Mexico - Siderastrea C C metagenome | ecosystem: Host-associated > Invertebrates > Cnidaria > Coral | place: El Islote,Puerto... | reverse complement strand
TTCTTCCTGAACTTTAAATTCACTGCGACTTTTCACAAGGTTTCTGTCGTTGTTTTTCAGAATAGTCGAGAAACACAACACACAATCGGACATGTTTTGATCAATGGAAAACCCCGCTAAATGGAGATCGCATACATTGTCTCGAGCATTTCCCGACGAAGCCAATCAGAGTTGTTTCTAACAGTGGCTATTGTCAAGCAACCAATAAAAGCACTTTCCACGAATTCCTGAAAAACAGCAGGATGCTGGAACACGATTAGCGACGCCATTTCGCAGACGTCCCTTTTCCGCGGGTGGAAGGAAATAGGAGACGTCTGCACGCAGGCTACAGACATGTTAGGATATGTTGTCTTTGAAGAGAAGGGAAATGAAGAGCTTTATTTACTTCGCACGCAATTCTAATGTATAATTAACTGTCAATCATAATTGACTGTTAATCTGTAATTAACTGTCACGTAGTCACGCTGCTCTTTACCCTGTTTTATGATAACTGAATATATTGATTCCTTGCTCTGGCGAAGACATGTTACATTAGCCGCAAGTTGTCGGGGAAGGTGGAGGAGACCGCAGAGCAGTGGCGTGAAACCCATAGGTTGTGTTCATAAATTTCACCATAATTCAGAACAAAACATGATTGGCTCTGCAGGCAACAATGCCTATGTTTTTTCTTTGCAATATTCAGAAGATTAATTTAATAATCTGTAGTACTGTATTTTTTCCAATTTTTAGGCCTTGGAGGATATTTCAAAGCAGCTGAGTGCAATGAAAACAATTCTGTATGGAACTGGAGGTAAAGTCTAGAATGCATATAATAATAATGATAATGACAACAACAATAATAATAATAATAATTTGTTATTATTATTATTATTATTATTATTATTACTTAATCATTGAATATCTATTTTATTGTAACTAGTTTTTATTGTAATGTTGTGTAGGGGGCCTCTAGTTTATTAGCACTGCTATTATAAGTCACCCTCTCTAAATAAAGATTTTACTTACTTACTCACTTACTTACTTACTTTCTATTATTATTATTATTATTATTATTATTATTATTATTATTATTATTACTGTTATTATCATCATTATTATTTTATTATTATTAATCTTTACCAGTGTAGAAAGCCATCATCTATAGCTGCTACCAATGCTACCATAGCTGCTAAAAACTACCTTAAACAGCTTATGTACAAAATTTGCAGCCTAAGGACCATCTGAATTACAATTAAGTGTACAGTCACATCAATGCTAAATTGTTTTACAAAAATAGATTACTTTAGTTTACAGAAAGGGCTTAGCTTTAAACACGGATCTTCAACATTTTTGTTTGATTTCATAAAGTAGAAGTAAAGAATTAGTAGCGTAACACAAAATTTGCTGTTGGCCAAATCAGTTAGTTTTTCACTTACTATATGTGGAGGTTGTATTGCTTTCATCAACCAACAAACCTCTGTTAACCAGGCTTCATCCATGGGATTGTGTTCAATTTGTGCAATTTGTTGTAGATCAAGCCCCACTGACAGAACAAGTTGCTCAGTTAGCACAAGAAATTTACAATGGTGACGTGTTCCAGGAGCTCATCAATCACCTTCACAGATTAGATTTTGAGGTAACTGTTATTTCCTTTCATTATTAAAACTGAGGCTTAAAATGTTACTGTGGAGGCCAAGTTGTCTAGTACTTAGTTCACTAACCTTTCCTCTTAAAGTGGTGGTTCAAGCACTTGGTCTCCACCATTTTATTGTTTTTGTAAACAACAAAGTTTACTCCACATTGTCTCTCTACATTTACATTTATAATCAGTTTCCGCTTGATAAACAAGTTTCCTCTCCAGTTAGTAAAACACCTGGTTTCTTCATGCTACAAGCTCAAGAAGCCCAAATGTTATTTTACTCATAGCTGTTTAACTATCTTAGCATCTTCATCTTTTGAAGGAGATTCGCTAGAGTGACTAAATATATTTAGTATAATTTTAATGCTATATTCACCGCACTGCCCGGTGAATATAACATTTCAAAGCACTGCTGCTAAGCTGAAGTTAATTTTTTCGTGTGGTTTGTCAAGTTTTAGCTCATTTTTTTTAGTAAATATCAGGGTTAAAACTTGGCGGTCGCACAGTCGCCCGTGGCAACTAAGAAGTGTCCAGGACCACTAAAAGTTGAGGTTTGATCACCTGAAGGGCGACTACGTTTTGAGAAGTACGAAAAGAATAACAACAATAAAATAAAATGCTTTTCCTTGGAGTACCTTTCTTTTCTTTCCTTTCCTTTCTTTCCTCAACTCTAAGTTCATCAATTGTAGTAAAAGTTTCGTTCTTAAGTGCAAAATTTAAACCATTCGTGATCGAGTTTTTAGATCGCTCTGATATGTAGACGCCATTTTGATTTTGTTGACACGAGATGTGGTACGTAATAGACTTACTTTTCACCTGAATTCAAAAGCATTCGAAAGAAACTGAGAATCATGATACTGTAGTTTTTAGGCGTTGAGAAGATCGTTTTGTCCGTATTAGCTAGGAAAAAAATGGTCCAGTTTTTCTTTGGGAGTTTATGGACCAAGTCAGAACCTATAGGTTCCGACCTATAGGGCAAGGAAGAAGGAGACGAATGATTCCCAACACAGACCGAACAAAGTTTTTATCATTATAACAATTTAACCAATTTCTCGACAGTACACTGGCAAATGTGAGCTTTCAAGACAATGTTAAGATCAAGCAAATTTCTTTTGGCGTGTCAGTCGAACACCCTGCTAGAAAACACGGCCCGAAACATCCGTGAGGCATTTATTTGAGTAAAAATGGTTAAAAATTTTTTGTGTTAGCAGAGAAAATTTGAGGGCCACTTTATTTTGGCCTGGGCCACTAAGAATTCAGGGATACTGGCCCGAGTGGCGACCAAACACTGAAGTTAAATTTTAAGCCCTGAAATATTGGAGAATATTTAACTTGCCTTACTTCGTCATCGGAGACTCTGGACCTTCGCGGGTGTCCTAGGGGAAAAAAATTCGTATGCGCGCCATTTTAAAGGAAAACACGGCAAACTATATATAGTTGGAAAGCTTAATAGAACTGATGTAGATTTTGGAAAAAAATATAAATTGCCGGGTTTCTTCAATTCCGCAAAAGAAAATCGCAAACAACCCAAAAAATGACCATGTGTCATTCAATTGAATTAATAGGGTATCAACTCCAAGCGCCTTGGCAAAATAACTACACAGTGTTAATCACAAAGGATCAATCATCAAAAGTGTGTCAGCATTTTTCGATATTCTGACTGGTTATTTTTTAATTAATCTGTCAAGTTCGAGCTGCAAAGAATGCGCAATGGGCACTGCATTGAAGATTGCCACGGGTGAAATATTATAAATTTCAAAAATCTCCGACACACTTTTGTTTCACAACATCTAAGGAATGTTCAGGCCAAATTTCACAGAAATCTGCAGAATTTTGGTACCCTATTAATTCATTTATTAAGCTTTCCAACGATATATAGTTTGCCATGCTTTCCTTTAAAATGGCATGCATACGAATTTTTCCCGGAGGACATGGGAGGACACCCGTGAAGGTCCGGAGTAACCTTAAGGTCACTCTTGAGAGACAGTGAAGAGATGTACTAAGTTTCTTTGTAAACTTAAAGAGCTGAAAATAGTTTTGCTTCAACAGTATCATTTTGTGGTAAAATTCAAGCTACTGTCATTGTTAACATTTTGGTCTCTGTATTTTTTTTTGTGCCAGTGCAAGAAAGATGTCGCCCAAATTTTCAACAACATTCTAAGGCGACAAATTGGAACTCGTTTCCCCACAGTGGAGTACCTTGCTGCAAACGACAAGATCTTGTTTCAACTTGTTAAGGGGTAAGGTTTGTACACTGCCTTGGAAAAAAACACTCTTTTTGGATAAATTACCTAAGAGTTACTAACTAATGCTGCACTACGCCTTTCAACAGCAAGTGAACTTCGATTTTCTAAACTGACAGTTGAATTAATCGATGGATTTAAATCAGCCAAACAGAGCACACAAATGTGACCTTATACCCTGCTGAACTAATAAAACATCTTTGTTTTTTGAGACTTGTACTACAAACAATGACTAAAAGCAGTGAAATAGTTCTATTTCAAATTGAATCTTGAACTTCAGAGTTTTCATACTGAAATGCACATTTATTTAATAGTTTAGCAAACTCACAGGTCTTACATCAGTTAGCTGATTTAACTACTCACCCATTGTACTTGTTTAAAAGTTGACAAAAATGGTTTAATTAAGAAACCAAAAAAATATTGAATGTAGTTACCTAACTAGCAGAAGTCAATACAGAATTTCAAGTGGACATGAGCTTTGCTGACTGTGATCTTCTTTACCGTAAATTAAATTTGTTGTATTGAGGTGTAATCCACTGACCTGCTGACTCATTATCTGGGAAACTGGTTTACGCTTCGGTGCATATTTTTATTTTCTTTGTTTCAGCTATGAAGCCCATGAAGTAGCCTTGAACTGCGGAGTGATGCTTAGAGAATGTATTCGTCATGAACTGTTGGCCAAAGCTATCCTTTCTCAGGAACGATTCTACAAGTTTTTTGATTACGTTGAAATGTCGACATTTGATATTGCATCAGATGCATTCACGACATTCAAGGTATTTTCAGTTAAGTTGATGTCTTTTGTTACAAGTTCTAATTGGCCATTTTTATACTAGAGACATGTATTATCAATTATGCCTTGTGTAGCTTGTATAAAGATGGGCACAAGATGGATTATCCAAGAGATCGATGTAGTTCATCTTCCAAAAGGAACAAAAGTAGATAGTTGGTCTCAGTGGACAAACCGTCTTGTGCCCATCTTAGTTCTCCTTCCAAGACAAACAAAAGCAGATGGTTTGTCTTGGCTGATAATCCATCTTGTGTCCGTCTTTATACGAGATGAACTACAATATGCCTAACTAGAGACACACTAAACGCTGTTTGCCCAAGTTTGTCCCAGGTGAAGCAGGAGTGTCTGTTTTAAAAGGGCCATTATTGAAGAAAGATATTTAATTTATTGACTACACGTTAGCGACCTTTTTTTTGCTCCATCACTCCAGCTTCTTGCTCAAGAGTCAGTTTTTCCTTTTTTTATTTGGTGGAGAGGTACTAATAGTGTCATGGAATTGATGCTTTAATTTCTATATGGTTCATCTCCCTAGAATTCCATTATTGTGATCAGATTTTAAATAAAACTGAGTCAGACTTGGTAGGAAGGGACAATCCTAAACTTGTTAGTTTTGCCTAGTGGCTGCATATTCTGTGCAACCTCTTTAAAGTATTAATGCCCTTCTGTGACAGAGATGTCTGACAGTATTTTTCTTATTTGATGGTGTGACCAATGTTTGGGTCCTACAGAAGAAATCTTTCTAATAGTTGAAATCTCTTATTTCAAACAAAAATGTTAACATTTGAAAGGTGAATTCTTCCATCCACAGGACCTTCTCACAAAACACAAAATAACGTGTGCAGAATTCTTAGAAAAGAACTATGATAAGGTCAGTGAATGTCTGGTTTCTTTCAAGTTTGTGCCTCTGATAGATTTTATGTTCTTACGTTTGATTAGCTAATTTACAAGTTTCTCTTTCTGGATCTCTTTCTCTTTTTCCCCTAGTTTTTTGGACGATATGGCAAGTTACTGTATTCAGAAAACTATGTGACAAAAAGACAGTCATTGAAGGTAATTAGTTGGTGTGTTGAATAAGTACATTTTTCGAAGAGGATGACATTTGACAGCTGAGGCTGAGTAGGCTACAAGCAGTCTCTCTTTCCGCTCAGGGATAGTCGTGGTAAACGAACAAGTGAGTGAGCGCAAAATCACCTCAGTGTCACATTGAAACGTGATGCGCGTGTCGAGCCGCTGGTGTACACTGGCAGGCTCAACCTGCGTCGCATTTCAACGCTGCAGGCGATGTTAGCACCCTCTTGCTTGTTCGTTTCCCTCGACTATCCCTGAGTGGAAAGAGAGACTGCTCGTAGTCTAGAGGCTGAGAAACCTATGGCCCTCCATAATTACTGAAAGTAAAGTACAATAAAATAATACAATAAATTGGAATAAAGCTGACTTTTTTAGATATTAAAAGGCTCAATTCATGAGCCTGTCCACGGATAAAATCCCCCAAGTGATGAAAGTTACTTTCATGAGATACCATGTGCTTTTATTTTGATGCATAGCTTCTTGGTGAGCTGTTACTGGATCGCCATAACTTCACGGTGATGACGCGGTACATTAGCAATCCTGAAAACCTGAAGCTTATGATGAATATGCTGAAAGACAAGAGCAGGAATATTCAGTTTGAAGCCTTCCATGTGTTTAAGGTCGTGTCTCTATAATTTTTTTTTTTCTGTAGTTTGATTGTCATCTTTGACCATCTTTTAAGAATACCTTTTGTAAAAAAGAATGTACCAGTTAATAATTGTTGTAGCCCAGTGGTGCAGCAATGCTAATCAGTTTACTTCAGTGAAAATGCAAAGACTATTAGGGGAATTTTAGTTCAAAAATTGTTCATTTGTGCCCTTGCTTACTTATTTATGCAGTAGATTTGTGTTTTGTTGAAAAAGATGTTGGTTAAAATATATGAAGGTAATTCAGAATGTAGAATTTCTGATAAGTAGTTCCCTTCTCCATATAGTGGTCTGTAATTTTTTTATGTGGAAAACCTTCAAAATCTTCACAGCCTTCAAATCTTTTCAGAGGCACTTTTGTGAACAGGGTAAGTTTGTTAAAAAGTTGCTCAATATATAGGTACAAATGTTCATGAGTTTTAAAACAGAGAATAACCTGCAATGAGGCCGAATTTTAGCATCACTCTCGTATTCTCTAACGTGGGTCGCTCGGTATTTGTGGTTTTGCTTTTGCTTTTCCTACCTGAATGTTTCGCTGAGTGAAACAAAACAGGGCGTGATTGTAGGTTACAATGTCCATACAAAGCTTGATATTTTTGTACATAGTGCTTTGACTGTTAAAAAGTGCCATGCCTTGTGGCATGGTGCTGTGATGACAAAGCTTTTCGTTACTGATAACATTGATTTGTATTGCAGGTATTTGTTGCAAATCCAAATAAAACTCCACCAATACAGGAAATCCTGGTGAAAAACAAGGACAAGCTTGTGGAATTCCTGACCAACTTTCATAATGATAGAACAGGTATTATTAATGCATGATTTGTGTCAGTGTTGCAGTTTAGAAATGTAGGGCCTAGTGGTTCAAAAGCTGGTTAACACCTGAGATGAAAAGTTAACCAAAGTTCCTGTTTCTCTCATTCTCTTATTCTCTTGTTGAAAGGAGTTTTCATTGTCATCATCATCATCATCCCATCTGGGCCTAAAGTGGCACACAGGGCTTCAACGAGTCTTTTCCACTCAGTCCAGTTGGTCACAACTTCCCAAGCCTCTTCCCAACTCTTCCACCCCAATTCTTCATCCCTTTCCTTCTGAGCCATTCTGCACCATGTTGTTCTAGGCCTACCCACGTTCTACTTACCGACTGGAAGTCTTTTCAATGCCTTTCTAGGTTCCTCATTCGGTTGCATCCTTAAAACATGCCCTATCCACTTCCATCTTCTCTTCTTGACTTCCTCACTGATTGATGGCACTCCAGTCCTTCTGTATAATTCGTCGTTGAAAATGAGATCTCAGCCATCTCATCCCTAGGATCCTCCTTAGACTTCTGTTCTGAAATGTCTCCTTCTTGATCATTTTCCAGTTCTCGGCTCCATACAAAAGAACAGACTTTGCATTAGAGCAATACAGATTTATTTTGGTCTTTGTGCAATACATAGCCGAGGAAAGCACTGGTCTCAGCTTGTAGAAGGCTGCTATAGCTTCACTGTGTCTTGAGACTATGTCCCTGTCTGTCCCACCTTTTTCATCCATGACTGATCCCAAATATGTAAACTGCTCCACCTGTTGGAATTTGGTTCCTAGAATCTGAATAGGGGTATTGTTACGATTATTAATGGCCATCACCTTGGACTTGCCAATGCTTGGCTTCAGCCCTACTCTCCCACTATAAAGCTTTAAATCCTCCATGTTCTTTTACATGTGTTTTTGTGTATGAGACTGCAGTACAAGATCATCAGCAAAGTCGAGATCCTCAAGCCATTTGTTCAGACCCCACTGAATACCATGCATTCTCCTACCCTTCACCCTACACAGCACCCAATCAATGATGATTAGAAAGAGGAAACCAGACAGCCCACACCTGCCTTACACCAGAGATCACACTGAACCAATCTGATAATCTCCTATTGTGCCTAACACTGCAGGTGTAGTTTTCATAGAACAATTGCTAAACCGTGATAATCTTGTTGGGTATACCATAACATCTCAAGATCGACCACAAGCTCTCCCTGCGAATACTATCAAAATTAATGCTTTCTCAAAATCAATAAAGTTCAAATACAGAGTGGCATTTCATTCAAAACGTTGCTCTATGATGTTTCTCAGGACAAATATCTGCCTTGTGCAACCCCTTCCTTTTCGAAAACCTGCTTGCTCATTGCGAAGATGGTCATCCGCGACTGCACTGATTCTTTCAATTATAATGCTACACAGCACTTTACTTGGTATAGGATAGGATCACCCTTCTTCAGGATCTTAACAACTATCCCCTTCTGTCAGTCTAAGGGAGTTTTCGCAGCTAATTTAAAGTTGCCGTTTCAAGGCAACCTAAGTCAAAACATAGGGCAAAAAGAATTTACAAAAATCCTCATCGCTGAATCAAAAACTGAAGCTTATCTTGGGTTAGCTCAACCCTTTAAACCTTGACATCATCATGTTTATTCTCCTCAATGGCTTCCATTTATATCTCTTGTTCACGTTGGGAGAATTTGTTGAAATGTCAAGACATTTATCGTCGATTCAATCACATTCATTCTCGTGGCCTGAATGTTTGAGTAAGTAGTGATACTGCAAGGAGAAATTAGATTCATGTCACTAGTGGGGTTTAAAGGGTTAATCCTGCTTTGAGCAACTTGACCCGATGATTTCAGCCATGGGTAGCGAGTAGTGAATCACTGGAGAATGGCATCCAATGGAATCAGGTTTCAGTTCCAGTTAGCGGGGAATTCAAAGTAACCAAGGTTTGAGATATTGGGGTTTCTACTATACTAGAAATGTGGTTATGTTGCTGATGTGGTATTTACTTCTATGCCTTTCAGAGGATGAGCAATTCAATGATGAGAAAGCCTACCTAATCAAACAAATAAAAGAACTGTAACCAATCTCACTCACTGTAGAAACGACAGAGAATGAGGATTTTATTTTGTATTCAGTATTAGATTTTTAAACTCTGTTCACTCTATGGTGCTCTGTTGTTTAGAGTGTTTGTACTTAGCACGTTTATTTTGATTGAAATAGTGGAATCACTTGAGTGGTAAATTTAGAATGCAAATTATAACTTGTTATAATTATGGTTGCCATTGGAACTGGAGCTCTTCTAATGAAACAAAGAAGAGTGCCTCGGTGCGGTTTGTCCGAAAGGAACTGGGACTGAATATTTCAGTATATTTAGATTAAGACATGGAAGGTCAAATTGAACTGAGTAACTAAGGTTGGAGTTGTCTAGACTTGTAAATTAAGAATGTGATGAGCTTTCAAAATCAGAAGATTTTGGATTTTTGGCACTCTTTGATAGTTCCCAAAGTTTATTACAACAAAACTACAACTAAACATCATGAACTGTTGTAAACTTGCCATTGTCTTTCTAGTAACTGGGTTCATTTCATTTGATTGAATTTTACAGTCATTGTGGGATTCCTGATCCTGTATGAAATTTTAGACAGGCCAATTAGTGTCATTAGCTGTATATTGTAATAGTTAATAATTATTCACCCAAGTGGAGGTGAATGTGGTGGATATTTGGCGAGCCGCGAAGCAGAGAGGTAAATATCCACCACTCTTCACCCACGCTAAGATGGATAATTGTTTTAGTACATGCCAGTGGATAGCCAACGCCAAATAGTTCCATTTTTTAAGAAATGAGGAAAAAATCGCCCTCGAATTCCAAAATAATGCCGGGAGGTGAATAGCAGATAATATCCCCAGCTTGAGTAGCCAATCAGAGCGCGCAAAAAACACTATCCATTGGTTTGGTGCATTCTAATATCGGTTACTACTAAGTATGAACTGTTTTCTTGATAGACATCCTTTCCTTGTTACCCTTGTTTTGCTTTGTCTTTTTGGCCAAAATTAAAGACTTATAACTGTGAAATAACTATAACTCCTTGAGAAATAAAATTTAAGGTTGTCACCCGCGTTTACTTACAGATCTAGATGTAGAAGCAGTTCAGTCTTAGCTAGTGGTATTGTTCTTTTTTGTTTGTTTCGGCGAGCAGCGCTATAACATTCGGGTTGACTGTTACTCTTTGATAGACTCTCTGTTATTTGCTCTACTCTCAACAGGTTTGTTGATGACAGTTATAAAAATTTGATCCAGCACCGAAGAAGCCAAACCTGCTTGTTAGAGGGTGGGTCACCTATAGCTTTAAAAAAAACTGAAGTGGAAATCAAAAGCATCCCAATGACGCGTGATAGTTGTATTGATGCAGTTTTGTACCCTTGTCTGCAACGGGACACTGAGACTGAAAATATCCCTCGGGTCCTGTCCCTTCACCTGCATTCCCTCTCGGAATAGACTTAAAACCACATGCTAAATAACTTCTTAGGAGGCTGGATTGCTATTATCGTCGTAAGCTTTATTTCTTGACTTCTTGGCAGAAAGCGTTTTATTATTTTATTTTATCCTATTTCTTTGGGTCACGTTTTTTACTTCCCATTTTATTTCCACCGACATCGTTCAACCCTCTCACTTCCACAGACAAACTTCTAGCCTGAGAAACAGCCGACGATTCGCGAGGTCGTCACTTGAGCCCTCGCAAAACGACGTCTGAGTAACGAGCGCAGAAATTCCATTCTGATGACGTGTCACTACCCCGATCTAGGTACAGTAGTGGCACGTCATCAGCATGGAATTTCTGTACTCGTTACCTAGACATCGTTTTGCGAGGGCTCAAGTGGCGACTTCGTGAAGCGTCGGCTATTTGCGCAGGCTAACAAATTTCGAGAAGTGAGTTCGAGAAATGTGATGTGTGTCTAAATTTTGTGTCTGTGTGATCGAGTAGTACTTTACCGTGGTGCTGTTATTCTGTAATGCAAAGTGGTTATAGTGTGATCATTCTGGACTTTTTTAGCAGTTCTTTCCGACGGTGCTATTTCATTTGGGCGCTCTTGGAAGAAAAAGGGTTCGACCTCCACTATTTACAATCCTGTTACGTTCGATACGGTCTTGTTCGATTCGATACAGTGTTGGAATATTCGATACAGTCTTGTTCCATGCGATACAGTCTTATTCGATTCATTCCGGTCTTGTTCCATACAGTTCCATCCGTAAGGCGATGCACTGATGCCATTTGTCAGGGTACAACCTGACCACTGTCGCTTTGAACGGCTGCAACTCGTGTTTAACCACAGAACTTTCGTCATTGTTTCCTCTGAAGTTCTGCAAGTACAATAGAAGAAGAAATCACCAATCACTCTTACCAGCTACATTTTGATTTCCCCGACACTCCTAATGATAATGATAATAATAATAATAATAATAATAATAATAATAATAATAATAATAATGACTTTAATACAGGAACCACAAAGTGGCTGTACACTAAAAACTATCTGACTAATATTCGAATCATTTATAAATGTAAAAACAAATGAATTCTATGGGAAATGGTTTAAAAAAATTGTTATAAAATATAAAAACATATATCGTGTCATTGAAGTAGAGTCAAATCCGGGGCATTATAACAATGGCATTATTGATTTCCCCCCGCTTTCTCTTGGATTTTTTCGTTGCACGCCTCTTTCCGTGAAAGCGAATTAAATAACTGATCATGAACCAATGAAGTAAACGTGATTTTCTGGCAGTGTACTTGAACGTTTTTCTTTTTTATCCAGTATCGTTCATTCTTCCAGTTGGGCCCTTTGGAAGCAAAGGCTATGTTCCCTACACTTAGGCTGCACTATCTTAGGTTATCCAGACAGTCGTGTTTTCGCAAACCGATACCCATAGCTAGCGAGCAAACTGCGGGGGGGGGGGGGGGGAGGGGCGGAGAAGGGATTTCCGGGGCCCCAATTTTTATTTTTCGCCCCCAAGGGCGGGCGCGAAAAAAGGTG
>Ga0126336_10001536_pt1 | contig 12196 bp, 13 predicted proteins | sample SidCmetagenome_FD_92530 | JGI IMG/M metagenome (GOLD analysis project Ga0126336, IMG submission 92530) | Coral microbial communities from El Islote,Puerto Morelos, Mexico - Siderastrea C C metagenome | ecosystem: Host-associated > Invertebrates > Cnidaria > Coral | place: El Islote,Puerto... | reverse complement strand
TGTGATTTTATCGGTATCCTATTAAGAAATACCAACATTGGTATAGTGAAACTTAGTAATACCAAATTGGGTAATTGTTGTGATTTCATTGGTATCCTCTACAGAAATACCAACAGTAGTAATGTACGCCCATAGGGGGAAATTTGCCTCGTTTTGAGGCGGGAAATCTGATTGGTCGAGAGGGGTCACGTGGTAGGCGAGGGGGGCTTCTGAATGGTTCGTGGAAAATGGGGGTCGCATTGGATTGTGGGTGCACGTACACCCTAGCAACAAGAAGGGGTCAAAGGTCAACTTGGACCTAGCAACGCGACCCTTCAGGGAAGTGACGTCATCCAAGATGGCGGACGTGGGGTGGCTTTTGGAGTTCATGTGAGATCATACAATCCAAGATGGCGGACGCGAAGGTCACGTGGTTGGGGTGGAAAACCGCGGACCGGTAGGGTATCGCAGGCGCAGATCAGAAAAAAAAACAGGAAATGTCATGGAACAGTGCTTTATTCTTTTTTTTCATTCATGTTTGACGACAAGTGGGAAAAAACGACACGCCACTCCAGGGAACGAGTCCAAAGTCCAGTCCGGGCACCGTGCCTGGATTCATGCATCCATGAAGAGAGGAACTGGTACAGGTGGGGTGGACGAGTGCAGAACTGGTCAAACTATCCGGGCACGGCAGCGGCACGGAGTCCAAAGTTCAATTCCCTGGGAAGGAGGCACACGTGTCCTGGGAAAGAGTCCAAAGTCCAGCCTGGGCAGCGTGGATGGAGATGACAAAAGCCCCCAAAGGCCTATCGGTTGCTCGATCATGGTCATCCAAGGTACGAACTGGGTGGTGATGTCAAAAGAAGTATGCCAAAGTGCTATCGGGGCTCTGTGAGGAGGTCTGGATTCACAAACACCTTAGGGTGGTGTCTGTGAGGAGGTGTGGATTTCAAGTGAAGAGGAGGATCCATGTCACCGACGAAGGAGACGAACTGAGTGAAGACGAAGAGGTCTGCAAGGGCTTTCAGTTCAAGTTCCAATGTATTGGTACAGGATGCGTGCTTCCATAGAACTGGTACAGGATGCATACTTGCATGAAGAAGGCAACTCGAAGGCTTCCATGGAACTGGTACAGGATGCATACCTGCATGAAGAAGGGAACTGAAAGATCAAAGGATGACTTCGACGCCCACACCGACCACTTAATGCAAAAACATCTATCTCACGAAGGCCAGACGTGCCACTGTCAACATCCACAGAACAAGAAGAAGCCAACAAGGTGGTTGCAATGGTCATGTGAGGAGGAGAAGAACCCTGGGTCCCGTTTGACGGTCGGATGATTCCAGAACTGGCAGAGCTATCCCGTCGTGATGGGAAAAAAGTCTGGACCGGACAAGAAGTCAACAAGGTAGTTGCAAATGGTCATCTGAGGAGGAGAAGAACCATATTGTGCTTGACCCCAAAACGTACAGAACCATGCCACCCTGATGGGAAAAAGACTGTTCCGGATCAATCAATTCTCGCGTCGTCCAAGCGCGTTCCATTTCCCATGGGTCCAGTAGATAGACAGAGGTGGAAAAGGGAGGCTTCGATTTGTCGTGTCCAGGAACTGCATGAACCACATGGGTTGGTCGCAAGAGTGGATGGATAAGATGCCTTTCAGTCCAAGGACCCGTCCTGGGGGGTGTTGTGCATGGATGTCAAAAGATGACAGTCCTGGTTGCAAGAGGTGCATGGATCAAGATGCGGGATGTAGGTCTCTTTGTTAACATCTTCGTCAACACAAAAGAGAAGATGCACCAAGCAGTGATGACGGTCTGAAGAGATGGAAAGGTGAACGGAGTGCAGAAGAGCCACATGCTTGCAATGCCGAGGGCATGAAGTAGGCAGTGGAGTGTTGTCCCAACCGTGGATGGTGCAAAAGAGACGCAGATGCAATGCATGTGAAGATCCAAACAGATGGATGGTGAACTGGGTACAGAAACACAGGCTTCCAATGCAGACGGCAAAAACCAAGGCAGTGGAAGTGCTGTCTCAACTGTGGATTGGAAAGAGATGAACATGTGCAAAAGACACCCATGCTTCGAAAGACCGTGGGCAAAAATGTTCAAAACGAGAAGGCAGTGGAGTGTGCATCCAGAGGACAAACACATTCAGAACAAGAAAGGCGCTGTGTCAGAGCGAAACATGAAGAAGATGATTTTTCATGGTCCATCAGTCCCACAGGGTCCAAGCTGAAGGAAAGAAGAGGCGTTTTGCATGTCAGGGATGACAGTAAAGACTCTGATGACGGCGATAGACGGGGTCCTGTGGACAAAGGAGGAGGAGGATGGATGCCATGGATGACAGTGAAGACTCTGATGACATCACAGTGACAGCGACAGACGAGATTCTGATGACAGTCACAGTGACAGCGACAGACTGGCGTGGGAAAGGTCGAGGACCCAGACTCGGAGGGGATGATGTGGTGCACCGTGTCCAATTTTAACACATGGTTCTTCCATGTCATTTTTAAGTGTTCCATTTCATTTTTAAGTGTTCCATTTCATGTGTTCCATTTCATTTGTAAGTGTTCCATTTCATGTGTTCCATTTCATTTTTAAGTGTTCCATTTCATTTGTAAGTGTTCCGTTTCATTTGATGAGTTCCATTTCATTTGTAAGTGTTCCATTTCATTTTTAAGTGTTCCATTTCATTGTTGCTTTCCTATTGTATGCAGGCAGAAGAGACCAGGTTTCATCATCCTACAGACGGTGGAAGCGCATGGGGATGACCAAACAGAGGACCAGCGTGAAAGTGTCAGAACGAGAAGAACAAGAAGAGCATGGTGCTAGCACTGCAGGGAGTGGTTGCCAGTGTCCCATTTTGTTATCCCTCTGAGGCTAGAGGAGGAAAGGAAGGTCGAGGCGAGGTACGGCTGGGTTCAGAAAGATCTTTCAAAGAAGTCACCATGTCCCCAACAAGAAGAACATGATGCTAGGGGGGGCCAGATGACCGAAGAGGAGGAAGCAAGGTCCGACGTGAAGTGACTACACTACAATGTGGGTCCAAGGGACGAAAGAGGAAGAAGGTGATCACAAGCTGTCATAAGGGAGTGGTCCGCTCCATTTCACTCTCCAACGAACTCTTCAAGACCGCTGCAAATCAGCAAGGACGAAAGAGGAAGAAGGTGGTCACCGCTGTCAGAAGGTAGGAAGAAAAGAAAGACTCTCCGACGACATCTTCAAGAAGGGGGCTCCAAGCTTCAAAGCACCCTTTTCTCATTTGGAATCATTTCTCATTGGTATCCGTAAGGGTAAGTTTGGAAGGTGTTTGGATCCACGACTCTCTTGTCGTACACCAGTTGGTAACGTTTGTAATCGGGAAAGGTGTACAGTTCGTAGGTTTTGGCATCCCGCGCGATCTGATGCGTTTTGACGACTTGGGTTTGACGCGGTTCCTTTTGAGGCTTTTGGATTTCGTCCAACACGTTCTGACGCATGACGTTGTAATTCAGTTGGGTTTTGCCTTCCCAGTTGAGGCGGAAACCCCTCACTTTGCATTCAACGTGACCATTCTTGGTTTGATAGCCATAACTCTTGGGACCGCTCGACACGAATTCAACAATGGTGTCGTCGTGGTCCAAGTCACTCGTAAACTCGCCGAGGTAATCACTCAAGACCGGGTTAGGTTGACCTTCCTCTTCCAGGTAAATGATCGAGTCCGTGTCGTAGTACAAGACACGTTCCCCCAACAGTTGAAGGGCTTCATAGAGACGGAGCCGGGCCCAACAGGTGGTGAAACAGGCCACAAAGATATTCAAATTGGGTGACATGGGGATGTCTTCGTCTTGGTATTGGTAATGTACCTCCACTAAGTGGTCATTGATAACGGACACATGACGGATGTCCAAGGTACTGGTATCCAGGAAATGGTGAAAGGCTTGGGGGTCGTTAAATTCTTGGACTTGGGTCTTGTTGAGGCGTTGTCCAAACTTCCCCCACATGGAATTGAGCATCATTTTGGCCAGCGTGCGCAGACCCGGGTTGTGTTCGATCTTGGCGTACTCCAACTGGATGCCTTCGTGCTCGTCGTACTCACGGAGGTACTGTTGGCGTTTGGTTTCATCCTCCCCGACCCAGGACGGCCACCCGCTGGCTTCTTGCTTGATTTTCAACCAGGTGTTGACGTTGTCTCGGAAGAGCCCCTCACGGGTTTCGTCAAACTGCCAGACCTCGTAGATGTATTGGACCTCGTATCCCAAGTCCACCGCTTTGTACAATTCGGGGCTGCACCATGTCCCGGTCAGGGCGCGTTGCTCGTCCGTGTGGTTGCACTTGGCAGATCTCTCCCAAGGACGTTTGTCCATTTCTTCTTTGACACAAGTAGCACAGAGTGGAAAGACGAGTTTACCCGCATGGCGGTAAGGCAGTACTGGATGGTACAGTTCACGCGGGGGGAGAACGCGACAACGGAGGAGTCCAAAATAATGACGGATGTCCGTGTGACCCGGTTGGGAGATGAAGCGAGGATGGCCTTTGGGGTACACGCAGGTTTTGTTGCCCAAGGGTACAAGGAAGTGACATCGATGTAATGGATCTTTTGACCTGGCGTCACATGATGGTACAGTTTCACCGCATTGGTACGACCCCCGCAGAAGGCGTCGCGGGGGTTGAGAGGTTCCGTGAAGGCAAGACCCTCCACGAACGTTTGGATGTCAGGAGAGGTTTCTTTGAGGCGGCCCCATTTGCATTCCCACATTTCCACGACGTTGTACCCCAACGATTGAAGCAGTCTGATGCGCTGTTGGGTTTTCTCATACACATCATGCATGGTCCGATCACAGTGGCGCAGGTGTTTTTCGTGACGATTGGGATAACAGTGGGGACACCCGTGCCAGAAACAGCCATGAAATTCGTACACGGTCTTGGTGTCTTGGCAGTACCCATCCACGAAGAAGCCTACGCCAGGGATGCGAACCTCGCCGGCATTGCCTGCGTGTTGAATGGTATGGTAGTGATGGGGTTGCGGTCCGTTTGGATAGACACTGGCCATCAAAGTGCAGTGAGCTTCCTGGCTTTCAGGGTCGAGTCGGTCCACGAGGGGTAGGATCTCTTGGCGCCGTGACTGATCGCACCAGGTTAACCATTTGAGGGCCGTCCGCGATTGGTTCACACGGTTCCGCCATCCGTACACAGGTTCACTGGCAAGGCTGTTGGGGATCATACGGTTCATGCGCAAATCCCGGTTGCAGGCGGAGGCAATGGTGATATGGTCGAAGGGACTGAACCCCGCTTGGGCTTCAAACAATCGTTTGAATGTCAAACATCCTTGTTTCAAGAGGCGCACATCCAATTCGCAGTACGTCACTAATTCTTTTTGGAAATCAAACACCACGTTTTGGGCGCGTTGCTCTTGATGCCACGTTTCCAATGCTTGCTTGGCTTTGGGAGACATGGTTTCGGGCATGTAGTAATCGAGGGCCGGGATGGGTCCCACGTACGTTTGGTGGTCTGGGATATTGAACTTGTGCGGGAAGTACCCTTTTTTCAGTTCCGTTAACCCAAAGGTTTTGGGAAAAGAGGACAGCGGCATCTGGAAGAAACTGAGAGAATCGATAAAACGAAGGCAATCGTGTTTGACTTCCAAGAGTTTGCACCCGTTACGGAGCTGTTCGACCAAACGGTTGTCATGGTGGTATTGGTGAACAACAAAGTACCCATCGTACCCTTGGAAATTATGGGCGAGCACATTGACTTGCCGGGTGTCATTCTGTGTCAAGGTATCCAGCCATTCGAGAAAATCTCGGATACAATGGTCTCCTGGGAAACGAACGGGCCGGTCATCCTCTTCGGTTTCGGCGACGACGAGATTAGGCACATGCTGTTCATGGGGTTGCATGGCCTCAATGTCAAAAAACACGTTGAGGGGTGGCCTGTCGTCGTCACCCTCGTCGTCCAAGTCGTCCTCGTCCATCTCGCTGGCTTGTAAGGTTTGAAGACCCGCGGTCGCCCCCCGTTTGGCGCGAGGACCTCCGGCACGTGCACGTTTCCGTTTCTTTTTCTGCTCACGGAGTTCTTGAGGAGAGAGGCTCTTTGAATGAAACAATGATGGGTGTGGGCGTCCACGTACTCGTGGTAGGAAGGGCAATCCAGGTACCCACATTGATGCCGTTGGACTCCTTGAAGCCCCACTTCTAGTTTGAGGCAGGTAGGACATCGACGTCGACGAAAGCAAACGGTGTACTGAGGGCAGGGTGCCAGTTTGCCCGCATGGTCCTTGACGAGATGCATTTGGAAACAAGTCTCTCCAAAAAAGTCTCGATGACAAGTCTGGCAACGTCGGGTGGCTTTGAGACCCCGGGGGTAAGCATGAAGGAAATCGGGGCAGTCTTTTTGGCAACAGGCGCGGCATCGTGGTTTGGAACAGCGATGACGTCCCTCATGGTCGTAGGGTTTCCAACAGTGGGCACACACGTAACTGGACCCGAAAAATCTTGGCAAACGGGTGATGACATCGTAAAGGCCTTTCTCGTGCAACAGGATCAATTGTTTGTCTTGGAGGGGACCAAACGTCGTGATGTGAAAGGACCGGTCGGCATCCACTAACAGGATCTGGTAGCCGATGAGGGAAGGAGCGGCACTGAATTTGGTCAAGGCATCGTAGCCGCAAGGACGAAAGGGCACGCGCGCTTCGTGATGGAGCAACACTGCGAGTTCTTTTTGGAGTTTGCCTCCTTTTCGAAGACTTCCCCATTTCGGGTGATGGTCCAACCGGGCTTTGGCGACGACCAGCGCCCTGGCACAACAGAGGTCATTGTTGTAATTGTGGATGCGAATGACAGAGTGTTTCTTGCCCGTTAATGTTTGGAGACGTTGATGACCTGGTTTGGTCCGGCGTGGTTTGCCCGTTCCCTGAGGGGCATGATGGACTTGGGTAATGGACAGTTGAAACGAATCGTCCATTTCAAATTGTTCGTTGCTGTTGAGGGCTTGCGCCAAACGGTTGAACAGGGCGTCCAAGCGCGCCCCGCCTTCGCGCCATTCTCCAGCACGTAATCCCCATCCTTGAAATTGACTGGTCAGGCGATTGGAACTGAGGGTAAAATAAAGTCGGTCTTGATCGTGCAAGTTGGGCGTCGTGGTTCATACGTGATCCACCGCTCGTCGTAATCCCTCTTGAAGAACGTGGACGACATGGGGGCTATCGACAAAGTTCCCCGTTTGACGTAAACGGGTATTGAAATGACGGTCGCGTACTCCTAGACGACGACTCTGACGATCCACATAGGGTTGGAGTTCAAAGTCAAAGGTTCCCACTGAGGCATCCAAACCTCCTCCACTTTGTTCAAGGAGCTTGGTTTGAAACGCGCGTTGGCGTTCGAAGCGATCCAAGACGTTCCGAAAGACTTCATCCTCGTCACTGTCGTTGAGGATTTCATGGCAGAACAAAGGTTCATCCTCGTCACTGGCGTTGAGGATTTCGTGGCAGACCAAAGACTCATCAGGGTCGCTGTCTGCCATCTCTTCATGGCATAACAAAGGTTCATCACTGGAATTCTCTGCCGTCTCTTCTTTCTCAGAGTCGGTGGAGGCCAGGCTAAGCAAGGCCAAGATCTCTTCGGCGATCAGATTACTTGGGTCTGTTTCGGCTTCCTTTGGCTGAGAGGCCATGATCAGATGAACCAGCTGGAGGTCGGTGTTCGTTTTTTATAGAGAAAAAAGGGTCACGTGGAAGAGGGAATGAACCAATCACCAAGCAGGGCACAGGCTGCCCCAGGGAGGGGTGGGAAGGGGTGGGGGACCCCCTCCCCCCTCCCTAGTTTTGTCCTATGAGGCTTTGCGGGGAATGACCCCAGAGACTATAAAACAGATCGAACCTCTGGGTGAGTCATCCAAAGATGGCCTCTCGTCAAGATCAATTACTCGAGGAGTTTGAAGAGTTCGAGGCGGATCTCGAGGTGGAGCACATTTTGAAGAAAGTGAAGACAGACTGTGTCCTTGACCAAGGGGTGACGTCCTTTGGTGTAAAGTTAAAAGAAAGAGAAGGTCTCCAAAGTGTCCTTCCAGGTGGTAGGAAACGATTGAAGCAACACGTTGCACACCCCCAATTGATCTCGGGGGTTCTTGAACGCCACAATGTAATGCGCATTGCGGGAAATGCTTTTGGCATATTTGCCCACCGGAAACATGTCTTGGCACAAGTAAAGCATCGTGACGTTTTGATGATGCGAATGTTTGGTGAATAAATCCAACACGCGTTTATCATGGCTCCCTTCGTCCATTAAATCATCCAAGACCATCACCCCTTGCCCTTGAGGAAACCATTGCACCAACGCGTCATGATCAGGAATGCCTTCGTGAAACACCACCCCTCGATCTTGCATGGGTTGAAATCGATCTTGCCAGGCACCATAACAATAATGCACTTGGGTCGGTGGGGTTTCAAACAAGTCCGCATTCTCTAACAAGAGTTTTTCCGTAAACACGGTTTTCCCACGTCCCGAAGGCCCCACCACCAAAATACTGGAAGGGGTATGAAAACGAAACGGTTGGCCCGTTTGCATGACCGTCCGAACACAAAAATGACACACCACGGGTTCCATTTGCACCTTTTTATTAACAACAACGTTGATGATACGGACTACAACACAGTTGGTACCATCTCGTTTCTTGGCCTACAGTCAATTGTTGAAGGCGTTGACCGGCTTGATGGTCATTGCTTACATAATCATGATCGGAAAAGTCATTAAAAACTCTTGCAAGGTGCGTCCACGGGCTTTGGCTTTCAAGTACAACAACGCGTAATCGCCACAACTCTTGCTATGGATGGCTTGCAAGGACTTGCCATTGGTCACCATGTACTTCCAATGTTTGACGATCCACTCTCGCAACGGGGTGGCTAGCTCGTACGTTTCCAACGGCAACGCATAACTGTCTAGGACTTCACATACGTTTCCATCGGTCCAGACCGCCAACCAATGTTGACCGGGTTGATCGTGTGGGTCGGTGTTCACAATGTACCCTTGCGGGGTGGTCTTGCGAGGGCTCTTGGGTAATCGATCACAGGCCACCGTCCCGTAAAACACCGGTTTCAATTGCGGGTCGTCTCGGGCTAAATAATCCAACTGCACATTATTCAAGGCTACGTGTTCCATTTTTTAGTGTTGGTAAATGTTGTACAATACAGCTCCGTTCTTGTCAATCTCCAGCAAGTTCTCAAATTCACCATACACGAGCACGGTTATATTGGTGCCAGGCGCGGCTCCAAATTCCAAGACGAGTTGTAAATCCCCGGTTTGCTTGGGGTTGAGTCTTTGACTGTCAGCACATCCATTGGCCACATTGTCAAACATGTACAAGCTACAATTTTTCCCCTGGCCCCAATCTCTTAGTTCCACCATATTGCCTTTCTTTTTGTACCAAGCGCCACTGGCTTGTAGAAAACGGAAGTACCCTAGATTATCTCGGGTGGCATTGTTGTGCACCAAGTGTAGGGTTTCATAAGGGTATTCTTCTCCTTTGACAATGTGTTTAATGGAACTCAGCCCAACTTTCTGGAAGCAGAAGGGATCTCGGGTCACATCGCCATTGAAGGCGCGGCTATCCACCAACCCCACAATCAAACGGTCGGGTACTCTGTTTTGAAACAGGTTAGGGATGTCAAAGCGAACCAGGTTGCCTTGCATGCTAAACGTGCGGATTTCACTGCGGACGGTCGGGTAGGTGGCAATTTGTCCTTCATTGTGCCTTTTGGCAGACAAACTGCTGTACACGGCTTCATTCAAACGCAGTTGACACAGATGAAACCGTAGTTTCACATCGCCTTCCATCAAACGACCAGCTAGACCCACGCCATTCAAAAACAGGTTCGGACCATTGAAATGAAATTTCATCTTGATTTCTATGCCAGGCACCAACAATTTGCCGGTGTGAAACACTTCCAAGTGAGGGGTAAACACCAAACTGTGGGTGACGCCTCCAGCATACTTGGCGGTTTCTGCTTTGGACGCGGCCAAGGCGGCTTTGTGATTGGCGCTGAGATTCTGGTAGTCAACATGTCCGGCATCAGCATTCGCTTGGGTGTTGGTATTGTTGGCGGTCAATTGGGGTGGGAAATCCAGTTGATTGAACCATCCTTGGGGTCCCAACACGGTCTTGCCATCTTCTCGGTCATAATTTAACAAGCTTTCAAGGTAGGCTTTGTAATGATAGGTGTCGGATTGAGGGCTGATCAACGTGCCATTCAACTGCAAGTCAATTTGTTTGATGATAGAATGGGCCAAATTGTTGACGGGCCACAATTTTTCAGCGGCCACCAAATTCCCATTGTCACTCTTTTTCAAGCTCAATTCCATGGTAAAGTAACTGCGTCCCAAATCCACAAAATCGTCCAACCCTGGCACAATGAATTCCATGGGATTGATCCCGGTGGTGGTGGGTTGCACAGTGACCATGCGATAGGCATTGATGCTCACGTCCGTGGGAGGCACCTTGAAAATCCGTAACGTGGGGTTGACGGTCCCTTCGGAACGCGCGTGAGCCGGCGTGGCTTGAGTACTCACGTCAGGCATGTTAACGTCGTCGTCGTCGTCGAGTGGTGGCACCCCGTCGTCGTGAGGGGTTTTCATACCGTCGTCGTCGTCGTCGTTGTGTCAATAGTTGCGCCAAATCAAACCCGGGACTTTTCATCACACGGGGACTCAACCATCCTCCACGCTGTCGTCGCATGAGTTTCCAAAAAGGAAACAGACCTCCCCGTTGAGGCAACCCCCGATCACTACGAATTCGTCGAGGACGCGAAGGCACGGGATCCATTTTTTAGACACCAAAAATATCTCGAGCGCGTTTGACTTGCTTGGGAAACAACGCACTGGCCACCCGCACGGCTTGTTTCACGTTCTTATTCTTCAAGGCTTTCTTGGCTTGTTTGGTAATTTCTTTTTTGATGACGTCTTCGGCTTTTCGTTTGACGCCTCGTGATAACCCTGCTTTCAATCCTCTCACGGTATGACTAGGCAGTTTCAAAGGATTCCGAGTCCTTTTAAGGCCTTGGGGACCCCCACGCAGGACATCCGTCACCAACCCTTTGCCATGTTGATCATACCACTCGTCCGTACGAAATCGTGTCAAACTTCCTCCTCGCATGATGTCGGACGTCACCAGGGATGCCTTTGGTTTTCTTTGTTTTCACAGAGGGCTCATCTCTTTTTATACTCACATGAGGTTGCACGTAAACGATTCCCCCGCATAGCGTTTTTGTTTTCCCTTTCGGATTTCCTCCATGCGTTTCAAATGCGCTTTTTTGGCATTCTTTTTAGCCAACGTTTCCAACCCTTTGGTGATTTTCCAAGCGGCTTTAGGAATCCCCGCAATCACCGTGTTGATCCCTTCCCCCACTTGTGGACGCTGCTGTCGCCGGGTGGCACGTGTGGCTCGTCGTCGTTTTCGTCGTTTCGGAGGCATGATGATTGAAAGGGGGATTCTCTGGTGGTGTCTTTTTATGTCTTTTTGAAGTGCAATGTCACAATGGTGTTCCCTTCACCAAACTTGACCAAGTCTCCCCCGGTGCCAATCGTTTCGGCCACTTGAATGTGAATGATTTCCACCACTTCGTTGCGAAGAGACAGGTATTGAATGTGCAACGGTTCAAAGTACAGGGTGCCTCGTCCTTCCCGCTTGTACTGGATTTCTCGCAAGAAATCCGTCATGCGATTCCCCACAATACTGCTGCCTGCTACGTCGGAGTACACGTGTAGCGTTCGCGTGGGGTCTCCCACCACCGAAAGAAACGCCACATTCAAGTTGGGAAAACGCCAATTCACGCTGAAACTCAACCAAATCCAAGTGGTACCAGCGCCATCCGTGGTGACTTGGTAATACTTCGGGTCGCCTTTCGCATTTTTTAATTCAATGTTATCTTTAATGGGTACCGCTCCATTAATGAATTCCATGTTCAAGTTGCGTCCAAGGGCCCACTGCTCACTCTCGTTTTTTTCAAACCACCCCATTTTTTCGGCCATGACATGATGAATGGAAAAGTGGGGTATCGTCATCGTGTTGCCGGATCGAAGCACGTACTTGTACCGTCGGACGTTGCGATTGTCCAACACCAAATCGTCTGCTTCCCACACAAACGTCGCACTCGTCTTTTGTCCACTCTCCGTATTCGGCGCGCCATGGAAGTCCAGGTAACCATAGTTCATACGTTGCGCCTCCCAATGCAAAAAGGCTTTCAT
>Ga0126336_10001535_pt1 | contig 12196 bp, 4 predicted proteins | sample SidCmetagenome_FD_92530 | JGI IMG/M metagenome (GOLD analysis project Ga0126336, IMG submission 92530) | Coral microbial communities from El Islote,Puerto Morelos, Mexico - Siderastrea C C metagenome | ecosystem: Host-associated > Invertebrates > Cnidaria > Coral | place: El Islote,Puerto... | reverse complement strand
TTTCCCTTTCCTTTTTTTTGCTACCACTTTTAAAACGCCCCCCCTTTTCTTGGGGGGCCCCCTTTTTAATTTCCTTTTTTGGGGAATCCCTCCCCCCCCCCCCCCCCAGGCTTTATTGTCAACTTTGAAAGCCTAAATGCATACTTGCACAACAAATGCTCAAGGATGGTGTCATTAATAGATGTTAGGTTAGGGAGAAAATATGATTGACTTGGTTAGGGAGTGTTCATTACAGGAAGTTTCTGGTTAGGGAGGTGTCTACTTGGGAGAAGTGTCTAGTTAGGATGGTGTCCTTATAGGAAAAATAAATCCACTGTTTAATTTAGGTCCCCAAAATAATTTAGGTCAGAGAAATCATTTTATTCTCAACTATGAAAGCCTCAACTGTAACTTGCACAATAAATGCACAGGGAAGGTGTAAGTAACAGATCTATGTTAGGTTTGAGGGGAGATATGTTTGATTTGGTTAGGGAGTGTCTATTACAGGAAGTTTATGGATAGGGGAGGTACTACTTAAGAGAAGTGTCTGGTCATTTTAGGGGTGGTGTCCACTTGATTGAAGTGTCTGGTTAGGGCAGTGTCCACATAGAAAAAATACATCCACAAAATAATTTAGGTCAGAGAAATCATTTTATTCTAAACCTCGAAAGCTTAGTATTTGCACAATGAATGCCCAGGGAAGGTATTAGTAGTTGACATGTTGGGTTAGAGAGGAAATGCATGTGGTTAGGGAGTGTCCATTAGAGGAAGTTTCTGGTAACATTAGGGGTGGTGTGCTCTTGGTAAGTGTCTCTAAGCACTAGCTTTCACAATGCTTTTCCAAAGCTCCCTAACCACGTACTTCTACCAAGTGGACACCTCCCCTAACCAGAAATATCATCTGATTGGACACCTTGCTGACCACACAGGTCTCCAACACCTCCCCTGAGCACTTAGTGTTATGGCTTTAAAGTCAAGACCAGAATGATTTTGTTACTCAGAGTGTTTTTGGGACAATGGTTAGTGGAAATAATTATGTCCTAAGTGGACACCTCCCTAACCAGACACTTGTCCTAGCACAGAACTCCCTAACTTACGGGAGGTGAGAAGAGCACAAAAAAGCACACTGGAGAAGAGAGAATAGGATACATGTAGCCATTTAAATTAACATTGTTATGATGTTTGAGACTCAAGCTTTCATGACTAGACCAATAGGTGGTATAAGGTAATGTTGACTTTGTAATGTGTCCAGCTCACTGGCCCCTTTTGGGTCTAACATTAACTGACATAGCTGTGCACCAAGCTCTGAAAGCAAGATGAACTGACTTTGAATTAAATTTTATCTCATACTTCAAAGCAGCGCTTCAATGTCAGCAAGATGTGATAAGAAGTGAACCCAAATTTTTTAGCATTTACAAGGCATCACACCACCAGAGGTACAGGGCTAACAATATCTCAAACCATGTATCTCAGGGGTGGAGATCCAGGGGTGGTGGCTGCCCTCTTTGGGATCATTTAAGCTTCAAATTAAGAAGAGTAACAAAACTATTACTGAAGCAACTTCGTCTCCGATTGTTCCGTTACCATTCTGTCAGGTTAGCCCCCCCCCTCCAAAATCCTGGTTCTGCCACTGTATCTGGACCCAAGGTAGAGGTAGTTGAGTTTTGAAGTGACAGGAGTAGAGTCACCAAGAGTTGACTAAGTTAAACTAGCGTGAGGGCAAAATTTCAAGCTTTCACACTAATATAACTTGCAACTCTCAGTGTTGACTCTCGTGTACCTTCAGAGAGCCCTATAGGGCAGCAAATTTCTGTATGGATTATTTGTATGTGAGAGTCCCCCCTCTGCCTGGGAACAATTAGACTTGCTGTATTTACAGGCTGATTGTTTTCAGAACATCAAATGTTCTCACCATGGAGTTATCATCAACAGTCTCTTGAGAGAAATATACTGTTACCATTATGCAACAAACAAGGTATAAAATAAATTTATTTTCTGACTCTTCTTAGCTGTGAAGGAAGTACACAGGAGATTTTCTCCTTATCGTAACATCTAGACAAAAGTAGATGAATTTTCTAATAACGTTCCAACTGCACACTAAACAGCAAATGTTTGTTTGGGCAGCAAAACATAGTTAATATTTTATGTTAACTTCTCACCAAAAAACTTATAAGCTGATAGCTTTGCTTTATCGCTTGTCTCACGATATTGTCACTTTAAAGAGGATCATGAAGTTTCGACCCCTTACTGTCCGTCTTCATTGGGCAACGGTGTACAGATGAACACCACCAGTGAGCGGTCAAAACGTCACCATGCACATCAAAGTGACAATTTCGTCAGACAAATGATAAAGCGAAGCTATCATTATAAACTACGACGAACAACCACATCTTTCATGAAACTGTTAAGCTGTTTCAAGATTCATGCTTGCTAACAGTCATGTCGTTTAACTCCTCCACTACCATTAACTAGCGCTATCTTCTTGTATATGTCAAACCCTGATTATCCAAATGTGTTGGGACTCACAGAAACAGTCTGGCTGTTAACTGTGGGGTTCCACAAAACATCCATACCACCCAATGGGTGGTTCTTGAAAATTCTGAGGAGGTATGGGTCTCAAACACCAAAATTTTTAAAGGAAAGTATGCAACTAAATTGGAATTTACAGAGGGGTGAGGGGGTTCAAACGAAAAAACCATCCGTGGGGGAGATGTGGATATTTTCCGGAACAACGCATTTAGAGTACAAAATGATATTAATGCAATGTAAATCAAACAATACACTAGGCTGAGAAGTTACATGCCCGAGGACCCACTCCTTGAAAGCCTGGATAACAAAACCAGCCTGAAAACTTAGTATTTTATCTGCACGATGTTGCTCAACCGAGATTCGATCCTAATTTATTTTGAAAGGTAACTTTTAAAATCTTATCATTTTAGGAACCAATATGGGCTGGTTCACACTAGGAATTGCTACCAATAGGACAAAAAAAAACGGATCTCAAAAAACACTTTCCGGCCCTGGATAAGTTATTGGGACTTTGTGCAACGAACCCCAGCCTTGGGAAATTTTAGGTGCTTAATTGTCCCTCAGTTTTGTAGTCGCCCTGTACTACTGGGTTCAGGTTAGATAACAGCCTTGATACATCACATTTCATAGCAGGCTTTTTCACAAAGAAAATAATTATTATCAACACATCTGAACTAAACTCTGCAGCATTTTCAGATCCACACCATGTTTTGTAACACAAATGGAAGTTAAAAAGAATATTACTTCAAATGTTAAATTGGTCGGGATCAATTGTGACCGTAACATTCAAGAGGAAATTGGGAATGAAGACATGACTTTGGATAAATGAACGTTTGACTTAAGATGAGATAAGACGAGTTGATTTCTTAAGAAAGGAGGGGAGGGGGACTTTTAACAGTCAATGTAGCACTTACTAGGAAAGGATACTAAATGACACTTGGACTGGTTCCATATAACCTATTGCCTGGCATAACTGCTATCATCCCACATTCAGCACAGACAAAATCACTATTTGTAGGTCTGACCTCGCAAAATTAGCCAAGCATTTATTTTTACCTACCTATCACCTCATCAAAAACTGCATTATTCCCCATGAAATGAACCATATGTGAACTGCACATGCAAGAATGAATGGCAGCAACTGGACTGACATGTTTAATCTAGTTTAATTTCTGGCAAGTGAAACTCCTAGGTTTTTTTGGACACTGTGGACACGAGCTCGGGTTACGAATGAATAGTCAATCAGGGAAACAAAATAATTTTCTGATTATCAAATGGTTGAAAGAAAACAAAGCTTATACTTAGTAAAGGTGGGAAAGATGCCAATTTCATAGCTTATGAAGACAAATCCCTGATGTTGCCCTTAAAAAGTGAGTGAACATAACCGTCATACAATCTTAATTTTAGGGAACAAGAAACTGCTAATGCAGATGTAGAAAGAACTTTGACATTTTCATTGTTCTTTTAAATCTCTTGGCATGAAACAAAGCCTCTTCTGTCACGTTTTAGTAAATTTTTGCCATAAAACAATATTATTTTTTCCTTATCTCAAAGCTAAATATTATCAGTGCACTCAATTAACGGTCAAATGCTAGGTTAAAATTATCAACGAACTGACAGAAGACATGCAAACACAACTTTGGAGGCAGATTAAACAGATTAAAGCTAATTTGGTTAAATCTTTTATTTAAATTAGCAAATACAAATTAGGAGGGCCACATCCCAAAACAAAAGCAAAGTTAATTGCCATTTGAAACAAACAGCATTTACTGATAGCATAACAGAATGACTATTGTGAACAATGCACATAAAGCTGCACTGACAAGTGAAAGCACAGGAAAGTTAATTTGCTCAGAACAACATTAAACACTCTGTACATCTTACAAAATTACAAAACCTGGGAAAAAAATCCACCTTAATCATTCTTTTTAACAACAAAATGTCCTGTGGACTATTAATTTATGACAAGAAAACAAGGAGGCTAACAAATAAGATGACTACCTAGAACGAATGGACCATCAGCAGAGGGTCAGCTTGTTTTTGGTCAGATACAACTGAACCACAGTTTTAAAGCTAGATTTACATGAATGGACCGTCACAGTGGGGTTCAGCTTGTTTAATCGTATTTAAGATAATTGAATCATTTTTTAAAGCTACATTTTCCTTTTGTTTTAGTTATGTAGCTGAGGTCCTTAAAGAACCATGTTTTAATTTTCTGTACAATAGTAATATGACTGAAACATGCATTTGTATCTAAAATGCATGTACATGTAATAATATTCATGACTTAATAATTATTAATAAGTTATTCATTATTAATAATTATTAACTATACACAAGTCAACAAATTAGAACACATCCTAAGCACAGTAATCCATTGTTTCACCAAAGTCATTGGGTGGATGAAGGGCTGTTGGTGTTTCTAAGTCAAATAATGACAATGGGAAATGTTCATCTTTAAATGTTGTCACTGGGTCATACAAGTGGGGAGGTGGAGTCCCTTTGTGGTTGTTGTTGTGCATTACTTCAACACTCCCATGCGACATATTCTGTGAATTGGGTGACAAGCTCAAGTCAAGCCAATTCAAATTATCTGTCCTTCCAACCATGCCATTTGACGATGGAATAGGTATGGAGTTGGAGGAATGAAACAGTGAGTTTGAATTATCATCTGCATCACTGGAGTCCATTTTCATAGGGGATAACGGGCTCATGATTAAATGATCAAAGTCAGACACTGTATTGTTATCCACCTGAGGAGGAAATTTGTTGCCAACGGCCAAGTGACTAACATCCTCACAACTTCTTGACATCCTTATTGGCGAGTTGTGGCTGGGCATAATACGATGGCTAAGGTATGATCCAGAGTTCGGTGATTTGCTTACTGTTTGAGTCGTGTGATTTCCGGGTGAGGATTGTGGTGGTGACATTATTCCAACAAAAGAAGTTGTTCCAGTAGTTGTTGGCTGCTGACAGCGAGGCCCTGCAAAACAAATAAATTTTTCTAATCAGTAACTTAATTTCTCCAATGTTCTGACCGAAAACAAAACTCCGCTGGAAATAACTGCCTACAAATAATTGTCCACTCAAGCAAATGCTATCCTCATCACACATTCAACTTATTAGTTTTATTTAGTCCTTTCAGAAGAGCAGTAAAGCTTACCTCCAAGTATTTCAAGTATTTCATCGTGATTAAGTGAAGCAAAATTCTTCATCACGGCCTACAGGAAAAATGGTCAACTGAGTTTTACAGAAATAGTATTTAGAAGGACTACACATGTATAATGCTATGTGTTTACAAGTGCTTATTACAATATGGGAACAATGTGGGAGAGAACCAGACTAGCAGCTCATGCTGTAATGTACCTTTGATCATTATATCCTAAAAGGCATAATTAATTAATTAATTAATTAATAATTTATTTGTTTTTTAATTCATTTATTATTATTATTATTATTATTATTATTATTATTATTATTATTATTATTATTATTATTATTACCAATCAAATGTGACGCTCAGAGCAAAAACGTCTAGACCAAAATATGGTTTTGGTGGATGCCAATATCTCCGCCTCTTTACCAAAAGCTAGGTGAAAAACTACTCCGCAATTCTCAGTTATCTCTGAACTCAATGATATATTAAACATCCTAGTGCTACAACATATTTCAGGTGGTTCAATAATGTCTCTCACTGAGTCAGAATTGGGGCATTTTTGGAAATCCTGTTCTATTTGTGACAGCACTGCCACATGATCCATATGGCTTTCGATCCTCAGAAACAAGATCACGCCAAAAAAGCCCCTGAAACCTCAGTTTACCCAATCCAAGAAAAATTATCATTCTTATTTAGGCACGTATCAGTAGTAATTGTTCAGTAAATACAAAGGGATTTAATATAGTCCTATTCTTCAAATTTATAAGATGAAATTTGTCTTGTTACTGAGTGGCCATTTGCACATAATGAATGACCACAAAAATACCTACACGGACCAAATTATTTTTGTTCCTGTTTGATTTGGGGTTAAGGAAAACAAAACTTATATTCTATAACCTAAAACATGATAACAAGTTTCAAAGACAGGATTTAACAATGTGCTTGAAATGGGATTCAACTGAGGAGTGCAGAATAGAACAGTCAATGGTGTTGAAATGAGTAGCTCCAGAACAGGAGGTGGAGATAATTGACAGCCACCAAAACTCAACTTTTTGTCCAAACTTTTTTGTTGGAAGGGTCGTGTGTGAATGGTAACCGCTACATTATTGTACAAATGTCCCTGACTACTTTCTATTAACACAACTGATCAATGTAGAGAAACAACATTAAGTTACACATGCATTTAGTAATGAAAATGTCCACTACAAGGGCCGAAGACATCCCTGACAGCAGTGGTGTGTGTATACATGTTCTGAGAAGGGAATGAACAAACCTTTTGCAATTCTTGACTTAATTCCTTGTCTTGGATAACAGAATCCAGTGGCAAGTCCATGTCCTCATGCTTAGGGCTGGCATCATTTGTCACTGGAAAGCCACCAACCATCTGTCCTCCCACCCCAACACCGTGATGCTGCTGCTGTTGCTTTTGCGACTGTAATGCCATATGAGCTTCATAGCTTGGTGGCGGAGTGGTAAAAGGGATTGACGGAAACGACGAGGATCGCTTGTGCGTTGAAACAGGGAACTGTGGCTCAGACATTGATCTGGGTTTTGTCTGTGGAACCATCAAGAAGTACTCATCTGGGACATCAGGAGATCTCTCAGAGTAAGACCTCTGCATCTGATGATTCTCTGGTTTTGCATTTCCTTGATATAAATTACTGTTCTGTATTGCGTCCATGCTTTGAGAGAGTTGGTCCACTTGCAAAGGAGACAAACTCGACAAATTTGAGTGTTGGGAGCCTGGTGACGGATATGACTCACCCTCTCCATCAAACAGTGGGTGCTGCTGGTCCCAAGATAGAATCTGGCTGTCAACACTTCCAGGGCTAGAGTCTATGTTATCCAGTGAGTGAGCCTGCTCCTGTGAATACAGCAAGGACTGATCACTGTGATCTACCCGCTGTAACTGTGCCTGTTGTTGAAATGGCTGCTGTTGCATGTTAAGATTTCCTGGTGACATCTGCATGCATTGTCTTTTTTGTTGCGTAGCAAAAGAATCTGGCTTTTTCTCTGGGATTTGGACCTTCTGATCACCTGCTCCACCTTGAAATGAACAGCTTTTGTCTGTAAGAGTTTCTGTTTTCACTGTTGCAGTCTGACTTGTATTTGAAGTACCCTGAGGCTTTGGCTGTATATTCTGTTGCTGTTGGATGTTCAAGTGTTGAAGCTGTAACTGCAGATTAAGATACTGCAGCTGCTGCAGTTGCTGCTGGACCTCAGGTGGAACACTGAGCTGTTGCAAGCTCTGGTTATTTGCCAAGATCTGCATTTGCAACTGTTGCACCGTGTTAAAATTTGCATTCTGCAAGGGCAGAGAATTCGACCGGTGTAACGTTGGATGGGTCACATTTTTTGGAACAGCTTGAGCTTGGGACATGCTCGGAGCTGATGTTGTTATCATCTGTCCTTGTGTCGACACCACAACAGGAGGCACTGGAATACTGGAGCTAGTGTCGGGTGGAAGGGCACCGCACTCCCTAAGTCTCTGAATTAAATCAATTTTACAACCAAAAACTGGAAGCCCACGTTCCTTTAAAGCTCTCCTCATATCTACAACCCTCATGTCCTCAAGTTTCAAAAATTTCTCTGAATCAGAGTCATTGCTGTTCTTGGTGGTATTCACACCAACTTTAACATTCTCTGGAATAGATGGCAGCATGCAGTGTTGTGAATAGTTCTGGTACAACACTTGCAACTGCAGGTAAAGCTGTTGTTGTTGTAACAGCAATCCATAAGGTGAATCTGCAGGTAAATCTGACTTTTGTACCTCCCCATTAGGAGGCCTATACTCATGGTATTTGTATTTCTTAAACTTAGGTTTAGCTGTCTTCTTGCGAGACCTAGTTTCCTTTTTGGTTCCTACAGATGAAACTGGGAGCTGTGAAGGTATAGCTTGCTGCTGGCCATTTTGCTGTTGTAAAAACAACTGATGTTGCTGCTGTTGCTGCTCTTGTTGTTCCTGAGAATGCTTCCGTGTTTTCGCCTGCAATGAAGCAAGAGCCTGTACTGTGGATGTTATACATGTCGATCCTGGTGATGAAGCTACACTTGAAGGCGAAGCAACTTGACTTGGTTCAGGAGAAGGTTCGGGTGAGTCAACACTTTCTGGTGAAAAGGATTCCATTAAATCTGAAGTGGTTTCAGTAAATGGTACAGTTCCATCTTGTACTGCATGGCTCATTTCAGTGCCAGCTTCTAAAATGTTCTGTTTCACAAGTTCAAGTGGCCCAGGTCGAAACAATAATTTGTCATTGAGGTTATCCTCCAACTTTTTCCTTTTCAGTCTCATCTGCCTGTCAATCAGTGATGGATCCACAACACCAGGAGTTTCTATAGAAACCAAAACATAAATGTTACATACTGTAAAAAAAAACCAGTAAATAGCCCTGGGCTTGTACAACTTGAAAAAACAAAATAACATGATAGGCACGTTAAGTCGGACCTGAGTCACAGGCGGCCGAACCACACGATGAAGCAACTGAGAGTACTGCTATTCACCCTTGAATGGATGCTAGTCAATCACAGGTTTACCCCACCCCCAGCAATACATTGCCGATACCATTAATACACCTGGAGGGAGCGAGACAATGTGGAGTAAATTTTCTTGTCTAAGGAAACAACACGATGGCAGGGATGAAGCTGCCAATCACAGCCTGAACCACGATCTGAAGTTTAATACTCTAGCCACTACACCATTGCCGCCCCGCAAAAATGTGACAGTGAATCACGATTTGTTCTATTTAGCATAACATAATTGGTAAAATTACCATTCAGGAGATGTGGTTATGCTAACATTCTATTAGCATAACAATGACCAACCATTAAGCAAACACACGATCTGACTGGCTATGCAGGGGCCCTGTAACAATGGGTAGACAACCCGGAGGCTGGTTTAGTTATTTTTCGGTTATTAGTGAAGGTGACACTGAGAACGTTTTGCAAAGTGCTATAATTCCTAACAAAACTGAGCAAGCTGCAGAGTATGGAATTAAAATTGTTTAAAGCCATGTGTCATAAAAGTTCCAAAACAGAAAAGCTTATTGTGAATTTTCTTTTTCGAAGACATGGTGAAGCACTCGTCCTCATACTTTTTTCCTGTTAATGCATTTTTTTGGATTTTTTTGGGAATGTCCTTGACAGGGTTCACCTCCAACGTTTCCTTTAATGTTATTTTTGCACAATTAACTTGTTGTTGTTGCTGTTTTTGAGATATTACTTCTGTGAATGTGCTGACCAATCATTACCTGATTGGTCTGCTGGTACCAATTAAATGAATTAGAGATCACATGTTCTGCAGCCAACAGCATATGTTGAAGAGGAGGGGAAGGGGTGTTGGCTTTATGTATTTGAGGCATTGCTATATTCTTGTCTGGACTTGCACCTTTGATCACTGAGGAATTGGCAGCCAACTGAGACAGAGTTAAATACTAATTGTAAATATTCAAGTTTCTTGTGTGTACTTATGTTTAGGTGGAAATTTTGTGTTGAAAAAGGCAGACTTAGGTATCGGTTGCATAATCAGCAAACTGTGTGATATTATGTTCCATTCATTTATTTGTCAGACTTACATATCAATTGCATTAACTGTTAACTGCGAGATATTAAGTTCCATTCATTTACTTGTCAAAGACAACATGATGTACTAGGCACAATGGGATGCTTTAAGGCTTCAATTAATAAGTAGTCACCAGATAAACTGCACCTGCATCTGGGGGGACAATCGCGAATTGAAAGGTGAACAAAACATCTTCAATAACGAATCCAATACGACAACACTTATCAACGTCGACATATCAAAATCGAATCTGCTGTCAAAAGCAGAAACAGCAAGTCAGAAGAATAATTTTTTTGGCTTTGTTTTACAAAATAAATGGAGAGTCATACCAGCCATATTAAACTCTGCAAATTTACTACCATTGGCCATATGTTAAGCGCTGTCTTCGTGGAAGATGACAACTTAGAAGACATAGATTTGACCAGAGTTCGCACGTACTTAGATGCGGTCGTCTTAATTAATGAAACAAATTCTCTGGGATTAATGTGGATTTTATCGAGTTAAAAGTTTCCCTAAATGTTCGTTACGCCTCACGTAGGAGATTGTATTTAAGTTATTTGTTGCTGTGATCGAACGACCTTGTTTTTAAAACAAATTTTCCACAATAAAAGTTAAAATTCCTTTGCATGAAATGGATATGGTGTCAGTGACCAATACTGATTAAATGCACGTCGAAGAGAATAAAACAACTAAAAGTACAAAAACAACAAAATCATGTCTAGATTCGCTTTTCTGAGACAAACTAGAATGAACAGATGTAATAACAGGAATTATGAAGGCTGGTGACCAGTGTTTTCACTCCAGCGCAAATAATAGCTTGAGGTGGAAATCACAGAAAACGAAACTTGCCGAAAGTGCAAACAATCGCGTTTGATCAAAATATTAAAGCTTGAAAACTCTGGGACACGAAATCCAGATTAGTACTTAAAAACAGTACTTGATCGTAACAGTTACACATCAAACTAATTATTTCACATCCTGTTTAATGACTGGGTACATTCATTCGAAGAAAACTACACGAAAGAATCCAGCGACACAAACAAACATTTGTTCAAAACAAGCCGACCATAATACTGGCAAGACGACGAGGCAAAAAAGTACCACATTCTATTATCACCACTTAAAATTCACTTGGCCAAAATCGACAAAACGTCCCATGAAATTCTACGTATTTTAAGACTAGCTGTACGTAGCCAAAACACTTTCAGCTTAAATTATCATATCACGCCACAGCCACAGCTGAGTAAAAGATTTGACAACTCAGACAATCAAATCTGACTTCAAGTTTGTACCTTTCAAAATATGCCTTTGAATCAGCTGAGCGCGATTTGGCCTTGCCCTTATTTTCTTTTGTAGTATATCGCCGGTCTGCAAGGCAAATCAAAAATAAATAATGAGTGACAAATGTTTTCGTGCCTGTACTTTCATTTATTTACAAAACTCCTTCAATAAAAGCCATTTCAAGAACCGACACACACAACGAAGTAGTTACAAAACTTCAGCCCACCTTTGCTCGCTCCAGTTTTGTCCTTTGGGAAAGAATTCCCGGCGATGCACTAACCGCTAAAACGACAAATAAAACAAAGATATTTCAGTAGGGATCGAGAAACGATAAATGACAAGTGACCGCATACGAACCTGGCATAATTCCTCTGCTCACGAGGTCTTGTCTGGGTCCCCTTTGCGAGAGTTTTCGCTCCAAAGCTGCAATAAGAATTTTCGGCCTTTAGTACTTCTAACAGCAACTTCAAAACAAAAACTTGACGAATAAACCGTCTAAAAATCTCTATTTTCTCCCCTTAACCCGCAGACAAAGAAAAAGGTCGTCGAAAAACCAAAATAAACTCCAAGGTTGTATCGATCTGTCTCACCATCTCTGTTGCTCAAAAGCTGTTCGTGGCTAATACACGGTTGTACTACAGAAGGTGGCATCCCTTGGTCACCTCCAGGTCTTTGGATATCCCAAGACATGT
>Ga0126336_10001534_pt1 | contig 12196 bp, 7 predicted proteins | sample SidCmetagenome_FD_92530 | JGI IMG/M metagenome (GOLD analysis project Ga0126336, IMG submission 92530) | Coral microbial communities from El Islote,Puerto Morelos, Mexico - Siderastrea C C metagenome | ecosystem: Host-associated > Invertebrates > Cnidaria > Coral | place: El Islote,Puerto... | reverse complement strand
CGAGATATTTTTGAATTCGAGAAATGAGGCGCATTTAGCCAGAGTTAGTATATTCGTTCATTTAGTCACAGATCATATATTTATTTATCCATTTATTCTATATCGTTTATTTTATTTTATTTTATTTCATTCTATTTTATTTATTATCTTTTATCGACGATCAGAATTTTTTAATTACTTTTTTTCATTTATTTTGTGGTAATTTGCCCTGTTCCGGGATGTTCCGGAATGTTCCGGAATGTTCCAGGATGTTCCGGGATGTTCCGGAATGTTCCATGTTCCGGGTTTTGTTGACGCCCGGGCTGATTGCATGAGCAAGGAATTATATTTTGAAACTACTCAAAGTAATAGACCACTCGTTAAGTTCATACGAAACTACATCCGGAACTTGAGTGGCGTATTTTCCATATCTTCACTAGTGAGTATATCAAAAACATCATTTGCCGCTCTTACACTGTTGTTTGTGCAAAATACTCTTGTCCATGTAATAAAAAGAAAATTACACGGTGGCTTGAAGATATGAATTTTATTTTCTTGTGGTAAAAAACAATATTTTACTCACTTGCTGCGCTTGCTTGTAAAATATTGTTTTTTCCACTCGAAAATAAAATTCATACCTTCGCGCCGCCTTGTAATATCCTCAGTATATTTTCAAAGGTTACGTACGGTACATGGAATCGTACTTTTAAAGTAGACCACATGATGACTTAAAAAAAACTAACATTGCATTCCACATCTGGTACTTGACTTTTTTGTTAAGTTTTCAAACTAAAAACATAACACTATAAATGAAGTGTAAAGGCCAGAAACAATTTGATGAATTTAACTCAATTGGCTACACAAAATATCCTAATAAGTCCTATGGATACTTGCAGTTACTAATAATTATTAATAGTCATCAAAAACTGCTACACATTCTGCTATGTTTTGAAGTCACCAATAATTTGGGAGCTTTCTTGATTGTTGTTTTATTAATGCATTAAATTCCTAGATGTCAGTGAGCTCACAATAAGCCAACCTTGATTGCTGAACAGTTGAAACATGACCATATATTCACTGATTTCTAGTTACTTGTATGTTGTAGAACAGTCATAGTCCTTGGGGCAGAGAAACTTTGAAGGAACAAAGTGTTGTTTCATGGCATTTAAAACAATTTTTGTGTAGCCAGTACATTTATTCATTAAATTATGAACCTGGCCCGTCACTTCATTTACAACATTAAACTTCCATTATTTTTGAAAACTAAATGTGAAATAGCGGTCGTATGGAAAATAACCTTGGCCATGTCACAATGCCATGGTAGTGACACTTGCATGTCTCAGTGATCCCAAGAGCTGGCTCACTGGGGCCTTGGCCCCTGCTACATTCAGCCTTGTACTGCCCCAGGTCCTCCAGGATTGGTTTAAGTATGGGACCAATCATCCCAGGCCCACCCCATAGAAACCGGTCTTGGTTATAAAAACCAGAAACATTCTTAATTGTAGTGTTATGGCCTTACTTTAAACAACCAAAACCCATATATAAACCTCTATAATTCAGGCATTAATTTTTGGTTATGGTGAACACAACACTGGTCAAGCATCACATATGCTATATTTCTACTGTTTGTGCCACCTATGGTATGAAAAGGGTCATGACACATAGTTTATTCCAATTCTTACATAACTTCTTCTACTCTGTACTTGTGTTATTTACTGATACACACTCAAAATGAGCTTGGTTCCAACCTCCCCATGTAAATTTTAACTTGCACTTGCAGAAAATTTGTGTCTTTTTTACACCCATTTGTACAATGTATGTAATTTTTTTTACATGTCTGTTTGATGCTTGAAATTGTGTGCAGCATGGCATCATTACACACAGGAAACCCTCATGTAGTGCTGCAATTCCCATGCCCTGTACTGTACAAAACTTAGATTAAATGCACTTTTATTGACTAGTTAATTGATACTGTCATGTAGGATAGTAAGTTTATTTACAATGTGCGTTGCTAACCTTGCTGTCCATTTTGATTTCTATTGTGTAATGAACTTTTTACTTTCCCTGACATGCCATTAAATGACGATTTAACTAAAATATATGATTTTATGAATAGCTTAGTTCCATTTTCTGTGAATTCTCAAAAACAAGGTTACCCATTGTTCTGTGATGAGAAAAAAAGAAAGTTCTGTGATGACATTCTAACTGTTACCTGGGTCAGTGTCCATAGGAATTATTTGTACTGTAATGGGCAAGAGCAAATTTAATACTATCCTTTCATTCATTCCAACAGATCAGACACGTGTACATAATCTGAAGTGGATCAACAAGTTCAATCCCCATCAAAACTGACTTAAAGAAGTCCTTATCGCAGATCAGAAACACTCCCAGTTATCATTATAGTCACTGTAAATCTGGATAAGTCAGCTATAAACAAAAATCAAATAGGGCAAAAATTTGCTTTGAAACAATGTCCTTTCTACAGAGTCCAATGTTTTGCTTTTGGGTGAACTACATTGTAAAGATTGGAGGAAAGAGGAATCTGTCCTAGATAACAGTGTAGCAATGTCTGTAAGCAACAAATGAACTTAAGTGCTAAAGTACTCATTATTCATTAGCATTCAAACAAAACAGCTTGTACAGTAGAACTGTAGGCGCAGGTACTAGTCATCTGAAAGAGCATCTGTTCTAGTACCGGTTTCACTAAGTGATATATATATATATATATATATATATATATTTTTTGCTAAGGTCAAACATTCATTCTTACCACCCAGGGCAAAAATTCTCTTTTCTTCATGTCTCTCAGGTCAGCGAATTTGTAGGGAAAGAGAACAGTCCCAATGAAGATGTGTTTGGACCTTAATTTGAATATAAGATGTGAATTATAAGGAGTTTTTTTAAAGAAATTCAAGGATCAAAAAAGTATAATGGTGCAGTTTAAGAAAATTAAAGATAGAATGTATTGATTATAAACACGAAATGAAGTGTATTTTATCACTTATTTATTTTATACTTAAATGGGACAAGGAGGAAGCTAAGAGAATTGACAATAAAGATCTGTTAGTAAATGGTACTTTGTTTACTCACTTTTAGACACATTTTGGCCAGTTTAAGTCTAGGTTTTAATGTCTGAAACACATGTTTCGTGTCGTTTGATATGGCCCTTAAAGGTGACTGAAACTAATATTTAACTAGAAATACGTGACCTTTAACGACTCTATTAAACGACACTAAACATTTGTTTCGGGTGTATTTAATTACGACAAACCTACAACCAAGTTTAATTTTGGCTTAAACCCACCTTAAAATAACTTAAGGTTCATGTCTAATGCAGGTTTAGGTTCTAATTAAACATGCCTGAAACATATATTTAAAATACCTTTAAGGACTCTATTAAACGACGCTAAACATTTGTTTAACATATATTTAAGAAGGACTTAAACCTACATTAGACATGAACCTTAAGTTATGTTAATATTGGTTTAAGCAAAACTTAAACTTAGGTATAAGTTGCTTAAACAGCAACTTAAACTTACTAAACTTATGTTTAAGACAGGGTTAAGTCATGTTTAAGGTCGTTTAAATTTTCCATTTCGCCTAGTGAGTATGCAAAGCATACGATGAGTTTCACAGAAACAACCCTCCAATTCCTACTAAATGTCTCAGAGTAATGCTAACACTTATTCTGAAAGAAAATTCTCTCCGATTCAGTGGAAAGAACTACCTTCAATTCCATGGTATTGCCATGGGCACAAAAATGGCTGTTGCTTTTGCAAACATTTTTATGGCTAACATTGAGACAAATTCTCAGTGAAAGCATCGCATTAAAGCCAACAGTTTGGAAGCGCTACATTGACGATATTTTCTCACTGTAGGAAATTAGTAAACCTGATATAGAAACATTCGTCGACAAAGCAAACTGACATTACCCTACAATCAAATTTACGGCTGAAATCTCGGACACTGAAACTATCTTTCTGGATACAGTTGTGTACGAAGGCAAGCAATTTCAGAATCAATCGGTCTTGGACTACCCTGCGAGCAGATGCCCTTCGATCTTCCTAGATAAGTCGGGAAGAGGAAGGGACCTCTGCCAGCCGCCGCGACTTTCCTTGATTTGCCGCTCATCCACCAAAACGGATGAGTCAGTCCGGTTTGAAACCAATTTTTCCCGTTTTTGCTCAGTGAGCATGTGCTTTGTTAGAAATTGCTGACTAAATACGCGCCTATGGTACGTTCGGTACGCTCGTGTAGTTCACAACAACGGCGTTTCTCTTTCGAAGGATGTCTTTGATAAAGCCGTGAAAAGTGCACTGGGAAGAGTGAATACTCATGGAATAAGCAATCTCACACAACACCAGTCGAAGGCCTTGCTTAATTTTCAGTGTGGTAAAGATTCTTTTGTCTGTTTGCCAACCGGCCATGGCAAATCGCTAATTTACCAACTGGAACAAAAGAATCGGGGTTGCGGTTGCTATCGGACAAATCACAATAGGGGTAAAATTTTACTTCTGGTTTGAGGGGGAATCGATGCGAAGGGCTACGCGAATGTGCACTTCAACGCTTGTTTTTATGGCTTATTTTTATTTTTTTGGTCAACGGCGAGACAAGCAAAGGGCAAGGGAAACAATTATTTGCCGACTGGCGGCCGGTAATTTTGAAGACGAAACGGTCTCAGTGCAAAATATAATTTACCGCATGACGGCCGAGAAGTTTGAATACGAAACAAACTCGACACAAGTGCATTTTGCTGAATGAAAGCCGAGAATGTTGAGGACGAAAGAGACTCAACACGAAAATACTTCTGAATGACGGGGACAAAAATAGGGACAAAATTAATATCTCGAAGACCAAGATTTCTATGCAAGACTTCCGTGACCCGCTAATTGGAATTCACTGGACTGTAACAACATGTTGACAGTCGACAAAACGCAGTTTCTTGATCAGCAAAAATATTTCGAGGCTGATAACTTTTAAACCTGTGACATAAATGTGAACAGAATTATTTTCAGCCTTACGGTTTAATTATAGCTTTTCTCAACTCTCTTGTGTTACGACCGAAGTCAGAATATTTTGTTATGGACGCGGCTGTCATTCGGTAAACATGTTCGGTTACATTTGAAATTAGCGCATGCTCAACAGGGAAAGTCGAAAAAAAAAGGCAGAGGGCCCTTCCTCTTCCCGACTTATCTAGGAAGATCGAAGGGCCTCTGCTCGCAGGGTAGTCTTGGACATTCTCAGGTAAATTAAGGTATGGGCCCTAATTATCCACTCAAAAAGGGAAGGGGTGGTCTATCTCTGAACACTTTTGCATTAGAAAGCTGAAACCATGCCAGATACATACATTGATAGTTTGTGTTAATTTTTTTAAATTATGGAAATTTTGTCACGTGACTTTACACGGCCAGAAAGTACTAAAATATCTTGAAACAAAAATGGCAACACTTTCTATTGTGAGTTATTAAACCAGACTGGTATAAGACAATATTTAATGTAAGCACCTACAAAACTGTGCTTGGCAACTTTTGAATTTGTAAATTATTTGGAAAATAAACGGTTTTTTCGATTAATACCCAGTCCCCCAGGGCATCTTCATCCCTACTTCACGTCTTCGCTTTTATTTATCTTAAAAAGGCCAAGCACAGAAGTGATATAAGGACACAAGAAAAAGTGTTGCCATTTAAAAAAAAAAGCTTCTTCAGGCGATGAAAGTCACGTGGCTTAATTTGCGTACTTCAAAAATGCGAAATTTCCACAAACTAGCATAGGCATGGGTCGCACCTTGCAAATCTTTGCGAAAGTTTATTAATTTTGCGGTCATAATCTGTCAACAGCGTAGTTTTCCTAGTGCGACCCTAACTTTTCCGGTTCGCAAAAACTTTAAAAATCGGCAAAAACATCAAAGACGCCGTAGTGCTTGGGTGAAGCAGGCAGATTTTGGAACAATCGAGCTAAACAATAGGAATCACAGCGGCAACTGTCAACGCTTGTCAATGGGAGGAAAACAGAACATTTATGAGACAATCAAATAAGCGTGCCTCTCCTTCATTTTGCGCCCAGTACTTGTTTAAAATACGGCTAAATGTAGTATTTGTTACGTGTAGCTGTTCGCGAAAAAATTGCTGTGGTACCGTTGGATCGTAAAAGTCGAAATATCAAAACATGATCACACAGGACGAGGAGCTGACCACAAATAACATTCGTTTCTTTCACACAAGATGCTTAACAAGAAAAGCTGTTGAAGATTTTTTGAAGATTGAAAACATTATTTCATAATCGCCAAACCTTTAATTCATTAGGACGCAGGTTGTGTTTTTACCCTCGCATGCAACTGGTATACTTCAGTTGACGCTAGTTGTGTTCAATAATAATTATCTCCACGAGTGCGACCCTGCAATTGACTGCAAAAATTTTGCTTTCCTGTTGCGGTTTCAAAGTTTTTCCCTCACTTTTGCCAGAAATTTTGAAAACTTTGCTCTAGTGCGACCCATGCCATAGTAAGTATCTGGCAAAGCTTTATTTATCTATGTCCAAAGCGTTTAGAGATAGACCACCCACACACTTTTAAAGAGAAAAACTGAGGGCCCATGCCTTAATTCACCTGAGTTAAAAACGCACATTTTAAGCCGAGTGAAACCTTTCAATATACACATTTCTCGTCTAGCTTCCCACCGGGTGTCAAAAGAGGATGATTCGTTAAGGGCGAAGCCAGAAGACTCCAAAGAACTAACTCTTCCAAAAAGACATTTGAAGAGAATATCACGACTTTTGTCTAGAAGCTACTCAAAAAATCTAATAGAAACACGTTTACCAGAAGGCAAACGGCTCTTCAAGAGAAAAAGGGCACTCCAAAACAAATCTTGCTTTTTGCTACGCAATACCGATGGAATACTAACCAGCAGTGCCAAATCTCAAACATGATTTAATGGAAAAAATGGCACCTGATACAGAACCAGCCATCTCTACAACAAATCTTCAAAGAGCCACCGATCATTTTCCTTTGAAAATACGCATGAAAATTTATTCTTAATCCTACTCGGCCTCACGGGATTACATGTACAAATTCTACTGCCTTGTTAAAATTAGCGGCAAAACCGAAAATGCTATATTCAATATCGACCTAGCAGGAGCATGTTCTGGAAATACCCCTCCCTGACAAGTAAAAGGACTTATGACTTAGCTTACTTGCAAGCTAAGGAATCGTCTTTCGTTGTTTTTATATAGATTATATTTCTATACGTATCATAATATTATACATAGTATACGATAGTAGAATGACACACTAATTTATATAATATTACAATTCTATAATATCTATTCAGTTTTTTCTTTCATCCCAGAATAATCCTAAGACCTAAATAGTGTGTCATAACAATGGAAATTAACATTTAACATTTCTGTTAACTGTAACGGAACGTAATTAACCGTTAGCCGTAAAAGCCACCACCCCAATGAGACCCAGAGCTATGTCGGAGCTGATGATTGTGGGAGATCATAACATAGGAAGACAAATAAATGGGAGCCGCCTCTTTTGTTTAGTAGACGTGTAACCCTTCATCTGAATAACACTTCTTATATTGAGTTGCTTTAGGAAATTTTTCTCACTACGTGCCTTCAGTACAACGTATACCTCAAGCAGATGACTTATGGAAAATTAAAAAAAATTGACATTCGTTAACAATTTAAGTGGCTTGTGCATCCATTACTTGACTAATTTGTTTTCTTGCTTTTTGTGGGAATGAGGGAGCTATGCGTGAGTTTTGTTTGTACAGTGTAACCCGCCTTAACAAATCGACTCATTTTATTATGCTCTGTACTTCTATGAATAATTAAGAGGCTTTGACTGAGAAAGCGTGTCAGACCTTGGAAATGGGGGTCCGCCAAATTCAATGAAACTTGGTGAGGACATTGACCTTGATGAGTTATTGCAAAAGAACGGCTTGTTTCATTTTGTAAGTGCTTGTTTACAATTTTCCGGGGGTCCAAAATCACCAAAAAACCACCTGTCTGAGAGTCAACTTTCAGGTCACGTGACATAATGCGGTATTGGCGTCATAGGACGAGAGAAACCTGGCACTAGTTCTTTGCAAATTTTCAGCCAAGAAAATCTACCTTAAATAGCTTATTTTGAAACTTTCATACTTTTTTTCTGCCATCGTAGTTAGAAGGAACACATGTGTCATAAGTTACCTTGTTACACCTATAATCCAAATCAGGGTAGAAAAATTTGGGTCCTTAAAAAATGTTGGTTTACCGACATCATTATGACATTGCCTTGTAGAATCTGTTTGAATTTAAAGGTGGTTATCCCTGGTGTCAGTGTTGCCTATACTGAGGTGATCTATAGTTTAGCAAAATCGCAAGGCTCGATTGACAGAGCAGTAATGAAGACAATACACACACCATGATGTCTTATATACAGCACCAATTCAAACAAGAATGAATATATATAAATGGAGGGGAAAAGATAAAAGTTGCGTTCAGAAGCACTTCTAAATCCAAAACATCACATGCAAAGTGAATATTATTTAGACTGATGGGGTCAATGCCATAACTTTGTTTATAATTTCAATTTGTCTCAGTTTCAGTGGTCAGTGGTCTTTCTATAACAGACGAACTGTGATAGCTTTGACAGCTTGATAGCTTGATAGCTTTATTAGGAAGTAAAATCATTGCAGCCACCGGACCGGCTGAATTGTGACCTACTTTACAGTGTAAGTATTAAAAATATGTATGAATATATGATAACTACTATAAAACGGATAAAATATAACCTATAATATAATACAAAAAGGGAAACATCAATACTAATAATACTAATAATACTTAAAAAAAAGTGGAGCTTATAATGACACATTTGTAGAGTCTTAGAAGTTATTTGGGCTAAAATAAAACGTTTCAAATAGATCGACCTTAAAAGTATTTAACAGTGCTTTAAGGGTTTTGCAGGAGAAACCATTTTGTATGATGTCATAATGATATCGGTAAACGAACATTTCTTAGGGGCCCAAATTTTTCTACCCTGATTTGGCTTAAAGATATAATCAGGCAACTTATGACATATGTGTTCTTTATAACTAGGATGGCAGGTAAAAATTATGAAAGCTCTTTTTGAGAGATTTTGTGAGGTGAGAATTTGCATACAACTAGTGCCAGGCCTCTCTCATCCTATGACGTCAATACCGCATTGTGTCACGCGAAATGAACGTAGGTTGTTAGCAGAAACACACTATACCATTAGATATTCTGGGGGCTTTCTGTGGTTATTTTAATGTGACCTGAAAGTTGCCTCTCAGACAGGTGTTTTTTGGGGGTGATTTTGGGCCCCTAAATGCCCCCCCCCCTGGAAAATTGTAAACAAGCACTTACAAAGTCAACCAAGCTGTGCTTTTACAATAGCTCATCAAGGTCAATGTCCTCACCAAGTTTCATTGTATTTGGCTGTCAGGGCCTCTTAAGTGACGTCATAAAATGTTCAGCTCAAGTGGAACAACGAGCCGGAGCCGAGTTGTTTCATTGCCGAGTTTTGAGCATTTTATTACGTATGTTTTTATTATGCATAAAAGTATATATTGAAAAAATAGAGTCGATTTGTTTTTTTACAATAACAAAGAAAATTGTAAGCTAACAAGGCTTTCATAAGCCTTTCAACATGAGTGTTTTCAAGAAAACGCATGCTGAATGAAAACAAAAACACTTCGGCAGTAGACTTAGCGCTGAGTGACATAATGAAAAAGTCTTGCGGGAAGTTTTCACCACGCTTTAACGATTTTGTGCATTCGTAACTGACAGTAAAATATACCAGACTCTGAATTATTCCTTGGAAAGTACCGAAGCAAATCACTCAGCAAAGGTTTTATCCGGCCAATCCATTGAATCGAGCATGGGTTCACCAATGCATTCAAAATACGTACAGCAAACTTTCTTTAGCGAATCGAAAGTAAACGTCGGAAGCAAATTTGTATAAAACTGACCTTTGTTCAATTCGACGAAGTGCTTAAATCCAATGAACTACTTCTCTGAGTTCGTGGAAATTCATAATTTTTCCTTTCTGGTTTTCTGATTCTCGCTGTTCAAAATTTTCGTCAGACTATGACAAATAATCTCTTCTTTTTGCTTCGCAGTTGGTTTCTGAGAAGTTCAGTCAATTAAAAGTCAAAAGTTATAGATTACTGATTGGGTCCTCAATAAATACCTGAAAAACAGTTCCAGAATTGCGGTAGTTTTATCACAAAAAAATTTTAACAACCGGCAGGGCACAACAGATTCGCAAAATTTATCCACGGCTCCGGGCAGGATTGCGTTACATATGACGCCAGTTTTTATGGTCTTCACTCTCGCTGACAATAAGCAAGAGCCAATTAGCGCGCAAGAATTCTCACAGTTTTTGTAAAGTGTCTGAAAACGTGGGGTAGGAGTGCGGGGTCAAAGGGTCGGAGCCGGAGAGCGGGGTGCAGGGTGCGGGGTGCGGAATTCGGGGTCAACAAAAACCGAAAAAATAAAAGAAGTTAATGATTAAAAACAATATTATAATTATAATAAGTACCTTACCAGAATCCTTTTCACCAGAAAATTTTCCAATGCCAAATAATTTTGTAAAGTTTAACTCCAGAAGGATGCCACACCATACGTCATTTAGTCCTCGCGTAAAATATCTCTTATAACCATCTTGGTGTGATGACGTCAATAGTCACGTGACTATCTCCAAAAAAAGACATTTTAGCTCACTGTGAGAACAGGTCAAAATTAGTTCGAAAGCAATAAACGCGGCCAGATGCCTTATGGTATGGGTCATTTGAAAATGGCCGTTAGAATTATGGGATATCAAAACTGTGTTAGCTATAAACAGATGCATGAAAGGAGATTGGGCACGAGTTTCTGTGGTTTGAATGCGTTTGAAAGGCAAAAGGCCGAAATTTTGCATGATAATGGACACTCTAATAATAATGATTTTCTTAACAACGATGATGCTGTGACGTCATAAGTCACGTGACCAGAGCACATTGAATATTTCAAGGTACCTTAAAACTACATTAAGCTACATAAAGCAATAACTTTTTCCAGCTATGTGGTAGACATTTAAGTACAAAATTATAAAATAGCCATCATTATTTGTCTTTAAAAGGATATGAAAAATAAAGTTAAATTTTTGATGGCTTTCTTTCAGTGGCGTTTTAATATAAATGCAAAAACGAATTAGCATATTTAGTTTCTAATTATCCTCTTTCTGACTGCATCAACAGCTTTTTTGAAAAACTACGTTTTCATATAGCTTAGGGATTTGATTTTGCCTTCCACGCGGAGGACTGAACGCCACTGTGACAGACTGTGAGAGGGGACTGGTGCTCTTTTCCGCGCTGATACTTTGGGAATCTTGGCGCAAGAATAGTTTTCGCTCCTTTTCGTGGGTAAACTGCGCATCAGAATGATTTATTTTGGTCATAATTCTGTAGAGGGAAGAGTTCTTATTTCTTTCCGATGCAATTTCACTTGCTAAAAGTTCACCGGCTAGTGGTTTCCATTTTTTGGAGTTCTAAAGAACGAAAACATGTCCTGGAGAGCTGCTAACAAGAGCTTCAAGCACAGCATTAGATTCTGTTGACGACCGTGATTCGCTTTCTCTCGCCTCGAAGAAAAAGTTAAGTATTACCGGTAGTTTTGCTTGATTGCTGTTAACTTTGCTTTGTTGCTTGTGACACTTTGCATAAGAAAAGGTTATTTTTGGTGTGTTTGGCAGGTTTAACTTTCACGGTCGTGTTGAACTGCATTAATTTCAACAGATTTGAAGAACAACTTTGATATTTTAGCTACTACGTAAGCTTCATCGTTTCCTTGTTTAGTGTGGGAGCAAAAACATCGCTGTTTGAGACTTGAAGTCAAGGTGGATAACTGTTTTTGAATTGAAGGATTGAACTGAAACAGATGGCAACTGAAAACAAGAAAGGTAAGTACTTTGAAAATATTGTGGTCGTCCTTGGCGGCTGAGGTAAACATCTCTTGAAAATTGACCCGAACTTGAAGTATTTCCCCCTGATTATGCACGAAGCCCCTGCCAGAACCATTTACGATTACTTTGTTTTATAATTTAGAGAAGTAGTATAGGAATTGGGGGTACCGGCGCATTTTCCAAATTTACGATCAAATTTCTCCAATTTTTCCAAATTTGGCTGAAAAAATCCCCAGTCAAATTTTTACCTTAATCTTTAGCTAAATT
>Ga0126336_10001533_pt1 | contig 12197 bp, 7 predicted proteins | sample SidCmetagenome_FD_92530 | JGI IMG/M metagenome (GOLD analysis project Ga0126336, IMG submission 92530) | Coral microbial communities from El Islote,Puerto Morelos, Mexico - Siderastrea C C metagenome | ecosystem: Host-associated > Invertebrates > Cnidaria > Coral | place: El Islote,Puerto... | reverse complement strand
TTGTTTTTTTTTTTTTTTGCTCAGATGTTATGATATTAGATTTTAATCACAACATCAAGTGCTTGACCCTTTAAGCCCCAATATTAACATCCATATTCTCCTCACTATTCTCCATTTATTTCGTATGTTGCTTGTTAGGAGAAATTGACAAAAAATCAAGACATTTGATCATTGGTGATCCTTTCCTTTATTCTCATGAGCCGTACATTTGATCAAGTAGCAATACTGTAACGAGAAACTAGATGCTTGTCACTGTTGGGGCTTGAAGGCTTAATTAACAACAGAAACATGTATGAACTGGAAGTACCGGTAACAGTCAGTCATTGTACATTGTCTGGGCAAATTATTTCTGGAAAGAAAAAACTCAAAATATTAATGTAAAACTGTGTTCAGATGTGGTTTCATTCACTGTAAATGGTTTGCTACAGTGCAGTTTAGGTTTGTTACAAAGTCTAACCACTTAATAAAACTTGTATTTTGAGAAAAACTGAGCCATACAGACATTTGTTAAAAAAGAAAATCTCTAAGTTTCAGGAAATACCCATACCCCAAGGATTGTCCCACCTCCACCTTGGAATAATTTTAACAAGTTTCTAATTTCTAGACTGTGGACCAGATGGAGATTTTGAATTTTTGGCTTGTTTGTTTGTTCTCTTTTTAGTCTGGATTTGCTGGGTGGCTTTTGCATATACATGTGGCCTCAATTCAACCAGTAAACCTAACTTCATTTTATTTTGTCTGAATTTTCATCTGTTTGTAGGAAAGTGACCTTATTCGCAGTAGGCTTGCAGCATGTACATGTACATGTATAATATACATGCTTGTGCCCAGTAGATGTTTCATTTCATGACAGTTATGTTTATATTTACATGTAAATGCTTTCCTAGGTGAAGAGAGGATTCTCAGTGCCAAACAACACGGTGCTGCATTGCTGCTGCACAAATATGCCACCCTGCTTTGTACCCACATTGGTGAAATCCTCCCTGTTGCCTCGTCTCTGGCATCAAATGGTCCACGCCACTTTGTAGTGTCCTCCCAGATTATCCAGCGAGAGCTAACTGGTGTCTTGCTGCCTGAATTCCTGAGTGCTATGGTTTTGCTGCAGACCTGCATGCCCAGTGTTATGGACTCATCTAGGACAGTTCCTCTCATCAGTGGTTTGCTAGACCTGTTAGACAAGTATAACAGGCTTGCTCCTGGGGTGCAAAAGGAAGACGAGGAAGACTTGGCCTGGCCTGGAGGGATAGGCAGCCCCACTCCAGCACGGCGCAGAGCTGATGGGGACATAACGTTCATCAGGCCTGAGGATCTGGAAAACCACAACAAGGATGGAGGTCTGTGGGTTGTCATTCATGGAAAAGTCTATGATCTTCAGGATTTCAAAGATCAGGTTTGTTTGGCTTTGTTGTTCTTGGAGTAATATCTGTTTTTGTTTTGAATTGAGTATATTTTCCCATTATTTTTTCTTTGTGTCAGATTGTGGTATTTATTTACTCAATGCAGGACCATGAAAATACAATTTAGTCAAACCGAACTTAAATTTTAGATATGACTTCATTAGAGCTCTTTTTCTTTAGAAAAATCAAATCTAATGCGCAGCGAAAACTCCGTGGTATAAAGTAGCTGCTAGTATTTTTTCTACTTTCTCAATCATTTTTTGTTTTGGTTTATAATACATGTTCATGTATACAATGATTGTTTATAATTTTAGCCCAAAAACAGCTGTCTCCCAGTTATTGACTTTCACTGTCTGTCTGATGGAGAGTAGAAAAGGAGTCAACTCAACTGATTTGTCAAAAAATAAGTGAGAAAGAGTCCTAAGAAAACTGTTAGTGATTTTACAAAACAGTGTAGGTTAAGCCAGTTTGTTTTTCAGGCTCCTTGTGGAAAAGAACTGCTTCAATCTTATGCAGGTAAGCTACATAGGAGCTTTTAGAAAAGATACTGTGTCTATGTGTACTTAAGTTCTCATACAGATGCAATGCTTGTCAGTTAAGTAACTTCCTGCACGACAGTTCCACCGGAAGAATAGGATTTCTGTTCAAGATACACTGTAAAGAAAGGGTTGAGATATATATCAGAAGTTTACAAATCAACTACTGTATGACTCATTCAACTTGTACAGCCCTAACAGTGAGAAAAATGAAATTTCTTTTTACATCATCTCTACTTGTTCAAACATTGAAGTGATGAGAATAAAGGAAGTGATCACCAAGAATGAGATGTCGTGTTATTTAGACAAATTCTCCTTACTAGCTCCCTAAGAATGTACGGAGAACGCTTTGGAGAATATGCATTTTCACATCAGGGCTTAAAGGATCAAGGGATCCTTTGCTTGTGCAAAATTAAACTAAAATTGATAATGGGCCATTAGTTTCGAGAGTGCAAGTTGTGTGGTTTGTTTAAAGAAAGTGGCTAGCACCTGAAAACCGTAAGGCAAGAAACTTTAGAATTAAAAGGGACAGAAATGTGTGCATCAGGTAAAATGAAAAGTTTAGTATACTGTTACCTGAATATGTTATTTTTATTAATTATTGATTTTTAATGTTACTTTTCAGCCTCTGATGCCACTCAAATGTTTGAGGAAACCAAACATTCAGTAGAGGCAAGGGAAATGATGCAAGCTTTCTTTGTTGGGATTTTTGTAGAGGTAAGTAGAAGAAATGTTTTTTTTCTTAACACACAAACATTTGAGTAGCGCACATTTGTCTGTCGTTCCACCTCAGTTTTGAATATTTTCTTTAAGGCATCAAAAATGTTAAATTTATCTACACGAATATTCCAACGTCCAATATAGTGTATCCAGCAACCCACTTGTATGGCGCTCATCAGTGCCAGGACTTATGTACGTGTATTCCTGGTTTCTGTAACTATGATGCAGCAAAAAGGGGCATAACTAACTACCCCCTCCCCCCCGGATGAGATGCTATTCTTTTGCAGGGTTAACCTCCAGCATTTGTTAGGTTTCTGTAATTTTTCAGTGACACCCATCTACACTGTACAAACAAGTGTAGAGTAAAACACAATTTCAAATTTCTTGTCCAAGATTTCAACGTTAAGATGCAAGCCACCCTCAAACCGCTGGCTTTGCAATCAAAATTCAGTTGAGCCAACCACTAGGGTGCCCTAACTCCAGTTAAGAGTATGCACTGTACATCTTAGAAATTATGGTTGGTTTGTCAAAACGTTCACTCCCAGAGCCAAACCTTTGCATGGCCGTTGTAACTTTTAGTCTCTGGATGAAATTCTACAGTGTAAACATTCAAATAAAAGCTTTTCATCAGTTCTCTCCTTTGTTGCCATTTGTTTTTCAGTATTTTGCAACTATAACATTTGTGATTTTTCATGATTTTTTTTTGGCTACCCTTGGAAAAGAAATGTATCATGCATGGACGTTACCCATCATACCAAAGTTACAAGGACTAAGGGGAATGTACTTTGTATTCTGATTCGTTCTGACATAGGGCTAACGCTAGAAACGCCAACTTTTGCTTATCAGCGCAGTCGAAGTGCAATCTTATATGCATGTACAGTACCCATCCTGAAGGCATAAATATATCATCAATAATCAAACTTACAAGGACTAAGGAATATGTACTTTGTATTGTGATTCACTCCGACAGAGGACTTATGCTAGAAACGTCAGCTTTTGAATTTCCCACTGTGGCAAATTAATTTTACCTTATCACTTCAGTCAAGCAATCCAAATTTTTGTGTTTTTTTTTGCAGCCTGATCAAGAGCTAGCGTTGGACAGTGCTTTGTCGGTATCCTCTCCACTGATTGACTGTGAACGTACCTTGGGTCTGTTGCTGGGGCTCTATGCCTGCCACCTGGCACACAGCACGCCTGTCGCAGCTGAAGAAGATGAAAACGAGAGGTGGTTAACCTCGGATTTCTTCTCAGGTGGAATGGAGACTTCTGCAGCACCTGACGGCAATGTGGGAAAGTGAGTTGCAAATTTACGACTACTTTAACTTCAAAAACTTAATTCTGGAAATTTAAGTCTTCAGGTTGTAAACATTACACGAAAATGACAAATCCGTAATACTTACAGTGTGGTGCTTTTTTTACTTGTAGACTGGAATCTTTTTGCTTGTCAAACAAAAAATGTGAAAATGTTGTCAAGTTTTCAGATACTGTGCTGAGCGATCTATAAGTCTAACACAGTGTACTGCAAGTGATTATTTGTTGATACCCTCTTGATCAGTCGGTAAAAAGTCATGGTGACTGTAGGATACACGTAATTTTCTACCTAATAGCGGAGCTAGCACGTCAGCGGAGCACCATTGCTAAGGAAATTTGGTAAAACCTATCAAGCCAAGAAATTTTGGTAGTGACGTAATAGCCACGTGACCGTCCGTCCCTACCTCCGTACGTACGTCCGTCCGTCCGCACCACAGGGTCACCAATATGAAGTGGCATACACTGGATATAACCCTGTGTTGAATCCCATGTTTTTGGCGCGAAATCGCATGTTGACCTGCGTTGTAGCAAAACAAGCAAAGACAAGTTTACTCAGTTGTGTTGATAAAGTTCAGGCGAAAAGTTCAAATTTGCCTTGTCGGTTCTGTTGCGAACTCGGTCGGCACACCGCTCGAGTTCGCAGCTTTTCGCAGCGGCTTCGACGCCAAATATAGCAGAGCTAGTGCTTTTTGGTTTTTTCTGTCCACAACCATGGTTTCTACGGCGTTCCGAACACATTTTGCCAGGAAAAACACCAGCATTTTCATGTTGATAGGCAGCTTGTCACGAAGAAAGAAATAAGTTTTCAAATTACCTTTAAAAAAAAAACAAGCCAGGTTCGGCTCTCAGCGAGGACATGATTATTTTTTTTTAATTTAACGACTTGAATGAGAGTATTTTCACAAATTAATAAGTGCCAGCAAAAAAACAAACAAACAAACAAAAAAAGGGGGCTTCGCTTTTAGGCTTGGCTAAATCTATATATTATCCCCGTTTTAGGCTAGTGACCCAATGTGAGTGTATCTTCCGTCAATATACATCCATGTAAGAAGGATTTTTAGGTTACTGGAAACAGTTTATGTGCTCTCTTCACCTTAGGTTAAGCACGTATAAAGCTGCACATCAATCCAAACATTATTCTTGTATTCCTATCACTGACAGTTTTGTGAGACAATGTTACAGTAGTTTGCTTGAAATATTCCTTGTTCTTCCAGAAAAGGAAAAGAGTCTTCAGAGGACAAAAGTGAGCCTTTTGCGCGTCAGATCTCTCATGGCGATCCTGCTAAACCATTCCTTCAGGCTCTAGCTGAGGGCAAGGTGGAGGATGAAACCGCTTTGAAATTTCTGGCCGCAGTTGAACGGTTCAGTAAACAAAAGCGGTTTGTGTTGCCAATTGAATTTCCTGCTGACCACCCTGTGGAGAAGGTTGGGAGGATGCTCATGGCTTGCCTCTTAAAACATCAGGAGCTGGGTATGATGGCTGCAATTATGTTCAATTAACCCTTAAAGCCCCAATAGTGACAAGCTTCTAATTTCTCCTTACAGTATTACTACTTGATCAAACATAACAGGTCAGGAGAATAAAGAAAATGATCACCAATGACAAAATGTTTTGATTTTTAATACAATTCTCCCAACTAGTAACATAAGAAATATAGGGAGAATCGTAAGGAAAATATGGATGTTAATATTGGGGCTTAAAGGATTAATTAGTGGATTTGATTGTGTGATACAGGTACATGAGCTTATGAACTTGCACTACTCCATCTGCTGCACTTTACAATTGAAGAGAAGCAACACTCAAATTCACCTGTTTCATTACTACAATAGATGATAATGTACGGAATTGTGCAATCATACTGGTGAAATTACACATTATTTTATGCCTTTGCCAGCGGCAGTTAACGTGCAAGTATTTTATCCCCTGCCTACCCTACAAAGGGTTTCACGATCCCATGTAGTTGTAACAGTGTCCAGAGCAAATAAACCAACAAGAATCCCACTATTGCACATATATTTGAAAGGGGTAGTCCTGGGGTACTAGAAAGATGATTTACACTTACTTAACCAAAAAACCGATGCAATTCTTTCGACTCCTCTCACTATGCTGGATTTTTATTTTACAGGAAGCGCTGCTCTCAGTATATTAGACGGTGAACTTCACTCGCCCACCTATTGTCATTCAGGGTCCTCTCTGGATGAAACAACATCAGCTCCTCAAAGCTCGTTATCACACACGCCTTCTGTTACAGTTCCAAAACCTGTCGGTGAGGTCCTCAAGGTTGTGTACCAGACAAAGTGCGCAATTTTGAGGGTAGGTTAACCAGTGGTTCATAGGCTGGCAAGTCTCCTAATACGCTAACATTTATCTCTCATTTCAAACCACAAAGTAACTAGGGCTGTGATATCTTTTATGATTTGGCCCTGATGGTAAGTTTGTTCAGTTCTTGTGAATATTAAAAGAACTTTAAAAGGCTGGTTTCCTTCGGGGTTTGAAAGGCTTTTTGAATCCAAATGTAGTTGTACAGTGTAAAAAGGTTTTCAAGAATGCCAGGATTTCAAAAAGGTTTTCTTTAGCTATTAGTTTACCATTGGTTTGAAAGAAGGGGGGGGGGGTCCAAAGGGGATTTTGACGTGTCACCAAGGTTTTTTCGGGGTGTTTCTGAAGATTCTTAATTAAGTGGTTTTCATGGGCTAAAGAGAGTTTCTAAACGGTAACTCCAAAGTTTTGTTAAGTTGTTACATGTAATTGTTTTTGAAGCCCCTCAAACGTTTTGAGAGGAACTGAAAGTGATCTGAGATCTCTCTCCTCCCTTTTCTCCATGCAAAACTGCGTAATAAGGCATGTGTCATATATCTCTGTTTTCAGTAAAAATATGGTTGTTGTTCATCGTGGCGCATATAATAATGTACAGTAGATGAACGTTATTCGTTTATCTCACGATGAACTGCTATACGACTAGACACGTAAACAATTGACCTCATCGCCTGATGAAGACTAGCAGTATAGTAGTCGAAATGAACCAACTTCATAGTGAGACAAACGAATAATGTCCATCTATTTATCTCTGTTATAGGCACGACAGGAATCGTCACGCTCCTATGAAGAAGTCTGCTCCCCGGTGCTGGAGAGATGTCAGTTTCTGTTCACAGACCTTCACCCAGCGATGTCCAGTGAGGTGTCCACCCTGTCCCGGCTGAGGATACGGAATACCCGTCCTCGCTGGGCACGGATAGTTCAGCAGATGATAGGAGACAAGAAGAAGTCGGAAGGAAAAGAGAAACCTTCAGCAAGTGGAGAAGGAGAAGCAGTGCTTTCAGATGCTGATTATTTGGAAGAAAAGGCTTTGAAAGAAAAGGAAAATGTCGAACATAAGTCTAAGCAGAAGGTAGGTTTACTTAGTCTTGCACATGTAACAGTAGGTCCACAAACCACAACTCATGCATTCCTCAGTTTACTTCACCACTGCTTATTAGGAACTTAACCTTTTAAACCCCAGTAGTGATCAGCATCAAATTTCTCCTAATCATATCAGCACATTATAACACATAGAGGTCATGAGAAGTGGGGAAATAATCACTGAAGATGATTAGTCTTGATTTCTTAACAAGTTCTTCCAATTAGCACTCGATGAAATGTATGGACGCCAGCAAGGGGAATTTGAATAATGATGCCAGGGCTTCAAGGGCTACGCCTTGCAGCAGTGGTGTATTTCTATACACTTTTCTAGTTGGAAATAAAAGTTTTCCTCCAACTAAAGATACGCATTGAAAATTCTGATCAAACCATAGGATGGTTTACTAGTATGGCTATCTTTGTTAAGGATCGGGATTAATTATTATTTTAGTATGAACTTGAAAAATAATAATTGTAGTTTAATCTTTGCAAAATGTTTAATTCGATTAAGCAAGTAACCACATAATCGTCGTAATCAGTTTTGACATAAAATAATGAAAGCAATTATTTAAGTATCATTTTTACACGGTAAATGTGTTATTACCACAGGTTAATGGGCCTGTGTCATGGGAATTTTGCTCGCGTTTCGTCAAACTGTGCTAAAATTATGATTGAATGTCTTCGCACACACACAAAATGCTCCTGCAACACCAAGAAGAAGACATCTAGTAAACTTTCGCAAAGGGGTGCAAACCATGATAGGCTTTTCAATGATTTTTGCAAGATACAGGCCAGAACTTGAAAACATTCGCCAAACGTTTTCAAGTTGTAATCCATTTCCATCCTGGACATCCCTGGCCAAAGATACGTATTGATAGTGTCACTGAATTAATCTGGTGTCTGAGCAAGGAATTAGGTTTTGACCCTTTAAGCCCCAATGTTAATATGCATATTCTCCTTAGTGTTCTCCATATATTTCTTATGGTACTAGTTAAGAGAATTTGCACAAACATCAAGACATTTCATGTTTGGTGATCATTCCCTCTATTCTCATGACCTGTATGTTTGACCAAGTAATGATATTGTAAGGAGAAATTAGATGCTTGTCACTGTTGGTGCTTAAAGGGTCAATGTAAATGAGTAAATGTGACTATTGGCTTTTCAAAATGTTGCAAGCGCAAACAAAATCCCCGTGACACTGCTCCTTTAGCCACTCAGTGTTATTTTGCTTATTGTTACTGTAGGTCGACCACACACCGTTGAATACCTCACTGACAAGTGCACGAAGAGTGAAGTGGCTCCGTGAGCGAATGATTGGTTCCTCTGCTGAGACTCTGTTGATGAACCACATCAAGGAGTTCATTCTTCATGATGAGCCGATTGACGTGGAGAAACTCCGAAAATGTCTTGACAGACAAGTATGTATCTAGCCTGCATAGACGGTGAGATTGTTCTCACGACAGCAAGATGAGAATAGCACACCGCGAGAATGGGGCAGAGGCGTGTTTAAGATTAATTTGGAAGCTCCACTATTCACTGTTGCGTTTTTGCTGCTAGTTAGGGAGCTTTAAGCAACCACGACGGTAATGCGAAGAAAAACTTCACCTCAAAATGACTTGACAATCTGTTTAACGTCTTCGAGATTATTCCGACTCGTTTAGTCTGTCTAATGCAGCCGAACTATCCAGGAGCTGAATTTACAAGGACGGAGTTACAGTTCAGGGAGAAAAACAAAAATTCACCGTCGCGTGTTTACGCTCCACACAAAACTTTGAATTTGGTCATGTACCAACACGTATAATGCACGTGCAGAGTCATTGTTTTGTAAACTAAAGCTTTTGTTTTGTGACGTTCTCGTCAGCCGTCGTCGTCGTGTTTGCTTAAGCTCCCTATTTACACAGCTCCGCCACCAAGAAAATACGTGTATTTCACACAAAAGGACCGCTAACTCACTGAATGGTCTACGGCGAGTGCCTATGTTCTCTCAGGGGTAGTTGAGCAAGAAGAGAAAGTCTTCAGTCTTGTAAACTGTGCATCCGACACCAGGTTCAGGGCTGTCATTAAGTTTTGAGTTACCGGTTACCTTGATCTTCACACCCGTAAAAACGTGTTGCTTTGTGAGTAAACCATACCAACAAGAAGCCAGGTTCATCTGTAACATCGATGTCCTATCAAGAATTATCGGCTGTAAGTTTAAGGTTGGTTAAATCGCACATGAGCCAAAGAGGCTCACACGGCCTGTATGTCATCGGTACTCGCTTATGCACCTGGCTGGAGAGAGTCAGTGTGGGGTAAAGTATCTTGTCTAAGGAAAGAACACGATGGCAGGGACTGGGCGTCGAACCACCGACCTTTTCTTGCTTCACTGCCCGTTCTTAAAGAAAAAAAAGGACTTGTTGTGTTTTAGTTATAGGATAGAATGCTGTAAGATTTAAGGTAACAAATAATATATTCGATGTTGTCACCTCCTTAATTGCATGTAACTGTTCTTGTTGTAGCTTGAGAGAGGCAGGCGTAGATTGGAAGGAGCAGAAACCCTACTCTGTCTGGTGTCCAAGGAATATCTAATACCGTCGGTCCGTTACTCGATTTTGTGTGGCTGGCAAGGTCTTCTTTCTACCCACGCACAAGCTCAGTAAGTGTGTTGTCATTGGACAGTATGGCTACCGGTACTTTTAATAAGTTTTAACCGAAAAAAAAAAACAACAAACAAAAGCATAACCAGTTTCAAACAAACTGCCAATAGGGCACAACGACCAATTGAAACAACACTAGGAGACAATTTGCCTAGTGAATCATGGAGAGTCTGGAGTCTGGAGTTGGCTGATCAGTGTGTTTTGTTCTTACTTTCATATTGTAGCAATGCTGTTCCACACTGCACGGCCGATGTTGGTCTGATCCCGCCGTACGACCGCGTTATCCTAGAAAGTACTTTCTGCAGAATAAACAGCTGGGCTGTGAACACGCTACGTGAAGCAATCATCTACGCTAACGATACTTTCAAGAAAGCTGAAACGAGACCCAACACTGCCCCAGACGATTTCCATGGCGGTTTGTCTCTGGGTGCCCTCCCTGTGGCACGATTTCTGTTGGCAACGCTGGGGATCTTAACAGCGGAACACAGTGCCAGTGATATGAGCCTGATATTGAATTCAGGCACTATTGGCTTGACACAGACCATCATGCGCTTGGCAGGACCCTGTGAGGCTACTAAGGAAGAAGACTCGACCCTGGCTGCTATCATTGATGAAGCTAAGGCTGCAAAGAAGGCCCCAACGTTACCCATCACTGGACCGGAAATGGCCAAGAGAATGAAGATTGGAACCCGGGTGGTGAGAGGGCCTGATTGGAAGTGGGGTGATCAGGTACAATTAGATTTTCTGGTTAACATTCTTTTCCAGGACAGGTTTGTCTTGTTTTCTTTCGCAGTTCGGTATGTAAGAGAAGATGGTGTGAAGAGTTAGTATTCATTCAATCTTTCATTTATTCGGTCATCTGTTCGTTCATGTATTTGCTTTTACTGCTAATTTTTGGCTGCAGCTTTAAAGGGGTCAAAGTCAAAATGTAGGTTCCTGTAAAGAGAAGTTATAAGAATCCATATTGTTACTCTGTAAAACTGAATCCAGTCCTGAGTTGGCTATATACCTGCTTGTACAACCAGCTCCAGGGTGGCGTCTCTGATAATTTGCAACGCCATGTGTACACTGAAACTAATTAATATCTTGCATTCGAAGCTCTTCATTAAAAGCAAGGCCTTTTTACCAATAGTTTTCTTTTCGTGTGGTCACTTGAAGAGTTTGAACCGACAGTGATGTTCTCAATCTTCATCTTGTACTCAGGACGGGCCTCCACCCAGTGAGGGCCGTGTTATAGGCGAGCTCGGAGAGGATGGCTGGGTGCGTATTCAGTGGGACACTGGCAGCACCAACTCATATCGCATGGGCAAGGAAGGGAAGTACGACCTGAAGCTGGCGGGTCCCCCTCCCGTACCAGAGAGCAGTGAAGAAGAGGAGGAAGATATGAAAGGTGCAAAAGCAGAGTTACTTTTTTTACTGTTTACTTTTTATCTCGTAGTTATTGTAGCGACCACGAGATTTTGGGGACACTTGGCGCCACGTCAGCACATTGCAGTGTTTATTTCTGTGAGCTTTGGTGGGGCTTCGTTCATGTTTGGCAGATCTTTGCAATTGTCAGTGTAATTGCCCATTGTCCATTTGTTTTTTGTTTTGTCATTTTCGTTTCGGCAATCTGATTAACTCCCATTCATCCACCGTAGAATGTAGCCAGCGCCCAAACTTCTTCACTGCAGTTTGTTATTGTCTGTGCCTAATGAACCTGACATCTATAACAATAAAAAAATTGTAATAACAAAATAAGGAAAACATATCTTCAGTTTGTTAAATTCTTCATCATTCAATGTTTTTTTTTCTTTAGACGATTCAAGGAAAGAGAAAACAGAAATTCAGACCATTCACCCCACATCTCTGATACGCCACTCGTGTGTGTGTCTCTTACAAGCCTTGGCTATCGGCTGTGGTCTCCATGCCAACAGCCTACAGATTGAGAGTGTCCGGACAGTCAGCAGTCTATTGCAAAATCTACTTGATGCGGGCACAATTGGTAGGTATCTCAGTAGAATGCATCAGTCAATTCCAGCTGCGCCCATGCCCCCCCCCCCCCGGGCTAACCCCCGGGCCTTAGCATTTTTTCCCTTGGATGGCAAATTCCCCGGGGGTGGGGACACTTAAGCTACCAAATGCCCCGCGGTGGGGACGAAGAAAGAGGGCAAATGCCCCGCCCCCGGGATCGTCACAGGGCGCAGAGGAGTCATGTTTG
>Ga0126336_10001532_pt1 | contig 12198 bp, 11 predicted proteins | sample SidCmetagenome_FD_92530 | JGI IMG/M metagenome (GOLD analysis project Ga0126336, IMG submission 92530) | Coral microbial communities from El Islote,Puerto Morelos, Mexico - Siderastrea C C metagenome | ecosystem: Host-associated > Invertebrates > Cnidaria > Coral | place: El Islote,Puerto... | reverse complement strand
CACAGACTCATAAGGTAGAACCAACTTGTGAAGCATAATAAACAGTACCACAGGAAAGTACTGCTCAGTAGCTTTCATTTGAATGGTCACACTTAAGGATTTCATCCACAGACTCAAAAGTTAGAACCATTTTGACATCATAATAAACAGTACCACAGGAAAGTACTGCTCAGCAGCTTTTATTTGACTGGTCACACTTAAGGATTTCATCCACAGACTCAAAAGTTAAAACCACCTTGGACATCATAATAAACAGCACCACAAGAAAGTACTGCTGAGTAGCTTTCATTTGAATGGTCACACGTTAGGATTTCATCCACAGACTCAACATTTAGAACCACCTTGCACAGCATAATAAACAGCACCACAGGAAATTTCTGTTCAATGGCATTTATTTGAATGGTCACACTTCAGGATTTCATCCCAAAACTTAGCACTTGGAACTACCTTGCACAGCATAATAAACAGCACCACAGGAAACAGCTGCTCAATAGCTTTCAATGAAATCGCCAATCTTGCAAGACTTGTTCCAGAGTCAAACGGACGAACCACCTTGTACAGCATAACAAAGCAGCACCACGGGGACGTTCTGTTCGTCACCTTTCTTTTTATTTGAATCTTTACAGTAGACGTAAAATTTGCACTGAAAATAAAGATTACCTCATCTTGGACCTTCTTCTTTTTCTTCTTCTTCGGAGTTACAGGAGCATCTACAACGAAATTCACCAACTGTAAATCTCCCTCAAAAAAGAAAACCTTTCCTCCGGTCATCAACGGACCACCAAAATTTGACCGTCTTAACGTGATGACCGGATTAAGCCTTTAAGCCCTAACAGTGACGGAAGTCAAATTTCTCTTTATATTAACAATACTTGTTCAAACATTCAAGTGATGAGAATAAAGAAAGTAATCATTAATGATAAGATGTCTTGATAATAAGACAAATTCTCCTTACTAGTTCCATAAGAAATGTACGGAGAACAGTAAGGAGAATATGCATATGGAGTAAAATCGAGGTGACCGTATTAGCGGGGTGACTGTAAGGCAATTTTCGTTCTGTTATGGCGATTGAAAAAATGTCCATGGCTAAGAAACAGTAGCTCCTAATAAAGTAAAAAGAAAACGACGTAGGTCACAATTTAAGTCACGGTCTTAAAACACGTTTGCCAGTAGCACGTTACCTGGCTCAAACATCGCTGACTCCGTGTCTTTCTTCGGCCGTCCCCTCTTCTTCTGCGAAAGGTCTTCACTTTCGGATCTTCTGCGTTTCGTGGATTTGTCGGCGGTGGCAAAGGACGCCTGCGCTAACAGACTTAAACCATCGCGACCGTCATTACTTGCCGTAAAAACTTCGTCCTCCTTGTCACTCGCCATCTCCCTCGCGCTCTTTTGTGCCTCCTCCATTTTTCTCGCTGCTGTGGCGACAACTTCTTTCGCAATTTCGCTCGGAGACACGCTGCTGCTGTTTTCGGAGAAGCTGTCCTCGTGTGACGTCACTTCCGGGAAATCAAATTTTGCCTTGGGAGGGGTGGTTGCGGAAGATTTTCGCCTCTTCTTCGTCCCCTTCTTTCTCTTGCTCTTGGTTTGTGTAGGTGTCCGCGGTGTTTCGCACGGGGCACTTGCACTGTCCAGCGGCATCTCATCGTCGGCCTTCTCTTCGTAGCTTTCCGAAGTGTCGATGGTTAGCTTCGGTCGCGCTCGCTTCTTCGGTTTTGGTTTCTTGGTCTTTGTGTTCTTGGTCACCGGTTCCATAAAATCGGAGTTACTGTCCAATTCTTTATTGCACGTTTCAGCAATGGCTGCAAATGATAAAATTATGAGTTAATTTCATCCTCACACCTAAACTTCAAAGAGATTTTAAAAAATCACAAATAGGAAATATCCTGTACGCAGAGTCATACTATAAGAAGACGTCATGTCTAGGCCGATCAGAGAAAACAATTTGCAAATTTACGTAGACTAAACACGAGATCGCAAAAATAGTGTCACGTTGTCATTACTGCAAAGTGACATATATCGACTGATTTTGATCAAGGTAAGCGCATACCAAAAGTTCAATATTTGGGCTCATCAAAAAGACCCCGCTCATCCCAGAATTCTGACTGTAGTACGAAAAGTCAAGGATTCACTGAATCCCCAGTCTGCTGAAAGAACTAGCACTGTGCAAGGTTCTCTGGCAGATATTTTTAACCTGGGTTGAGATAAACAGTGTGACAAAGTGTTTAAGTCTGACAGGGTTAACAAAGAGCAATCTACCCAGGCAAATAAAACTTGTTTACCAGTGAACAGTTGGGTAGTGTCCTGTTGATCGAGTGTGTCATCTGTCGGCGATCCTTTCCTCCGTTTACTAGCACCAGAGGCCTTCTTTTTCACATTCGTGGGCTTGCTCTTTACAGAAAGCGCTACAGCGGGCTGAAATAGAAAGGCAAGAACGAATAGATAAATAATCCAGCTTCTTAACGGATGTGGTAAGCTACAAGTCATCATACGTTCGTTATAGGCGATTCGCTAGGAAGATAGATGGCTGAGAAAAGACGTCTGTTTGTCCATGTAATTTCAGTTTGAAAGTCTAATCGTGTATTTCTTACCTCTTCTTCTACGGGAGGCGATTTGCGGGATTTCTTTTTCTTTACAGTGGGTACCTGAAAGTCCTAAAAGAAAAATAGTAATGCAAAATCAAACAATCGACCGTGATGAACGGATACGTAAAACAATCACATCACAAATTGATCCTTAACATTTCTAAAAATCCTTCTCGGGTAGTGGGGAGCTGACCACTCACTAAAATGTTGTGGAAGATGACAAGACGTTGAAGTCGGGACTACCTTGTTAGGAATAACGTTAGGTCTTAACAAGTCAAACACCTCAGTCCACTCGCCCACGCAGTCTCTCTAAACACAGTTTTGTCCAAAAAATGGAACCAACTTGCTTGAAGTATTTGCCTGTGTATCAACATGGACATCGCATTTTTTTCTCAATTAAAATACCGTAAATTGGACCTAAGTTTATATTTTTCCTAAAGACTTTTTGGATAGGCTTATTTTCGGGGGCTTATTATTGGAGGGAGTTTTGCGCTTCAAAAATAGTTCGGCTCATAACTGGAAGGGATTTGTATTTGAAAATGCGGGATACTGTGCCCGAAAATACTGCGCCAGAAGGAATATGGGTACAAGGTGGAGGAATTAAACTTCCTTGCAAATACCATGTGTATGCTGTCAATACGAAAAAAACAATGATCACATGATCGGGCGTTTATTAAATTATCTTGTTTCTTAAAATGTAATTTGCTTGTTTGTATTTGTGTGGCACCCCGTCGTGACAAATACAGTCGAAACTCTCGTAAGCGACCATCTCGGGAATTCAGAAAAGTGGTCGCAACTAGAGCTGGTCGCTTACGAGAGTGGTCGCAAGGAAAGCTTTGTACGCTCGTTGCTGTTGTGCGTACAGTATCCAGATTGCTATTTTCATAGAAGAATAATACAGTACATTGTGTTGCGACTTATAATCGGAGAACATCATACCGTAATGGTTCTTTGGGATGCTAACTTAATATAAGCCCACGGGCTTATATTCGGTCGGGGAGGGGGCTTACTATCGGAGGCCTCTTTGCAAATGAGATTTGGGGGTTTATGATGAATATTCTGGAGGGCTTATTTACATGGGGGCTTCTTATCGGAATTTTATGGTACAGAACGATTTTTGTAACCTAACGAGCACGTTGTAAAGTGACTGCACTGTAGCAAATAGTAAAACAACATTCAACTTACCACAGGCTCCACGGGAGTTATCCCAAGGGTCGGTGTGACCGTCTCGCGTCTTTCCTGTTCCACAGTGCTCTTTTGCTTTGCCCTTTTCTTCTTCTTTTTAGGTGGTTCACTTTCTTTCGATAACAGGCTCTCTGACTCACTTGCGACAGCGTTTAACTCCGGAGACTGAGCCCCACTAGCTGGTAGGCTTTCCGCGCCCTCTACATTTTCATCAGCGTTTGCTACTGGGGAAGACTTTTCGCCCTTAGAACCTGCACCGAAGTATTTCCGCTTAGGAGGTCTTCCGGGGCCCCTTTTAATCGGTGTTGATTTCCCGTTTCCATCATCCATTCTATATAGGAAGCAGAAAATTCACAATAAAAAGTTAAGCTGACGAGGTCATATACAAAAGCCACTCAATAGACGTCGACGCATTTTTGAAATAAACAATAAGATTTACGAGTCGACTGCAATTCTTTTCTTTTTCTGCTGTACTCAGACATGCCATGAACAGCAAGCACGTGTCACATTACTTTGGAAATTTGTTGTAAAACTGGTCCATCGCGTAAAACAAGTTTTACACAGAATGGTTAAAAATTGGCTGCGTTTTCCGCTCTGGAGCGGGAAGAAATGACTTAAGAATCAGGTGTAAAACAATTACAAAGATGAATGATCACCTTCAAGAAGCCTCCAAGAAAGGAACCACAAAGTAATGAGGGGCTCGATTTCGGGAACGCGCGAGGTATTCGCGCGAGGAGAGGGTACTCGCGTGTACTTTTGACACAGGCATACCCAAAAACTCGAACCCGAAACTCGAAGTCGTTTATGAGGCAAACATTCGAGAGTCACTAGCTGTAGAACAACACCAGTGAAAGCCTACGAATGCGGTCAGCTCCAATTGCTTAACACTGGAAAAACACTGAAGAGAGACATGGCGACCAAAGTAGTGCTCTAAGGGCAATCAAGCAAAGTACAGCAGCAGGTAATACACAAGAATGAATTACATACCCATATTTGGGCTGTAGCCGGGCCAATTCCCTGACTTTCTCTCTATACCTCTTCTGTAACTCTGCCAGTTTCATACGCATTTCTTTTTCAACTGTCTCCACGCCGGCCAAATCACCGACAGCGCTCGTCACGTCGTTCAAAATCGTCGTCGGACTGCGAAGATCTCTCTGACGACTAAACACCTTGAAGCGGTCTTTGCTGTTCCTTCGCTTAGCCATCGATCGGAGTCGATCGATATTGTCACGGATTTGTTTTCGCTCAGCTTCGGACTTGAACGGTCTCAACGAAAAGATTGTGGAATTTTCCTTGTTTTCGAGGTCTGGTTTAAGAGGCACAAAAGAAGAAGCGATTCTCCTGAGTTCACACTTCGTATTAAAGTCATCTCCGTAATCTGAATCACTTTCATTCTGTTCCGGCGGCGATAAATTTTCGCGTGAAATGAATGTTTGATGATTTCCTCTGGAATCGCCTTGCGATTCCATACTTTCTCGTGATCCAAACTGTACCTGAGCGTGTAGTCCTTGCTCTGCTCGTTCGTTCTCCGATCTGACAAATAAATTCATCATTTCTCCGTAAGATTGAACCCTTTGCGAGAGTTCCCTTCTCGGTAAATGACTTTCTAAATTCCCAGTCATAGCTTTCTCAGAACCACTGTGCGACATTTCGTTGAAGCTTACAGGAAGTCCTCTGTCGTACGCCGAAAAAGACGCCTCAAATCTCTGTCTCTCTGAATCCTGTTCAGCCCTCTCTTTCAAAAGACGTTCAGAGGCAATGTTTCCGAATGCCATCAATTTCTGAGGGAATTGCAGCGGGATCTGTTCCGTAGGAAGTTCACGGGACTCCCGCGAGACAATCCTTTCGCCCACCAAGTTGGGTTGTGCCTCTAGTCTCCGCGGCGTTTCCACTAAAGAATGAAGAAGAACGTTTATTTTTACTTCCAACTGCCGTGAATTTGAAGCAACAATCAAGAAAGAATACTACGACTATGTTGAGAACTGAACTACAAAAATTGACTATGATGAAGTACATATAACAGAAACGGCCCTTATATTGGTGCGCGAGGGCACCAAACGGCACCGAGTAAACGTAAATTTTGCTTAGAAGTTCGGTTAAATTCTTAAGACAACCTAAAATAGCCAGTAAAATGTACACGTTTTAAGGTTGTAATGTAACAGTCAAAGTTTAAACAAACAAACAAACAAACAAACAAACTAACTAACTAACTAAAGAATACATAAATAAACAAAGACACTTTTCCCCATACCTATTTCTTTGGGAGTCGACAATTCCGCTTCAGGTCGTAATCTCGGAGACTTCACGCGCTCAATTACGCTGTTCTGACTGCTAACAACGCGGGCATCGTTCTTTGCAGGTGGCGACAACCTTCCCGCCCAATGAGGCTCTTGAGAACGCGTTTTTTCCAAGCTTGAGAGTGTGACGGCAGCGGAAACAGTTTTTGGAGAGGCACTTTTACGCTCTACTTCCGGTGTCCGGGCGGAAGTGGTGCTTACAGGAGCAGTCAGGTTTACCGTTGGGTTGTCCCTGAGGAAGGAAGTCTGTGGCCCCGGAAAGGGAAACTGGGAGAGAGGATCGGAGAAGTAGTCTTTTAACTGTTTGGCCATCTGTCCCTGGGGAGGAATAAAGAACAGAAATAAAGAGCTAAGCCTTAACACGAGCCTGTTGCAACTCAAGGTCGGAAATAATCTAGAAATATAAAGCAGTGGCCTTTTAATCATGCAACTTCTTGAGTCTGACTAGAGAGCTAGGGACAGCAACATTATTAAACAGGTTACCTGAACATCGAGTTTAGCTTGAACCGCATTTTGTTTCTCAGTCAGCTTTTGGTGGGCTTCCTTTAACCAGCGGCTGTCAATCGTCGACTTTTCTTCACGCTGACTGGATGACTCCTGCTTCTGCACAAACTCGCCATCACGTGACGCAGGTAAGCACTGCGCATGATCTTGTGGCGTGGCTGTTTCTGGCTTAGGTCTTGTTGCACTTTCCTTGGGTTGACTTTCGGAGACCTCTTGTTTAACTTCACGAGCTTTGTGTTGTGGTTCTGTGGACTTCCCGGCTTGCGACTCTTCCTAGAGAAACAAAATATAAAAGGAGTTAATTGGGACATAACAGGTTTGGAATGAAAGAGCAAACGGATTGATGTTATAAACCTAGCGTGAAGACAGCCGCACATATCACGCTCTCCTTTACATAGACTTGCCGATAAAGAAAGACTTTTATTATGTTGTTCTTGAAAACTCTCTCGCAAACGTTTTTTCGTTCTGCGTCCGCGCGAAACGTATGACAACAGCAAAAAATCGCAGACTTTCGAACAGCCAAAACGCGACCAATGCACAAAAAATACACGGAAGCGCTTGCTACGCTAGCTAACATTGGGCGTACTTATATCTTCAGAGAAGAATATATCGTCCTGGACGTATTACTTGTCAAGATAAATACAGAAAATAAACTTCAGACAAGTTATTTGTCTGGGAAGAACAATGTGTCTGCTTTATTCGACTAAACAACTCATAATCCACAAAACAAACGAATTAAACACTAAGGTAAACCAGACGGGAACTTCACGGGAACCTCGATTTTCTTGACCACTTTTGGGAATCAAAGAACACTTGAAGCTGTTTTGTTTGTCTTTGTTTTCAACAGTTTCCTCGGATTGGAAATTAAGCTTAAGGTACGAGAAGGGTTCGCCATTTTGTCAGCTTAAAACTCTTAAAATTCCCTGCCAGTTCAACACGCGCGGAACAGCGAGGATGGTGTTATCGTGCCCAGTCTCTCCCTTAATTCCTTTATCTGTCAAGTGTCTGCTTTATTCGTCTCCGTATTAATCTAAAGCAGACAAATAATGCGCCTGAGACGAATTCTTCATCTTACGAGAGATTAAGGAAATAAAGAATAATTTTATTAAGTTAATCACCTTCCGCTGTTGATCTAAGTGTTTATCGCCGTAGAAGAAGGGATAAGCGGACAAAGGGAACTGTGAGCCCTGTTTACCCAACAGAAACTCTTGCTTGCTTCGTTCGAGAAGATGCTGTTGTTGTTGCTTATGTTGTTGTTGCATCATTTGGTAAAACTGCTGCCACTGTGCCTCGTCTACCGCTGCCGGCATGCCCCACATGCCGTGAAATCTGGGATCCATCATTGGGTGCATATACGCATTCTCAGCCGCCACTGAATAAATACAATAATAAGGATTAAACTGTTATTATAAACAAATTTAATAGAAGAAATAAGGTACTATCAAGAACTACGAATTCATCTGCAGAGGTACTTTCGTGTCTTCGGCGATTCTCCCCCCTACCCCCCCTACCCCGCCCCCACCAATCGGTCATTGCTTTCAATAGTACAGTTTCGAATGCACATACTTCGCTGGATAAAAGGACAAAAAACGCACTCTTACAGGGTTCATCTCAATCTGAAGTAAAATGTTCACAAACACCAGCGAGAGATGAACAATTTACAATTCTGTCTATCGTTTTATCTTAGAATTCAGCACTTTCACGCCGATCTTTGTGCATATTTTATTTCAGATTGAGACCAACCCTGTAAAAATGCGTCTTTAGCATTTTTGTTCAGCGTTCTCGGTGAACTCGAAACTTGTCTATTGCGCGGCGTGCAACCAAAAGCAAAGTTATCACTCCAGCCAATCATAACAGAGGAAACAGCGCAGTGAAGTGACAGACCCAATCAGAATTCGAAGCAAATGCATGTGACCGACGCAGAAAGCGGGAAAACGCGTGCACATAAGACACGATTGGTTCAGTCGAGAAAGTGGCAGGATCACACAACAGGCCGTTTTCGATATGCCTTAGCGAGGCCTGGTGCCTTTCATTTAAAAATGAATTGAGAGGCTTAAGCCATATAGTGTCGTGTCGTTAAACAAAAGCGAAGTAATCACACCAATAACAAGCAAAAGCATTTGTGAAACGCGCCCTACACAACCCTAGCAAGCACGTCTTCTTTTAACCAATCAGGACAGAATTCAAAGCCAGCCGTAAATTCGTTTACACATGTATTCCTAAACTAGACGAAGCTGCTCGTTATTGCACTGAGTTCTGATCGGTTCGCTGAGCTAGTTGTGTTCACTGTAACTTAAAAGCTGTGATAGCTTTGATTTTGTTTTACAATATTTATTAGCAAACTGAACCAATTCCTTACCCATCGGAATGTAAGCCTCAGGGGGAATCATCATAATCTGTCCCGTCACCGGATCGGCGGCAAAAGCACCAGGTGGAAACATCCCTTGTGGGGCGGCCTCCATCATGTGAGGACGGTACATGGCGCCATAGAACGACGCCGGATCAAGCAGCAGAAACGGCGCGGCTTCAGAGACACCTTGCGGGGCGGCCAATAATTGACCAAAGTACGGAGCAGGAAAAGCGCTTCCATCCATTCTCAGATACTGGGCAGGACCTGAATTTCCCAATGCTTCAAGACCGGATTCTAAAGCAGAATCCCGAGGGGCAGAGTCCCGAGGGTCCCGGTGACCTTCACTACCGTCGCTAGGGATTCTTCTGCTTTGATGACTTGGGCCGTGCGACGCCCCGTAAGCGTTTGACGAGTTGACGTTCCTCTGCTCAGCGGCGGCGCTTCTCTGCTCAGATAAGGGAGACGACAATCGCCGTTGCCGTACAGCGCCCGCCGCAGGAGTCACTTCAGTTCTATCCAACGATTGAGGAACACGACGTTGAGCTCGTTTATCAGGAGAAACGGTTTCCCTCACCACGTGTCTTGCTCCATCGTCGTTTTCATCCGAACTGATTTCGTCCGCATTACCATTCCGTTTCTCATTTTCAAAACGCCCTGTTGGCATCTTCGGTTTCGCTTCGTCTCGCCTCGGCAAACCTCGTCTCTCGTCGTTCCTTTTCGAGCTTTCCTCGTTTGAATTTGAAGAATGACTACCCTCTATATTTCTGGGAAAGGCGTTTAAGTCAGTTTTCTTGAATCCGTTTTTCTCCATTTCTTGCTCTCGTCTCTCGTACATGTCAAGCGTCGCGTTTGGTGGAACGAAAACTTTATCGTCGTTAGCTGCGCCGCGCTCGACGAACCTAATTTGTTCTCCGTGGCTCGCTGGAGGAAAGCCGCCAGGACCACACTTATAAAAGGGAAACGCATTCTGCGATGTGCTGTTGTTGTTGCGGTCATTGCTCTTTTGTCTGTCACCCAGTGACGAAATTTCTCGCGAATCAGGTTTCCTCTTCATATGTTCTTTATGCATAATTTGGTCTTTGGAGAGTGAAGGTTCGGGAGGTCTCGCACGGTCGACGCCGTCTTTTTCTTTATCATCTCGCGCGGACCTAACCTCTACGCGCGACATGCCGATGTAGGAGCCTTCGCTTAGTTCTCTTCCATCGTAGTTATTATAACTACCACTCAAAGCTCTGTTTTCCTCTGCCCGTGAGGATTTTGTAATTTCTGGCTTTAAGTACTTTTGGCTACCTTCTCGCCTCCCCACCGAGAGTCGGAAAGAGCCTTCTTTTCCGTGGACAATAACGTTCCCTAGACTACCCTTGCCATCATCATGTTTGTTATTGTAACTTACATATTCTCCGACAACCGATTTCTCGCTCCTGCCCACAAAGGGCTGATTTCTTTGATAATCGTCATGGCTGGCACTTGTCGGAATCTTAGCGCTTGAAAGATCTGATTCTTTCTGTAAACTCAATGGCCCAACACCGTATTTGTAACCGCTCTTGGCGAGTTTCGCTTGAACCTTGTCAGACGACAGCACACCTTCACGAGAAGAATCACGTGACACTTCTCTGGAGTCCGCGTCTTCAGTGTCTTTTCCGCCATAGCCCTTGTCAGCGCCCCCGCGCAGTTGCGACGGAGGCACGCTGTAATATGGCGGGCGCTCCCACGATTGTAATTGTAAAGGATAAAAGTTTCTTGCAGCGTGTAGTTTCGGAGCTGGGTCGTAACCGCCTGTCCTAGTTAAATCGCGTTCCTCGCGGGGGTTTTGTTTAGTTCTCCAGTTTTCGTCCGCTTTGTCCCCCTGGAGAGGTTTGCTGGGGTAACTTGAAGTCCAAGGTATAACACTGCCGCCACCCGCCACAGAGGGCGCAGACGAGACCGGGTTCATGGTGTTAGAGTAGTTTTGCCTCCTCGCACCGAAGGAAGGAGACTTTCTATGTTCAGCTTCCGAGGAATAAGATACGGTCAACGGAGATCCGTTATTTATTCGAGGCGCAATAGGTGTAAGCTTTGGCATGGTGGTCGGGACATTTGAATGCGTCGAAGTTGAGGAAGGTTTGGAAGGCAGAGTGTTGTGATAAGGAACAAGGGTAGGAGGTTCATTCGAGAGGTACGGCGAGGAACGCGCTTCTGACGAAATGTAGCTTTTATCGTACGAAGAAAACGTCACGGCACCGTTTTCACTTGTCCGTGAACTCAACCCATTACTGGGTCTTTTAATACCAAAAGAATCAACTCCTAAATGTTCAAAGGTTTTCGTTTTCGGTGGCTTATCGCGAGACCGATCGAAATCACTTGCAATCGATTGCTTGTCACGCCGAGACATGTCCTCGGCACCCTGTGCGTCACGCAAATGCATATCTCGTAACGATGACTCACGTAATGATGGGTCACGTACTTGCAGACCCTTTTTTCCATCCATTGAGTTTCCAAGTTCACTTCCTTTATCGGCGTACCTCATAGGTATATTAGAGCCTTGTGTATCTATTACACTTCTTTTGTCTGGATCGTTTGCTTTCCTTGCGATTTCCTGTTTGTCTGTTACAGTTTTGATAACACTTTCCGTGCGCATCGGCTCCTTAGAGGAACGGCTGGGTGGCTCGGTGGGTCTATGAAAAAAAAACATTATTTTTAACATGTTTATTAACGTTACATTATTAACTTGTTCTAAGTTTGGCTAAGACGATCGAGGTGAAGGATGGTTAAAATTCCGTGGTGCAATTGATTGGGAATCACAACAAAAGCAAAGAGTGCCAAAAAAATAATGAGCCCATAAAAGCATCTGGCTTTGCTCCGAATAAAAAAATGTATATATAAGAAACGACGAATTTGCAGCAATTCATCTGAAAGATGAATTGATACCATAAAAAGACCTGGCTAAGCACACTTAAGTGGCAGCAACACAAGAGAGTGTAGAGTTCTAACAATGGCCGTTTTTATGCTAGAGACGTTAAAGTCGTCTAGACGTATTTAACGTCTCAGACGTTAATGTCGTCTGGTATAAAAACAGGACGTATTAAAGTAGACGAACAAGTAGAAAAAACCCAAGATTTTCTAAGAAAAGGACTGGGTTCTATCCTTGGAAGACACTAGACGCGACTAAACTCGGCGACAAATCAAATAAAGTGTGCAAAACAACAAATCCATCTGCAGGTAAACATGGCGGAGACTTTGCTTAACTGCTTCGCAGCTTCTGAAGGCTTGTTTCTCGACGTCGTCGAAAAATAAAAGACAT
>Ga0126336_10001531_pt1 | contig 12198 bp, 6 predicted proteins | sample SidCmetagenome_FD_92530 | JGI IMG/M metagenome (GOLD analysis project Ga0126336, IMG submission 92530) | Coral microbial communities from El Islote,Puerto Morelos, Mexico - Siderastrea C C metagenome | ecosystem: Host-associated > Invertebrates > Cnidaria > Coral | place: El Islote,Puerto... | reverse complement strand
GGGTTGAAACAAGAAAATTACCTCCAAGTGTAACTTCTCCCAACCTTACCAAAAGAAAGGTATGGGACCAGTTAGGAGAATTTGTTTGTTGACAATTTGGCCTGATTTTATATTCATGTCAAAGCATGAGGAAATTGATTAATAGATAAAACATCTTGATCTAGATGAATCGGGACACAGCAGAAGGTACTGTCTCGTTTGACCCGGGCTTTATGTTTATCTATTCATAAATGCTTTCAACAACCATCATGCTTACTTTGTTCTAGACAAGGTAATAATATATATTGCCACGAGAGGATACACCTTGCACAAAAAAATTATTGAGGCGCCATAGTTTGTCAGACTGCCGACGTTTCGGAATTACTGCCTTCATTTCGCTAAGCTTTATAACAGTTAAACGACTGAGGACACCGGTACCCTAAAGTTTTCAGTTCTATTGAAGTCACACAAGCAAATATTGGAAGCTGTCTCACCTGGTCTTGCTTAGGTTCAGTAAATTCGTACACCGGATCAGCGTTGTCCAAGATTTCCGCGCTTTGCTATTCTTGTGCTTGGGAATTCCCACACCCTCCATTAATGAGTGCCTGCCACGTAGGCTACGTGAAACGCTACACATGATTGGTTGCATTCGAAGCGGAAACCAATATTGTAATCCAGAGCTGCTACTTGACGGAACATGAACTTTCATCTAAATTGACAGTTTTTGGACCACATATCTTGATGTCAATTTTTAGCATATCTTTGAGGGAGCATTCGATGTGATTGCAGTTTTTCTGTGGTTTGTTTGATTTTCGCCAGTGATTGACTAGTTATTTGGCAATAATGATAAAGTATAGTAACAGAAAACGCAATCTCGCCCGTACGGACTTTGTATTTGACTAAAAATAAACTACCTTACTACATACACCATCGCAAAACCGGTCAAACTAAGCTTTCAGCTGTCAAATTTCAAACCTAGGAATCCATTTTTTTAAAGCGATTACAATACCATGAAAATACAGACTTGTCTCGACCTGATTAACCTCAATCGAGAAAACTGTTTCACTAAAATAGATCAGCATTAGGATCTTCCGATTTAAAGCACACAATTGCAAACAATTGTTAAAAAGTGGTTATTTTACTGAAAGTTTTGTGCGCGATATGGCCCTTGAGGTATGAAGCAGTTGTCTAAACAGTTTCCAGTTTGAACATGAATATATGAATATATATGTCATGCATGCAAGCAAACGTTGGAAGGCGTACGGCATGTCACCTCGCATAGACTAATTAGGAGTTTCCAGTTTGTCTGTTCACCCAATTAGTCTTGAGCGCATTAAGTCATCAAGCTGATCAGTCTTATACACCCACCCTTCACCAAATCTAAGAAGAACCTCGGCAACGAGTATGAGTAATTTAATTGCGATGAGCAGTTTTCTTTGGTCACCTCAAACTTTCGCGGCATGGGCAAATTAATTTGTTTTTGTTTCCGGAGCGGCAAATATGATGTGCCGTTTAGGGTACGACATAAAGTCAGCTAGCATTTGCGAAACGCCCACAGCAGCTCGGAAGGATAAGACTCCGTTTCCCCAAATTTTTGAGGTGTAAGTTTTCAGCATAAGAATCGGCATTGATTAAACTGTGTTAGCTTACTCAAACATCCCTTTGAAAGGTCGTGAAACGATTTGAAAAAAAAACACAAAACGTTAAGCAAATTTTCTCGTCTGGTGCCTTTGAGTTATGCTTGCTTGCGCGTGCTTGCGGATTACAAGCTGTCATACATGCAAGCAAACGTTGGAAGGCGTACGGCATGTCACCTCGCATAGACTAATTAGGAGTTTACCTCTTTTGTGACGCTTACATAAAGAAAGAAGGCGGAAGCTAGTTATCGACACAGCTGAGTGATTCGTTAACAGCCATTTTATTCCTTGCTGAGAGGAGCACTATTTCTGGGAATTGCCTTTGATTTTGAGGGAAAGGTCTAAGTTTTGAGCCAGGAAGATCATTCACTTGTCTGTAAGTAGTTGTTTCATCAATTCATTTCCATGTGCCTTCGTTTGGCCTCGATCTACCGTGGAGGGGGAACCTTGAAATGAAACTTGAAATTACGTGTGCCAAACGGGCGCTATGCCGTTAATCTCCGAGCGGCAAATTTATAAGCCTCCGCTCCGCTTTCGGGCCTTTGGCTAGGAAGCTTCCCAGAGAAATCAATTTGCAAGACCGTAATTTTCATCAATTCATACTGCGTGGAGGCACATATATCAGCACAACATGCACATCACCGGCAGCATCAACTCAGCATTTTAGATGGATCTAGATGTAGTTGAGATTAAAGTTTTCAATGAGAACTGGGAGAAAAAGCAAGCCTGGTTTTTTAATAAGGGGCCGGAACATAAGTTTAGAAGTGAATGTTTCCATAAAACGGTTCGACATAACATCTGAATTAAGGTAACTGAGCATAGCGTAAGAATAAATCGGTTTCTAGTTTAGAGGTTGTAATTGTGTCGTGCCATAAATCACAGTTAAAAACAGTTAAAAGAAAATAGGGGCGCCTTCATCAAAGTTATATTTACAAATGCTTATGTAAAATATTACCTTTATATGTCTACGCCACTCCAGTACCCACTAAGGTAAGCCCCGTTATGCTATATGCTAATGCTACAGTAACTAGAGTAAACCAGCCTTTTTGTCGTGCTCCTGTTGTCGCAATCCGCATAATCGTTATGCATATGCTTGTATTTATGCTTACGTAGCTTAACTATACCCTTCTGCCTTCGGAACGCCCCGTTGAGAAAATGCAATGCCTGATTTTTACAAGACCCAAACATAAGCAGAAAATTTTGTATCCTTGGGCTTATGCTCGTATTTATCTTTCCATGGAGTCCATTTTCACACGTAGCATCAGTGCTGCAACGTTTGCTCGCATGCTTGTGTTTGTCCGATGTGCTGTTATGTTGCTAGTGAAAACCCCTGAGGCTTAAACCACCCCACCCGGCTTTGATTACAGAAGTTACTTCATCTTACAACTAATTAAGATCCCTTGAAAACGATTCTAGACGAAATTTAGCCCCAGTGAGTATTAATATATACACACACTGTGTTGCCAGTCCAAGCTTATGACTGAAAAGAAAAAAAAAGCAGCAGCTCAGATGTATTTATTACCCCATGTAGACACAGGAATTTGACCTACTCGTACACACTTGACATTGAAATCTACGAAACTGATTGTAGTTATGCCTCACGGTCTCACGCGATCTCGTAGATCGAAAAAAGCCCACAAAATTGACTTAAATGTATCTTTCTAGACTATTCACAACCTTTTTATTTGAACAGAAAATAACAAATCAAATGTTGGAAGAGTAACAAGACAAATGCTTAACGCGCTAGAGGTTCAAAGGATCCGCACCGTTGACTCATTTAAAGAATTGGAAGCGCCAAACGGCCTTGAGTACTATCTTTATTCTACGCTATACTGGCGCTGGATGGGAATGTCCCAAAATTTTGCCATGCAGAGACCGTGTGATCCGGTAGACAAAACCGAACCCTCTGGTTATGTTTCCGTGTTTTGAATAGCCTTGCAGAATGTGGATGTTCTGAGAATATCCATGTTCTGTATTCTGGTGGCGTGAGAAACCATGGGGTGGTGTTAAGTGTTTGTTCCTATTATCAAGGGTTTATTTGACGAAAAGGTTAACACGAATGACCCTACCAAAACACAGCTGAACACCGCTAAATCGTTACGACTTAGGCAAACACGCTATGCCAGGTGTTCTTTCTAAAAGGTCATTGACAAAGTGGTGTTCGCGAGCACTTTTTGCGGAGTTTAAAAGGCCATTTTACACAAGCAGATAGACCGCCGGCTCAAATTGAGTAGGAAATCCAGTCCGAATAACTGGTGAAAATACAAAGGGTAACAAAAAGAGCAGCAAACATTATCAGCATGAAAGACTGTTGCTCAGTTAATGTCCTTAATATATTTATGATTATGGGAATTGAACAGAGTATGCTTTATGCCCACAAAGGAAATGATCACAACTGGAATTGCCTGATACATAATTCATCTAGTTGACACTAGAGAATTTCAGTTAAAAACAGTAAAAATAAAATAGAGGCGCATTCATTTAAGTTATATGTATAAATGCTTATTTAAATTACTACCTTTTTATATCTCTGACGCCACTCCTGTACCCACTAAGTTAAGCCCCGTTATGTTGTATGCTAATGCTACAGTAACTGGAGTAAACCAGCCTTTTTGCCGTACTTCTGTTGTTGCAACACGCATAATCGTTATGCATATGCTTGTATTTATGCTTACGTAGCTTAACTATACCCTTCTGCCTTTGGTACGCCCCGTCGAAAATGTAATGCCTGATTTTTACAAGCAACCCAAACATAAGCGGAAAATTTTATATCCTTGGGCTTACGCTCGTGCTTATCCTTCCGTGGAGTCCATTTTTACACGTAGACATCAGTGATGTAACACTTGCTCGTATGCTTGCCGTTGTCCGATGTCCTTGTGTTGCTAGTGAAAACCAGGCTTAAACCGCCCCCACCCGGCTTTGACAGTAAAAATTACGGAATCTACCTCACCTTATAACTAATTAAGATCCTTTGAAAACGATTCGCGACGAAGTTTAGCCCCAGTGAGTATCAATATATATACACACACTGTGTTGCCAGTCCAAGCTTATGACTGAAAAGAAAAAACAAGGGCAGCTCAGATGTATACACCTTGTGGAATTTGACCTATACTTGACACGGAAATCAATGAAACTAGTTTTGCCTCACGGTCTCACGCAATCACGTAGAATGAAGCCAAGATTGACTTAAATGTATCTTTCTAGATTATTCACAAGCTCTCTATTAGAACAAAAAATAGCAAAACAACTGTTGAAAGACTATCAAGAGAAATGCTTATTGCCAAGGATCAGCGTGACTCATGAAAAAAATTAAATGCGTCAATTAGCCTTATTATCTTTATCGCAAGCTCTACTGACACTGGATGGCTGCCTAGTCCTTTGTCGAGCTGAGGCTTTGAGGTTCGGCAGTCAAAACCAGATTCCTCTGGCTCACTGTTCGTGTGTTTTGATTAGCTTTGAAGAATGTGGATCCACATTCTGTATTCTGGTGGCACGAGCGACTATGGATTGGTGTTAAGTGTTTTTTGCAATTATCAAGTGTTTATTTGATGACTAATTCGTCAAAGCTGATAAGAGCCTGCGTGAGCAGGTTAAAATGAATGAACCCACCAAACACAGATAACTACTGAAGTATTTATAATACGTAGCCGCTAAATCGGTGTGACTTAGACAAACAAGCTACGCCAGGCAAAGTAGTGTTCACGGGCACTTTTTGAGGCCTTTAAAAGGTCGAGTTTAACTAAAGCAGATAGAGCGCCGGCTCAAATTGAGTAGGAAATCCAGCCCGAGTAACTGGTGAAAATACAAAGGGTAACAAAAAGAGCAGCAAACATTATGAACATCAAAAAGTGTTGCTGCATGTTTTTATTTTCCTAGCTTAGGGTCAGTATCGGGCCGATGTAAATTAAGTGCTTTCCGTCACTTGGCTGCAATGGGGCGCCTCCACCGCGGTACAGAAAATATCAGTTGAAATGCGGTGCATTACACAAACATGTGCTACAGTATAGTGGATATCTCAGTTCTGTAGTTACATGTAAGTCTTTCCACCACGCACGCAATCAGATCGTCAACTTGACTTTCGTCTTTTGAAAAAGTATTTAATATGGTACGTCGTGGCACTCTTAGTGTCTGAGCGTAGAGCCGCATACGAGCAAGATGTCTACTGGTCTTTGAATTTTAACATCGTTCAATTCGAATCTCTCAGCCTTCAGTTTGAGTAATAATCTTGGTGAGTAATGATATACTATTGTCACCGTTCAGAAGACACTGATAACGCGCGTAAGGACTTGATTTGTACCTCAGTTGACAAATAAATCAATATCAGGGTCTTCGGCGAAAAGCCTACTCTGGAACCTTAAGCTTAAGGCGACTTTAGGCGATTTAAGCAAAATTCGCCACAGCATTATGGCGATTTTAAGCGATTTTAGGCGACTTAAGGCGATTTTAGGAACCTTAAGGGCACTTTTAGGTAAGTTGAGGGTGTATTCTTTTTGGCCCTAGCCCAACCAGCAACCTCGGACCAGGAGTTGTACTTTGTAAGACCAATGTGTCTTTCTTGACTAGTCTTCTAGGCGATAATGATATAGTATCATTACAGTAAACACCGACCTCGCGCGTGGGAACTTTGCATTTTAACAAAACAAACTACCATGTCACATATACCATTGCTAGTACCCAATAATACGAACGGAATGCCAAGCTCTAGACCTCACAAATAAGGAGCATAAGGTCAAACTAATATAATCTTTTAGCTGTCAAAAATTTTAAACCCAGGGAGATTGCATAACAGCTTCAATACCGACAAGAACAACTGCATTTACAGACTCATACCGGTCCACTGCTCCCTAACTCTAAAGAGAAGTTCAGCCATGAGAATGAGTAATCAACAGCCGTCACTCCAAGAGAAGCACGTATTCAGGCAGGCAAAAATACTGTAACCAGCCACGTAGAACTTCTCCAGTTAACTTCCAAAAAACCTGTATACGAAAGCATCAGCAAAGCAAGCAGCGGAAAATCCGGATCTGAAATCCCAATCCTGGGCCAAAAGCTACGATATTCTGTAAAAACATTTGCAAGGTCAGATGCGTTCCACTGCTGAAGTGACATTTGAAAAAATAAGCAAAATCCGAATGAAGTTAAAAACTAGTATGCTGGAAACCACATCGCTATGCTGTTAGATTAAACCAATTAATGATATCAGAAAATCCTATGCAAATGGCCCCACTTGTCTATTATAAATTTTGCCGCCAGTGACAAGGACTATGTAAACCACTCTCGGGTATTTTTTTATTTCCTCGTTAAAGATTGTATATTACTATTAACTGACGATAATCCTGTTTAAAGGTACCATTGCTTCTTATAGCCGTACCCTGAATTCTGGTTCGTATTTGGTAGGGACAAGGCATTTCTGATTGGCCGGGATGCTCTTATAAGACCCTTGCCTAGCTATTTAACTTATTTCCTGAAATGTGCGCGATCCCTGTTTTAGGTTATCCTGCACTCCACCCCACCCCCACTCACATCCACCCACCCACCCCCCTCCCCCCCAAAAAACTAGCAAATACGTTGTCGCTTTTTGAAGGCCCTGAAGTAGGTTTGACAGCTTAGATTGATAGATCTCGTTTTTTTTCCTGTAGAAGAGAAAGATCACACAATTCGCACTCTAAACTCTGACGCGAGGAGAACAAAAAGTCCCCGCTGTTTTATCGTAGTTTCCCTTAGTTATGTCATCGAATGAGTATAAAATTTATCACCATACACATTTAGCCTGTGAACAGCCACCCCCTCCCCTCAAGAAAAAATCGGGAAAGGGGCCCCTTTGCCGATTTTTTCTTGAGGGGAGGGTGTGGCTGTTCACGGGCTATACACATCAGCTTTATCAGCCTTAAATTGACAGATGCTAGGGTTAAAACTGTGGATGTCTAATCGGATGGCTGTACAAATCACAGTTTCCGTCTTGTGCGTTTCAGACTCTTATATTTCAAACGAAGCGCTGCAATAAGCGATAAGTATACCGCACTGATTTAAGTTTTCAGCTTTCCAAATTACAAGCAGACTTTGTGCCCTCGCTGGTTTAGCTTAAATACAAAAGTACAAAATAATTCAAGAGAAAAAATACAGAAATGGTTAAATCTGCATGCACGTTCTTTTGCATCTACTTCGCAGGCTAATTAAACGATAAAATGAAACTCACAAAAAATGCGAATAGAAAGGTAGCCTGTGAACATTTTCTTAGAAAGGAATTGGGCGGAAAGTAAAAAGGGGCGAACGAAGTGATAAAAGTCCGGGACAGAAGGAATCTTCCAATGGGCTTGCGTGGCTGTGGTTAAAAGAATCTTCAACCATAGGCCAAGCATGTGTTAACCATCGTGATGACGTGGTAACTGTCTTTTCAATTGTATTTATTCTCAATAGTCTCTCGGATAAGGATTCTTAGGCTGTTCTCATTTAATTACACTAGAGCTTTCTTGCATTCTTGTATAGGGTATCTAAGGAAGTTTATTTAATTAAGCTTATTTCGAACGTTCTTGTTCTTTATCCCAGAGTCCTGTATCTCGTATCTCTTTCTTGGACATTTTATTTGTGTGGTAGAATTTGTAAAAATTAAAGATACCGCCTTATTTGTTCACGGGGATTAACTTCTTTTAAACACCTTATCATCCTTGTTATCATGGATAAGAAAACACCAATTGACTCAAGCCAATTGTAAGACTGCGGACGTCTAGTCGGTACAAATTACACTGAGTCTGTGTATTTTCAGTTCTGCTTTTCTTCAAATTACCACATTGTCAGGGTCTATTATTAGACGTCCGCGTGCCCAAATCGCACTCGTTACTCAAAACTTGCAGGCATATTTAATTGAAGGTTAGCCAGTAACCAGACTCTTGGAAAAGATTGGTGCGGGAAAAGAAAACATCGGCGGACTACGTTTGTTTCAAATTTTGTCCAGGTGGGGAGGGCGTTATCTGGAGTGAGATACTAGTCGTTACCAAAAAGAAGATGGCATTCCTACCTTCTCTAAGAAAATAATATACGCTTGAGGTCTAAAAAATGCTAGTAGACGCACAAGCCGAGTGCGTTCAGCCATTTATCTAGACGACTTCAAAAGTGCATTATTTCCTTAGAGAACAGCAGGTCTTCAGTTCTTGGTTTCAGGTTTAAAACTGACTAATAATCTCACATTTTTGTGCACTCGTAGCTCCTGTACATGTCGCTTTGAAAATCTGGTTAGGGTTAGGGTTAGGGTTACTTTTACCTCACGACAAGTTTAACATAGATATAAAAATATTAATAAATTCAGCTCAAACAGAAAAATTGGAGAACTCGAAGCTTGTTTTTGGAATCACAACGTGCTCTTAGCATTTTCGTGCGCTTTTGAACAAACGCGATGCAAAGCAACATCTGGAACGAGTGCTCCATATTCTCCCGGTGTGCATCGATCAAGAACTTTAAATTTATTCTGTAAAAAAAAAAAAATGCTCACTCAGATCCAATGGCGCGTATACAGCTATATTTCAAATTAGAATGGGTCTTTTAAGAGAAAAGAAAAGTTACCGCGACGTTTATACCTGAAATAAGTTGTTGTTTTAATTTTAAGTTTAAAATTTAAAAAGTATTGAAACGTATGCTCAAAAACCTGAAAGATCAGAAAAATGTCAGCGACAACTAACTGAACCCATTGAAGCCAAAGGCGGTGACCGGAAGGTGAACAGAAATCGAAGAGAATAGAGATTTTCAGTGGACTACTATTGCCTTAAAATACCAATTATTGTATAGCTGTTGAAACATTACGAGCAGGTTGAAGAAGACTCTGAGCATTGTCGCATATAAGAAACTGGTCCGTTAATCTGTGCCACTAAACTAATTTTTGCAACAGGGTTTGAGTCACTGATACATCTAAGTTTTGCTGCCTCATGAATTATTGGCAACAATATTGACCCTAGGTCATCACGACGCATGAAGTCGCTAGTAAGCGATTATTTCACCCAGTGAAGCTCAAAATTAAACTTGACGGACATTTCGATTCCAAATTAACAATCGTACGTTTTGTTTATCAACCCCTCAGCGGCTTTTTTTGTGGGAAAATGACGACACAAGGCAAAAATTCCTGACTTTCTCCTTACTGTAAAAAATGCATGAGTGCAGGTGAGTTTCAAAAAAGACTGTTGAGACAACATGAAAAGTGAAAAGAAACATTCTGAAAAAGTACAATTGTTAGACAAGATGTCAAGATCTGGCAATCCCCAGTTCCCCCTCGGCCCTTTAATCATTACAGCCCTCACGTGTCGCACTCACTCGCTCGCTCGCTCGAACGCATGATCAGAATCCCGCTCAACTGTAAAGAGAGGGACTTCTGGAAGACTAGATCTTCTACCCACCATGAAAAACACCGTTTAACAGCTTTCATTTAAATACTGACACCTTAGGATTTCATCCACAGGATTTGAATCTGATCCTAGAGGTTTTTCTTTATTCTTTTCAAACGAAATTGAGCAGCGAAGCGTTGTGTTCAGACCAGTGTTCAGACTCAACCGAAGTAAGAACCACTCTTTATAGACGAGACGATAAACAGCATCACAGGAAATTAAAGGAATGCTTCTTAGAACTTTAATAATGATTTCATCCACAGACTTAAAGATTGAAAGCACATGGTACAGCATAGTAAATGCCTTATTCTATATTGCTTGTACAATACGTTTGCTGTCGAGCAGTTGCCGATATACTTCCTCCGTGTTTCACGAAGAAACGTGACGCTGAGAAGAGTTCAATAACTGTTCTTGTCAGTGATGTTTTCAGTTGATAATTTGACTTACCTGATTCACTGAGACAAGACAGAGTTGGTAACATCGTTTCACATTTTTTTAACGTTTTTGGATCTTATTTCAACAAACCTCCAGTACTGATGATAATATATAGATTTAGCCAAGCCTAAAAGCGGAGCCCCCTTTTTGTTTTGTTTGTTTGTTTGTTTGTTTGTTGCTGGCAGTTATTAATTTGGGAAAATACTCTCATTCAAGTCGTTAAAGTAAAAAAAAAACAGAAAGAAAAGAAAAAACCGAAGAAAAAATTCCTACCTTCGCTGAGAGTCGAACCCGGGTCGTTGGCGTATGAAGTCGGATATTAGTCCATTTGGCCATGAGTGTTCCTTGACATTTTCAAGTTAATTTTAATAGTTATTTCTTTCTTCGTGACAAGCTGCCTATCAGCATGAAAATGCTGGTGTTTTTCCTGGTAAAATGTGTTGGAAACGCCGTAAAAACCATGGTTGTAGACAGAAAAAACCAAAAAGCACTAGTTCTGCTATATTTGGCGTCGAAACCGCTGCGAAAAGCTGCGAACTCAAGCGGTGTGCCGACCGAGTTCGAACAGAACCGACAAGGAAAATTTGAACTTTTCGCGTGAACTTTATCGCCTAATTTTTTTCGCCTAAATTGAACTTTTCCCCTTCCACTAAAAAGACAATTGAGTATTTTTTGGAACTTTTTTTCCCATTAACAAATTTGTTCTTGACTTTTGTTGTCTTTGCTTGTGTTGCTACAACGCGGGTCAACATGCGATTTCGCGCCAAAAACACATGGGATTCAGCACAGGGCTATATCCAGTGTATGAAGTGTATTGGCAAGCCTGTGGTGCGGACGGACGGACGTACGTACGTACGTACGGACGGACGGTCACGTGACTATAACGTCACCACCAAAATTTCTTGGCTTGATAGGTTACCAAATTTTCTTAGCACTGGAGCTCCGCTGACGCGCTAGCGCGCTGGCTCCGCTAAAAATAAATGGTTGAAAAATACACATAATAAATAAACGCCGGGCCCCGAATAAACGTGAACGCCGGGTTCGAATAAACGCAGGCTCTACGAGGCCGAGTTTTAAATAAACGCCCCCGGCGTTTAATCGAGAAAATACGGTAATCGAAAACAGTTTCTGTCTTCTGAATCGAAGAGGCTGTGAATGAACTTTTCCTTAAACTTTCCCTTTCAGAACTTTCGAATTACTTTCGAACTATGAGTTACTTCTCAATGTCCTACAAAATAATATTATCTTTTCAAAACAATTCACTCACGTGAACCTTCTCTATGAACTAATAAATACGTTTCTAATATGTGTGATCGAAATAACTAACATTTCAAAGCGTTTGAAAATACATTAAGGAGGCTCGCATCAGTTTTTTTGGCCTTGGAGTGTATCTTTTGAAGTCAAAATTTCGCATAGAAGGTAAACTTTGATTTCCTTGATACGGCACCACCTTTTCAACATATGATCAAAGTTTATTTTCCTAGCAACAGCTGTCACCATAGCAACAGCAATGGACAACCCCTCATTTTAAATAATGTCGAATATCTCGAAAACTAGTCAAACACTTTATGACGAAACTTGAACTATTTGAACTTCTCAACCTACACAACTTGTATGCGAAATTAGGGGAAAATCTATAAGAGCGTTTTCATGTAAACTCATGATTCATTTTTTACGGGCTGATTTTGGTCATTCCTGCAATTTTCTCCAATATTTCAAGAAAGATAAAACTTAACACTTTTTCTTTTCAGTTGAAGGATCTTTTATGATATCAAAACATT
>Ga0126336_10001530_pt1 | contig 12204 bp, 7 predicted proteins | sample SidCmetagenome_FD_92530 | JGI IMG/M metagenome (GOLD analysis project Ga0126336, IMG submission 92530) | Coral microbial communities from El Islote,Puerto Morelos, Mexico - Siderastrea C C metagenome | ecosystem: Host-associated > Invertebrates > Cnidaria > Coral | place: El Islote,Puerto... | reverse complement strand
CTACTGCACATAGCTTGTTTCTGCCACACGCATGTCTTAAGCGTTATAAGCCAGTTAAATGTGCTGGCCATCTTTACCGTGCATCCCTTAATAAACACTCTTAAATTTGTAGAGGTAACACAAAAAGCAAAGCTTATAGCTTCCTTTACAAATTACACGAATTCGTTAAATTTTTAAACCCACCCATTTCTTTCCTCAGAGTTGTCAATCTAGTATGATCCTGTTTTTCTATGCTTGGTTACGGTTTTTAGAAAACATTCCTCCACAAGAAAATTATCTATTTTCTGTGAGGTTCCACACATCTTAGAAACTGGTCTGTCTTTAATTTCCAACCTCAGGAATTTTTCCGAAATGCTCCATAGTCGTTTAAGCTGTAAGTCGTAAAACACTTTCACGGAACGGAAGATTATAGCACTTTAGTTATCTGAAAACCAGATTTATTTATGCCTTCTATTTAACAACAAACTCATCAGTTTTGTAACCAATAACATTTTTTCGATTCTTTGCGCTATAATATTTCGCTGGCAAGAAGTACGGCGATTTACAGCTTTTGATGAAAATTAAGGGGGCAAATCCAAAATGTCATTTGTTAACTTTATTATTAGACGTTATGTTTTAAGTTTCGTCCCAGAAAAAGATCGTATATCTTAGAATAAGGTGATATATCGAGCGACGAAAGCCGAAGTATATGTTTTTCTGTCCTTTTTCAGGTACCGTCAAGCTGATTACAGCTATCACTATTCCACTTGAGTGACCAGCTTTTTTCAGGTGTCATGACAAAGTGCACGCCTGTGTGACGGATATAACCCGAGATCCACCCTATTTAAAGAGCTCGAGTTGCCCAATCAGGTCAAATTCGATTCTAGCCACGTCGGCAAAACTCATAAAACAGAGATCAGCAAAGCAAGAAATTCAAGGTTCGTAAAAACTCAACAATGACTTTCAAAGTGTGCGTAAATTTATTGGGGGTCAGTATCGCGTTCGTCGCAATCAGCTTATCCTCACGAATTTCTGAAGAGATCCAAAGAGGGGAAATGCTGACAACCTTCGTTCGTTTGCTGCACTTGTTCTCGTTCGGTACGTGGATGGGGATTCAGTTTTGGGTGACATTTATTGCTGGTGAGTACACTGAAGAAAAAAATCAAGATTTTAATTACTTCTTTAGAAACATAACTATGTACCTGCGATTCTGATCAGAACAGATGTGTTTGATTTTTGTAAAACATGCACTTTCGTGTTTCATAAAACTGGGTGGGCTCAAAATATTCATTTTTAGCATTTAGCCTTTAGCTTGGCAGATGTATACGGTGGTGTCTTCGAACATTACAAATCTCATTTCTTTTCGTAACTGTTACCTTCTTAAAACCAAACCACGGGTAATGCGTTTGGTTCACCGTTTGGGTGTGTAAGTCCTGAAGTGTGACCATTTATTGTGACCATTTATTGTGACCATTTATTGTGAACCAGAAAACAGCCGTACAATTTCAGTTAAAACTTTTATTTAACTGCCAGCGACGTCTTATGGTCGAGATAATCATGAACGTTGGAGAAAAACAAGGCGTACCCTAACTGCCGAGTGAACACGGAACGAGCACTGAACTCGGAGTAGATTAGAAGTATCATGATTTTGATTATTTTAAAAAATAGCCATAATACGTTGCCACGTCATCACAAAGACCAACTAGGGAAATTTGAACCCCTTTCAAAAAAATACTAAATTCCATTTCACAAGATATCCATCTATAAACAACAAACGCCACCAAGAAAAAGTAATGTTTGACAGCTGTCTTAAAAATTATCATACTTTTAAGTTTTTAACAGTTAAAACTGTGTCAATCGCAGACAGAAAATTCAAGTTCTAGAGAACCTGACCTAGAATAAAACGCTCCACGGAAAAGACCTATTCGGCGACAGCTTTCGATTGAACAGATGATAGGCTTGTTTACCTGGTCATAGCATGGCCCTAAATTAAATTCTGTGCAGGATTTTAACCCTTGGGTGATTTGTTTTTCCTAGTCTTCGCAAAAAATGGCGACCTTTGGATTATTTTAGACACAAGGTATACAAGATAACGTTATTTATCGAATAATTCCAAAACATAGCACTCGAATCAAGCCTGGACCCCAAACTGATGTTTATAAAACGCCTCTTGTAATGTGGACTGTCTTAGCGAGGGATCCTTGAATGGATTTTAACTCATGGATTTTTCGTGCAGCACTGCATTAAAATCTTGCGGCTTTCACACTTAACAATTAAAATTGGCGATTTCCTGAATATTCACGCCAGTGGAATTAGCCATGCCTCGAAAATCCAAACTATCTTAATGTCTTGACAATGAACATGAAATTGCGCTCTCTGTAAAACAAATCGGAGTTCAGAAACCCGTTTTCGTTAAAAGGCGATGAATGGTGCTAGACAAACTTTTCATGACCTTAAAACAAAAGGACTTTGTAAAGAAACCCTTTGTTGTGATTTAGGATAAGATAAAAAAAAACAAATGTTGAAGAGTGCTAGCAGAACTTTTCATGACTCTGAAACAAAAGGACTTTGTTAACATGACAGAAATCTTCTCGGGTGCGATATGCTAACTGAAGTTGAGATAAAAGATTTCCCCATAGGAGGATTAGTTGCAAAAGAACCACGTCAACCAATCGATCTTCGTCGAAAAACTGTCTGATAAGAATTTGTATAGAGTCTTATCGCGTATCTGTGAACGCATAATATCTGACCATCTTTGAGACTACGTAGCTACGCACACTTCAGTTCCCTAAGCTCCGCTCAATAGGACCAAGGCTCACGAAATTGTCCACAGCCAAAAACAGAGGCAGAGCCGTATTATCTGAGCTGTTTTTAAGTAGACGGTTCGTTTATTTTTTCATTACTACCACTCTGTTTCAGTTGACGGTTGTTTAGGTCCAAACACGTGAAATGGAACATGAATTTCTATAATTATCTTTGCGTGTTGAAATATTTCGTTGTCTGTATTGCGTCACTGCACTCCTTGCAATTACATAAGAATTCGCACGGGAAATTACGTGATTTAACTCAAGAAATCAACCCGTTTCGAGATATCATCAGCTCTACTTTTGACACAGGCTGCGGAGGGTTTATGTTGCAAGCAATGTATCTAGTTACATTAGCCTCGATTGCAGGATCCCCTTTTCCCGCCCTCTCGTCGTCTGCCCTCCTCTCGGCGCTTCAAGGGGCAAGAAGAAACTTTCCCATTTGCACTTGCAGCGCATTGCGACTGCATTGTACGGGCTCCCCGGAACACGCTAGGAATGGACAAAAATTTGGATTTATCGACTGAATTCAGAATGGAAATTGCCCATCATAAAGAAATTCAAAATGTGACGTTTCGAGCGTTAGCCCTTCGTCAGAGCAAAATCAAGGGATGGTGGATTGAGTGTGGTTTATATGTAGAATGGTGAAGCTACGCTATTACTGGAAACATGGCAAGGTGAAAAACGAGAATAAATTTGTTGAATGCTTACGGTGACCAATTTACCTGCAGTCTGGCAAAGTCCCCCACACAGTGTTGTAAATTATCCCTGAAAATGAGGGGAGTGGATAATAAGATACCCGTACTTCCACTTGTACCTTAACAACTCAGCTGATAAACCCAAATTTTTATTTCACTTCCCCACCCAAGCAGCGCCACAGTTTCTTCGTTTAGAAACTAACCCCTTCACAGTTTACACTAGATGTGAAATCTTGTTATGTCGGTGTAACTTTTTTTGTCCCAAGCTAGGAGGTAATGTAATGGAATGTAATAGGTGTTAATTCAATAATAGTTGTTAAGTCAAAAACAAAAATTAATTGAACTAAGGTGCCTCTTACAGATGTGGCGGTTCAAATGAATCTGGGATTTCGCTTCCGAGAGATTTAAAATGTCCTTTTACGCATCTTGTCTTCAGGTTACAAAATGTACTTCACCTTGACAAGACACACCTTTGGTCATCTACAAAGCCAGCTCTTTCCTGTTTACTTTGCTGTGGGTTCATGTCTATCCACTGTTGCTTTGGCAACGTACTACCTTATGCATCCAGTACAGCTGTGGACCAGAAGCGAAAAAATACAGGTAAATCATCTTGATGTAAGGTTTCAAAGTCAATCGAACACATCTATGTGTGTTTCTTTTCAATGAAAGCTCGTCCCCAGGCCCTCTCCGAAATCAAGGTCTTCTCCGGAGTCTTGGACAGCCATAAGAAACTTTATCAAGTCGATAAATCGCATCCAACAGACAAAATATACCTCAACTAATATTTTATCCAATGGAAAAATGAACTGTTGACGATAGCGTTATATGACACTTTTTGTTTGCATCCACTTCAAATTCTTTACTGTATCAGTTCATAAACCACGCATGAGATCAGTGGCTAAAAGAAGTCACTTACGACCTGAGAACATTATAACTCAGCTGTTTTTCGTTTTATGTTGTTTTCCTTAGGTATCAGGACTTGCAGTTTCCATGTTAGCCACTTTGATCAACGCTCTGTACATGGAACCTAAAGTCACTGCTCTGATGACCGAAAGGTACGCGTACGAGAAGGAGCACGGATATGGTGACGCTGTAGGGCCCATCAAGGATAAGGCCTTCAAACTGGACGACACCTACGTGAAGATGACCCACAGGTTCTGCATGGTACACGGGTTCACATCAATGGCCAATATTCTCTCATACACTGGCTGCATACTTCATTTATGGTACCTGACCAAAAGTCAGGCTCTAGTCATGTAATCGTCGGTTAGATTTTTAAGCTTAGGACGTTTTTAAAAGATCCGTGTTACGTTTTTATCTTGCAATGTGCTAGGGGATATTTAGAATAGCGGTGAGTATTTATTGCATTGTCCGTCGGAAGATGCTATATTTGGAGGTACCGAATTAGAAGGTCCTCCCCCAAATTTACAACTCGTTATATAGGTATATCACGTCCTTGAGGGGAGACATAAATACTCGGGTTTCAAGGTCAGAACGATCAGAGGTGACGAAGATTTTTATGTTTTTGTTTGAAATACGTAATTGTGGTATTTTTTAAATCTAAAATTTTGCCCTGCATTTTTGTGAGTCTTTGTAATTTTGAAGGGATATTTATAGGGGAAGCTATTTAATTTCCAAGCGAGTAAAGGAGACCTGGAAAAAGTCGTTTGACTTTATACATGAAGCGCCATGGAAGGCCATTCCAAGGTTGGGGTTCGAAAAACGCCACACGATGTGAGAGTTCCCCTCACCTACGCCTACCAGGGAATAAATGGCGTTGGGTCAGGATAACTTTCTGTTGCTAAGCAACGAGACGTATGAGCAGAAGTTACTTAATTCTCTGTACGAAAATTTTGGAAACACAGTCACTTAGGTTAAGTTATATTTCAAAGCAATTAGCTGAACTTTTAATGAGCTTTTTATTTAAAAAACAGTCGTCAATAGAGGCATCGCCGGACAGGAAAAGAGGACGGAGGAGGACTTCTCAGTTAAATTGAAACTTAACAAAATGTCAGTAGTCTAAAGTAGTTTTTGTCTGTGTTTGTGTACTAAGCTTAAGGAAACAGAAACAGCGTCGTTTTTAGTTCACAGTAGACTAGCTGAATATTTTTCTCTTTTCTTTTTCTGGCGGGTTTATTGGCAAAAATCCATTGGTTCAAAAGTTTAAATAAAGAGACACTTAATTCAGAGAAGCACTGCCGCTATTTATTGTAATTGGTAACTTACCCAATTTGAAATATTTAAGCTCAGGATAGTATGTTCAATGTGCAGATATTTTCTTAAGTCTTTACTGGGTCTATAAAGGGGCTTGTAAAGTGTGTTTCCATTGGAAACTAAAACTATGTATGAATAATGTCGGAATCTGGGCAATAAAAAAGCTATTGAGTTTTACTTGTGCCAGTTGCAGTTAGTTTAATAGACTGTCGAGGTGTTGAGAAAATTAACACCCCTAATAGAATCTTTCACTATGGCTATTTCATTTTTCCACTATCGATTTCCCGTTTTGTAATCGAAAATTAAGAATTGTCAACTATCTGAAACTCGCGATCGGCCGAAGTACAGTGGTGATCACTACACCTGTTTGAGTCTTGCGGTGCTGTACCAGACTACAATAAAGAAAGCTTTTCTCGCTGTGACCATTCAAATGAAACTTAAGAAGCACTTGTTTCCCCCAGTAACGAGTTTATCATGTTTATTTATTCAAGGCTTTAGTGGAAATTAGTTCCTGAATATTGTGGTACTGTTTCGAGATTGTTGTAAATGTCCTAATGTGTCATCAAATGATAGTTATTGAGCAGCGCTTTCCTGTGGTACTATAATTATGCTTTACAAGGTGGTTCTAACTTTTCATTCCATGGATGTGATAAAATCTTAAAGTGTGACACTCAAATGAAAGTTATTGCACAGTACTTTCCTGTGGTGCTGTTTATTATGCTGTACGCAGTGGTTCTCACTTTTGAGTTTGTGGTTGAAATGCTATAGTGCGACCATTCAAATGAAAGCTACTGAGCAGTACTTTCCTGTGGTGCTGTTTATTATGTTGTACAAGGTGATTCTAACTTTTGAGTCTGTGGATGTAATCCTAAAGTGTAACCATTCAAATGAAAGCTACTGAGCAGTACTTTCCTGTGGTGCTGTTTATTATGCTGTTCAAGATGGTTATAACGTAACTTACAAATCTATGAAAGAAATTGCTAAGTGTGAGTTTTCAAATAATTCTGTACTGTGATACTTCATTCTATATTATCCTCATGGTAAAAGGCGACTACTTTAATTTAAAACTACGAGAAAAAAGCTTTTCTAAGTAAGACTGATTCAAATTAAGAAGCACTTCTTTCCTCCTGTGCAGTTTATCATGTTTTTTTTTTATTCAAGGTTGTGGTGGAAATTAGTTTAGAAAATCAATCTCATTTCTGCTAAAAATGGGAGTATTTGTAGGTCAAGGTTTGAGAGACCACACAGTTTCAGGAAGTCAAGGTGGTCACTCACAGGAAAGTACATTTGCGTGGTGGCTAAACAGCTGGGGAATCTAGGATCGATTACCAGTGAAGCCGGGGGAAATAAGCGTGAATAAACCCTTCTAAAGTCGTAGAACCGCACTTTATTCTCATTTTCACCCACGGAATCATGTCAAGAAAGGCAAGAACCTCCTTAACTGTTAACTGTACAGAATCATAATTAATTACCCCACGGAAAGTATTGCTCAATAGCTTATTTTTGAATGGTTTTGTTTACGATTTATAGACTCGAGAACCAGATTGTACAGCATAACAAACAACAACACAGGAACATTCTACTCAATAGCTTTTACTTGAATGGTCACCATTTAGGATTTCATCCACAGTCTCAAAAGTTACAACTACCGGTACCTTATATAACACAATAGTAGAACCACAGGCGGAAAAACAACTCGTCAGTTTCGTTCTAGCACACAAACAAGCCCACACGTTCAACTGAAATGGCGTTTCGGCAAACCACAAAATTGATACTCGAGATAACATGAAATGGGTGTAGTCGCTCGCGGTACACCGCGCAGACCTGGAAGAGGATCGTGTCGCCTTTTACTCCTCAATGTAATATTATTTGTATTTTAAAAAGCGAAACAACATCGCATGAAGGTGCCACCCAATAGCTTCGATTTGAATAATCACACTTGGAATTTGTTTACAAAATCAAAACCTTAAAGTTACATACCGTGATGAAATTGATCAAGGTTGACTAAAAGAAGAGGGTGACGGAAGTCAGTTGTAAGAAAATATTTTGGCCAGGGTAGTTCACATCAACAACATTACGAACAAGTTTCCTGCAAATCCCTCTCGAAAGCTGGCCACATTTTAGTTTCCGCTACCAAATATTGAAATAATTTTTTCCCGGAATTTTGTCAAACATGCTCAAGTTCAAGTACATGATTTGAATCTCTGCCAGTATTCGTTTTTTTAATTGTCAGGCACGTGATGTGAAACAAGGCATAATACCGCAAACCTCAAGAAGCGCCATTTATTCCCTCTCGGGCGTATATTTTTTAGGGGGTAAAACGGTAAATGCTATTGTAGCTCTTCATCACTGTAGACACATTTATAGTTAACTACACAGCTCTCCAAAATGGAAGATCAAGAACCGATACATAGACAAAACAAACCGATTGAAAAAGAGAAGTCATCAATGCGAAGGGTCCAGACTCGTCAAGATTATATTATTCCATATACTCATTCCATGGCCATAGATAATTTTCGCGAAGTAAGAAGCCCGAAAAGCTATTCTGCGGTGACGCATCTAATTAATCAATATTGCATGCCTGGTGTCTTGGAATAGTAATTAAAAAGTATCATACTTGAACCCTTGGGGTTAAGTGTTTCAGCGTATTTATGTTACCGACGTCGCGTCAGACTAAACCTCTTTTCTTCCTGGGGTAAAATATTCACGCCATATTGTTTATTCTAACGTTTGAGATTCAGTGTAAAATGTGACTAAGCAGCTCTTTCCTGTAGTACTGTTTTTTTCCCCCAAGTAATCGGTTTAACAAATTAAACTGATTGCTCGAATTTTTCACCTTGGTTACAATGAAACGGAAGCTATAATCATTAGCCCCACCCAGCAGATATCGCGGTAATCGTGAAGCTTCACTCGCGCACGATTTTTGTTAACAAGTACATTTATATCTGGTCTCTTAAAATATCTTTACGATTTCAGACATTTTTGTAATAATTCGAACGATCGTAACATGCCGTGAGGTTGTTTTTTTTTCAAGGTTTCAATTGCTAGTACTAATTCGTTACTGACTCGTCAGTGTCAAGTCTGTCATTTTTACATCTTTATGCGGGGAAATAAAAAGGCCCTCTGTAATGTGTCGGTTTAATAACAGAAAAGTCAGAAAACAAATCGTCCTCTCACTTTTCATTTAGAATTTGTCCAGTATTCGAAAGACAATCTTCACATAATAATCACGTCGGTTACGGCTTATTTCTATTTTCTACTTTGCTTTCTGGGTTTAGTATTTAGAAAGTAGCCTTACTGAACTGAGACTTCATTATAGCGAGTAAGTAGGAATCTCGTAGCCTGCGTTGCAGCCGGCCCGCGCGTTGTCGAAACTCGAAACCGTCGATATAGTCCGTCTATACAGGCGGTGTAGAGTGTCTGCGACGCAGGCTAGAATCTCGCTCCCTCCGTTAGACTGATCCTATTTTCTTCTTGACCAGCGTTCTCCACCCACTTCGGATCAGAGAGAACTGGGGTGAAAGCCGTGAATACTGGTGCAAAATATTCATCAGGGAACTCATTCGGCCTCCGTAGCTCAGGGGTTAGAGCACTGGTCTTGTAAACCAGGGGCCGAGAGTTCAAATCTCTCCGGGGGCTGGCTTTTACCTTTCCTTTTTTAATTTATTGTACTGAAAATTATTTTCATGCTTCAAAGATGGTTTAACACACTTGTTGAAAGTTTGTCAGTTGTCACCGAAGTGGATGAAACTAAGTTAAATTTAAGTTGAATAGCTCAGAAAGGCCTTAAATTCAATTTGACTGAGTGGCTGAATTACATTTGAGTAACATCGATTGAAAAGTTGAATGGGGGCTTTGAATTTAAAAAATGACTAAAAATTGAATTGAAGTTGAATATGGATTGAATAATTGAATAACATTACTGCAACCTCCTTGCCTTAGTTAACCATCACTGAACACTCTGACAATTTTAAGGGCTCCTCAAGACTTGGATGCATTCGATTGGTATGTTACCTGGCTGGAAAACGCAAGCAGACACTTTTTCAAGCTAAGGTGCTAATTTAAGGAACGTGGAGCAATTGCGAAAGAAATTCCTAATCGATCTGAGTTTGAATCCTCATTCAACTTCAATTCAACGCCTCACCCAAATTCCGCTTTGATTCAATCCTTTTTCAACTATTCAAACCGTATTCAACTTCAATCAGCCCTCTATATTTAACTATCCAACTCTTATTCGACTCCATTTCGACCCCACATGTAACTATTCACAGTGTGTTCAGCCATCATTTATGACCATTTCACGGTGCCTGTCTAATTAAGAAGACGGTAAGCCGACTGGGGCCAATACACGTTTTGCATTTTGCGCTGCAGTCGCATACTTTTTTGTTTTTGAAATGGTGGAGGTGGGAATGACAAACGCTAACACGACACGCTTTTAATTACAGATGCTTTTTCCATTTATTTCAAGGCCAAATATAGCTTTTATAAGTGAGACGCCAAAAGCTGTCAACGTTGATTATCAATTATCAATTTTGCGTGCTTGTGGATTATAACGTTCTGTTCCGGCCGGAATAAGAAATTTAAGTATAATAATACTTGCCGTACTTTACTTCTTGGAGTTAAGTGTTTCAACATACTTATGTAACCGACGTCGCGCCAAGAAAACCTCTGTTCCTCTTGGGTCAAATGTTGAAAAATGTGTTATTCTAACGTGTGAGTCCTAAAATGTGGCCAATTTCAGTGAAAGATCATAGGCAGTTTTTTTCGGTAGTGGTGCTGTTCGATAAATGTACACGTGTTTTTACCACAGCCGTTAATCTCAAAACATTCCTAAAGCTTTACCTTGTTTTAGTAATAAAAAGGTTAACTACGACGGAAGTTATATTTAGCCGCCGCACCCAGCTTGTTTACCCCAAACATTTTCCGGAATCGTGAGGCTTCACTCGCACACGATTTCTATCAACAGCTGACTACAGCTGGCTCCTCTTTGCTTAGCATCGGTAATTCTTGTGTTTTCTTGAGCCTGTCATCTGCTTGGTTAATTTGCTAGCCTGCGTAGCAAGCGTTCCATAGGTTTTTCCCCCCTTTGGAGGCGTTTTTCGCTTTTTGGCGGAGCGAAAATCCGGGTGAGCGCAACACTGATGGAAGGAGCGCACTTCTTTGCGCGCGCCCCAATTTTTGCGCGTTCAAAAGGCGAAAAATGCTTCAAACCTGCGGAAAGCCCTATACTAAGGAAACGCTTGCTACGCAGGCTATTAATTCGTCCTCCATCTCTTCTTTTTTGCCAACCGAAAGTTTAGCTCTCTCGTGACGTATAACTTTTTCGCGCAAATAGCAATTGATGCAGCCATGGCACTCATGGCGATTCGCTTTCTCTCCGTATATTTAATCATTATGTTGTCACCACAGCCGCTTAACAGACTCACTAGACCTCATTCAAAACTGGCTGTCATTGACTTTTGATCACTCAGAGGTTCACACTCTTTGTGTGGAGTTAATGCATCAGTCAATTCCAGCAGTGCCCATCCCCCCCCGGGCCAACCCCAGGGCATTAGCATTTTTTTTTTAAAAATGGCAAATTCCCAGGGTGGGGATAAACAAGTCCGTCAAATGCCCCGGGTTGGGACCAAAAAAAAGGCAAATGCCCCACCCCCGGGATCATCTAGAAAGCAACACAGCTCAAGATTTAATAAATCATAACAAGAAAGTTTCACTCATCATTTATAAGACCATTAAGGCTGGTTTCCATATCATTGCTATGATTGCTGCAATCGCTGGAAGAAACGTTCAGCAATCGTTGTGATCATATGGGTACCACACTTCAGCGATCGTAGCGCTCACATCATTTCACAACGATCGTGAAGAGTGGTTTCTATAGGATTGCAACGATTGCGATCACAGAGATCGTAGCAACCGTACGGAAACCAGCCTTTATTTTCAATACGTTTCGTTTGTTTACCCGTGCGTCTATCCTCGATCCCGTTGTTCATTTGCTTTCATGCCACTTATCAGTAACACGCCAAACTGTGTACATGACAGTTCCTTTTGGTTCAATTATTCATTCATTTATGTGATTTTGACCTGGACAATTCATGTGTTTATTTTTAAAATATACTAAGAAGTGCTTAAATATATTAAGTTATCGAGGAACTGAAAACGCATTATCCGTATTTATCAAACGGCCAAAATCGTAAAAGATTTTTACGAAGTGATCATCTTGGATAGCTTTAAGGTGGCTCCATACAGTTTCTCATCAGTTTCAACAGACAAATATACATAACTTTTTTGATAATTTTCAGGACATTGATTTAAATTTCACTAGGGAAAAGCTACAAAAGCGACTAGCCTAGCCTTTATACTTTTCAAAAAAGTCACAATTTCTGGTTCTGGCCCGTTTCCATGGCAACCACTGATATAGTTGTTTGGCTCATTTTTTAAGCTTACCCAGTTTCTTTATGTCATTTCTTGGTTTTTACACGGTGAATTTTCGCTATTTTTGTTGTAAAGAT
>Ga0126336_10001529_pt1 | contig 12205 bp, 4 predicted proteins | sample SidCmetagenome_FD_92530 | JGI IMG/M metagenome (GOLD analysis project Ga0126336, IMG submission 92530) | Coral microbial communities from El Islote,Puerto Morelos, Mexico - Siderastrea C C metagenome | ecosystem: Host-associated > Invertebrates > Cnidaria > Coral | place: El Islote,Puerto... | reverse complement strand
GAGTCTGTGGATGAAATTCTAAAGTGTGACCATTCAAATGAAAGCTACTGAGCAGTACTTTCTTGTGGTGCTGTTTATTATGCTGTACAGGGTGGTTCTTACTTTTGAGTCTGTGGATGAAATTCTTAAGTATGATCATTCAAATGAAAGCTAATAAGTAGTACTTTCCTTGGGTGAGATTAGACTCTTCATTTTTCGTAAGTGGTAATTTTAAGAAGTAAACGGTTAAAATTCCCTACCACGCGGAGCTCTTCTCTCCGGTACCGACTCGGGTTTCTCCTCTTTAGCTGCGTCCTGAGCGGCCTCAACTGTCTTAGCTGCTTCAGCTGCCTTAGCTGCTTCAGCTGCCTTTGCTGCTTCAGCTGCCTTAGCTGCTTCATCCGCCACAGCTCGCATTTCCTCCAGTTCTTTCTTTTGTTTCTCGACAGTGAACTTCAATTTGATATTTTCCGATCTCTGTTCGTCGTACATTCGTTTATAATCGTCTTCCATATTAAACCCAAAAGAGATCGAGTGCTCCGATTTGCGCCTCTCCAGCATTCTAACCTTGGTACGGTGAGAACGCACATCTTCGCTGTGTTTTGTAAGTTCATCGTCCAATTTTTGACGGAGACTTTTAATCTCTTCTTTGTGTCTCCGTCTCTTAACTTCGAGCAGAGTTTCAAGTTCTTCAATTTTGAACTCCAGGTCTTTAATCTTCTTATCTCTTTGTTGTAAATCTGACGAGGTAACAACCACGCCTTTGGCGTTTGCCCCATTTAGCACCTTCTGCTCATTTTTGAGGCTTTCAAGCTCTTTCTCGTGTCGTCGTTCTAACTCCTGAACCGAAGCATCTCTCTCCTGTTTCAAATCTTCTAACTCTTTTTCGTGCTCCAGCTTTTGTTCTTCGATGACATCCTCCAAGCCCTTAATTTTCAACTTTAAATCCTGTATGTTTAACATTTTCTCGTCACCTAGCTTTTGTTTATAAATGTTAATCTCGGCGCTGTGAGCAGTTTCCATTTCTTCGATTTTCAAATCCAATTCTTCTATTTCCAGTTTCAGACTGTCGTTTTCTGAAGCGAGCGTTTCCCAATCTCCCATCTGACATTTCTCTTCTTTCTCCCGTTCAAAAGCGTCTTTGTACATTTTGATTTCCTTTTCGTATTTTCTGTCGATAGCTTCCATTTCTTTTTGCATCTTGTAAATCTTCAGGCTCATGTCTTCTGTTCTCCTTAGCCCAAACATGGTGGCGGCCTCGGATTTTTTCAAGCTTCTCTCCAGTTCAGACTTCTCCTTTTTGAACCTCTTGTTGTTGCTTTCAATTTCCTTCTCGAGTTCATTGATTTTCGTCACTGCCTCCTGCAATAAGTAATAAAACTTTACCTCTTCGTTTCAAAGATGTAAAAAAAATCACATCACAATCTTCTCTGTTCGACGACAATTCGTCGATCTATCTTGAATTGCTACACGTACAAGGTTAAGATGTGTCAATGAAGGCGTAAAGGGAAAGGCTTAGGCTTGAGCCTTTGGTCCCATTCCTCCGTCAACATTTCCTGTAGTAAATGTCGGATACTAGCACAGGGCCCGTGATTTCCCCCCTCCCACCTTTTTTTCAGGAAAAGCGTGCGTTATCTAAACACATTTGAGACGACTGCGAGTTGAAATTTGTTCATCGCAAATTAAACGTTATCCAGCTTATTAACTGCACAAACGCACGGACCCAGGGTCTGGGATCAACAGGACTGAAAACGAGTTTTTGTAACGCACCTCTAGGGAGAGCTGTATCCCATCACGGGTGACGGTATTAGCCGCTGCTTGGGAGTCAGGTTGCTGACTGGACTCGACCGGAGAGGTAGAACCACTCCGCGCCACCTGAATGGCGACCAACATGTCTGCCTTGAGTTGATTCACCTCCTCCTCGTGTTGATCATCTTTCTGCTGCAGCTGTTTCTGGAAATCGTCTTTACTGGCTTCTAACTCAGACTCGAGCTCTTGGACTCGCTTGCTTAGCTTGGAATCATACTAAATCAAACACAATCCAAGTGACAATAAAAATAAAGCCTATCGACCAATACTTTCCAGTGGTAATGCCTTTAAGAGCGGTTTTTGGGTGTCGTAAAAACCAAAACTAAAGAGGCAAACAACACGATGAACCAAACAGAACTCGAAGCAAAAACCCGCCAAGCGCTGGAAAACGTAGTCTCCTACGCCGCCGCTCACTAAAAACGGCTGCGTAGGAGACTATGGAAAACGCGGCAAGCAAATCAGGATTAGTTTTGTTTTTACTTCTGATTGGTTGCGAAAGTGGCGCGAGTTTTTTTTTAATCAATCACAGAGCGAAGTAAAGCGAAACCAAAGAAAACGCGAATTACGTTCGACACTAAGGGGCTGTTTACATGGAGGGAGGAAGATCCTAGCACTAGGAAGATCCTGGAAGGCAAAACAACTTTTTGTTTGGTTTACATGCAGAAATTTCGGTCGGGGTGGTTGCTGGAAATCAAATAAAACTGTCGGCCTTAAGCAGCTGAACATCCGGTCGCCGCCATGTTTGTTTTTCTGTCCCTAGTCCCAGGATCTTCAGAGCAAAGGCAGTTTAGATGGTGCTGGGATCTTCCTAGCGCTAGGATCTTCCTATCTCTCAGCTAGGAAGATCCTAGCGCCAGAAAGATCCTAGCACTAGAGCCAAGTACAACATGTAGACTGCATTGCATGTAAACTAAATACAGAAAACATATGGCGTTAGGATGATCCGCCTTCTAGGATCTTCCTAGCGCCAGGATCTTCCTCCCTCCATGTAAACAGCCCCTAACTGAAAACCGCTCTATTATGCTGTACAAGGTGGTTCTAGTGATTCATTCTGTGGATGAATTCCTTTAGGTTCTAACAGTTCAGTCTGTGGATGAATTCCCTTAGTGTGACCATACAAGTGAAAGGCATTGATCAGTACGTCCCTGTCGACCTGTTTATTATGCTGTACAAGGTGGTTCTAATGACCATTCAAATGAAAACTACTGAGTGGTACTTTCCTGTGGTACTGTTTATCATTCTGTGCAAGGTGGTTCTAATTTTTGAGTCTGTGAATTTAATCTTGGGCAATCTTGAAAGTGAACGATCACGAGTTAAACATGTTTGAAGCCTCGTGTGGATTACTGTATTCTCAAAAACGTTCTCACCTCAGCCTCCCCCTCCAACGTAACATGAGGCACAGCAGCTCTGTATGTCTTAGCCTCACGCAGGACGTCTTCGTGTTTTTTCTGCAGTTCAGCGATCCTCGCCTCGTAATCAACGCGCATTTTAGTCAGTTCGTCCTGCATTTCTTTGTGTTTTTCGGCCGAGGCACCTCCTCCATCCACTTCCGAGTATAATCGATATTTTTCTGACCTTATTGCTTGAATGACTGTCATCATATCATTACGAGTTTGCTCCAGTTCTCGCTGTTGTTTCTCCTGTAAAGCGATTGCGAAGAAACAAACATGAGCAAGGAATAGTAAGATACACGTCTTTTCAACTGCACAGAACTAAACCAGAGCTGGGTGTTTTTAGACTACAAAAAATCCCTCCTTCTGCTCTGGAAAAGTCCAGTGAGAAGAACATGCGAATACAATCGAAAGTCGGTTTCCGAATGGAAACTTCATGTGCGTGTAGTGAGGATGCTCAACGCACACACGCACACGTACACACACACGCACACGTACACACACTCGCGTGAGGTTACGCTACACGTTACACACCTTCATTCTCCACGCACTTTCCGCTAAATTTTATGTAGAAAACCAACTTTTCTGCGGTAAAAGCTTGACTGCGAAAAGAGAAAGCTCTCACCCGCTCAGTCTTGAGTTCCTCGTTGTATTTCCTGCTGAGTTCCTCTGTTTCTTCCTCCAGTTCCTTGATTCGCTGCTTAAGCTGCTGGACGTTAGAATCGTCCTTGGCGGGGGAAGGTGCGACTCCCAAGGAGGCCTGGAGAACAACAGCCATGTCACGCTTGAGTTGCTCCAGTTCCTCTCCATGCTGAACCTGAAAAACAAATGCGGTGGGATCATAGTCAAACAGAGCAACTAAACGGACGCACAGAAAAGGCTTCAATCAAAAGCCAATTACCGTTATAGCCTCCAACACAGAGCTTTTACACGACAGAAAATAAGTCCCGTCTTAAATAATACGAAATTGACGTATTTACACAGGCGCGAAGTCCTTGTATTAAAGGCATCAGGCGCTCGCGTTAATGGTGAGGGACAAGTTAAACAAGATCACCGCGGATCAATGTTCCTAGGCTAACACGCGAAAGGTAATTATTCGCGTCGTATATTTAGTCGCCTCTCGAATAAGGCGCCACCTTAATTACATGGGTGTTGTCACGCAATCCCTTCTCCAGAAGTTTTCGCTCTTTGCCCGTGAGGGAGAAGTTGGGAAGAAAAGAAATTGCGTTACAAGCCCAAGAAAATCGTTGTAGAATGCCTCTTCTGGGCACTTTTCAAAGGTCTGTCTAATAATAGGGTATGTGAGAGGCTGAAGTTGATGAACCTGAAAGCAGTGCAAGTTTTAGCCTCCAACGCAGACATTAACTTGGGCTCGTCGCGCGCTTCTCCCCCTCTGCGTTGGAGGCTATGTGCAAATTTAATCTCTCCGAAAGAAAACAGGGAACTTTGCACGAAGGGCAAGCCAAGCCTTCGGTGAAAAAAACAAAAATTGAGTTTAGAAATCGCTGTTAAGAAAACAAACAAGAATTGAGTGACTAACCACTTAAAACAACTTGCGAATCCAACTTCACTATACAAGGAAGACGTAATAATGTGACCTTTTCATTCTTAGAGGTCAAACCGCGTTTAATGTTATGAGTCTAACTACTTAGTACGTGGATGAAATCCTAAAGTGTAAACATTCAAATGAGAGCTATTGAGCAGTACTTTACAGTGGTGCTGTTGTGATTTTTGCGTAGCTCATCTCGAACTACGCCGTCAATTGCGTGTTCTGCAACGTCAAGTAACTTAAGACTAAATGTTTCAAGAGGTTAAGGGTTTATCAGTTAAAAAGATGAAAAAGCACGTACCTTGAGGTTCTCAATCTCCTCCATGTATTTCTGGCTCATGTTTTCCATCTCGACCTGCAGTTGAACGACTTCAGTCTGCAGGCCATCTGCTCCGTCTCCACTGCTTCGCTTAAGTTTGCCCATCTCTCGAGAATGACTCTTCTTCAGCAGTTCCATTTGACTTTCGTATCTAGCAACAAAGAACAGTCGTAAACCCCTTCTATACCAGTCAAATCTTAAGTCATCACATGCGGTTCTTACTTTTGAGTCTGTAGATGAAATCCTAAAGTGTGACCCTTCCAGTGAAAGCTTTCTGTGGAGTTCATCACCGTGATGTTGTTTATTTGTGTTGTACAGCGTGATTCTAGCCGATTAAATGTCTGTGGGTGAAATCCTAAAGTGCGAGCATTCAAACGAAAGCCATCAAGCAGCAATTTCCTGTGGTACTATTTACTATGCTATTCAAGGCGGACCTGTCTTCCACAGTGACCCAGTCATAACATCGGACATTTCCGACGTCAGCATGCCAAGCAGGACTTAATGAGTTGACCTCTTCACTCTTCGAGTCAAACCACATTTCATGCAATGCGGCTCGAAGTTTTGAGTCTGATTACTCAAACGAAAGCTACTGAGCATTACTTTCCTGTAGTGCGGTTTATTGTGCTGTACAAGGTGGCTCTAACTTTTGAGTCTGTGGGTGAAATCCTAAAGTGTGACCATTCAAATGAAAGCTACTGAGCAGTACTTTCCTGTGGTGCTGTTTATTATCCTGTACAAGGTGGTTCTAACTTTTGAGTCTGTGGATGAAACTCTAAAGTGTGACCATTCACATGAAAGCTACTCAGCACTACTTTTGTGTGGTGCTGTTTATTATACCGTACAAAGTCGTTGTAACTTTTGAGTCTGTGGATGAAAACCTAAGTTTTGCAATCACCATCGTATGGACCTTTTCTTTTCGTTTGTTCCTTTAATTCAAGTGGAAGTTACAGAAAATGTGGCATATTTTTTACTTCGCCACTCTGTGTCAAGTGGAGCGCATTTATTGACCGCGCCAACTTAAAGTGTCTATAGAGAATTGACGTTGAAAAGATCACATTAGGCACTTCTACACTACTGTCAAAGGTTTGCCAAGTTGTGTTTGAAAGATTCTGTTGTGAAAGTTTTATATCCCGTGAACAGCCTCCTTAACGATGAATAGGGCACAACCGCATGCCGAATACAGTCCTTCGCCCCCTCCGAAAATTTATCTTGTGTTACATTCCACACTAAGGAGTCTGTCTGCAGCTAAACGTTTTCAAGCTATTGTTTATATGGTTACTATCCGACTATACGACGCCAAATTTGTAAACTATACGATCTTGCGTCTTGTTACTCTCTGTTTGCTTGTTTGTTTTAGTTTTGTTTGTTTTTGTTTACTTCTCCGACAGTTGTTAGGCCAATTAGAAGAATGTTTTTTTTTTGGCTCAGGCTTCTGCATAAGTCCGAATTCCATTCATTCTGCTGTCAGGAGTAGAATGAACGGAATGAATGGCACCATTTCTATTCAGAATAGACAAAACACGAACAGTGCTCTTTTAGAAATTTTGGCGGGAAAATTTACGTACCCACCCATCCAACCGGATATTCCAGTTGAGTAAATGCTTTGGGTTCTCAGGTCACCCCCGACAAGAGCATTCTTTTAAAAAATACCTATTGCTTTCTTTCGTCGTATTCTCGCATTTCTAAAGCGGGTTAACAAACGTTTTAAGGCCCGTTCACACGACGGACTCGAGTCTGTAAACTCGACTTGCTGGCATGTGAGAACGAGATGTTTACTTTTGTTGGGCTTTGTACCGCGAGGTTTATGGTAGATTCCCATGTCAAGTAATTTATTAACGTGTGCGTGGCTTACGTAAACGTAAAAAGAAGAATAACCCTTACCTTTCACCGTTTACTGTAGCCTGTTTGGTCAGTTTTGTTAACGCTCGTAACGCCAGTTAAATTTTCGTTAAAAAGCACGCAAAAATTACGCGGAAGGTGAAAACCACCTTAAGCCTGCCGCATGAGGGCGCCTTCGAAGAATCATGCTCTTGTAGAATTGCTTTGCTTTGTTAAAGCTTATTGTTTACCTTTCTGTCATTTGTTTCAACTCCGCCTCCAGTTCCATCACTCGGGAGTCCATTTCTTCTCCTCTTTCCGGAATCACCTCCTTGACACTGCTTTCCAAGATGGCTTCCCGACGAGCGTTCTCCAACTCTTTCTTGTGTTGAGCTCGTACTTTCTCTAACTCTTGATGGTGTGAAGCCTTCAGCTCACTGATATCAGACTGAAGGGTTATAACACGAGAAGTCAGCCGCAATTTCAACTCGTCCGACTCTGAACTAGCTGCTCCAGAAACTCGGAAAGTTTCTTCGTTTAACTTTCGCATTTCATCGACGTGGGAACTTCTTTGTTGGTTCAGCTCTTCCGCGAATTTCCTTCTTGAATCTTCTAGCTCGGTCTGTAGTTGTTTCACACGTGAGGCCTCCATTTCTCGACTCTTCTCACAAGACGCCATACGCTCTTCCATTTCTTTGACTTTGACGCTTTCGTTGAGAGCTCCCTGGCCTTCCTTTTCCAGTGTCCTAGTAGCCTTCATCTCTTCAACCATCTGACTTACACGCGATCTCTCGTCGTCTAGTTGTCGCTCCAGTTCTTTTGAGTTCTCTTTTTCTTCACTGATAGCCAACTCTAGCTCTTTAATGTACTTCATAGACAACTCCATCACGTCCAAAATGCCGTATTTTTCTTTGTCAAGCTCCTTGGCTTTACGCACCAAATTCTCTCGCGTTGCGAGAAGTTCTTGTTCCTTGGAAGAAAGATTGTTTTCGACCCCTTCAATCCATTCAGCCGTTTCTTGCTCAACTGTGAGCCTCCTCGCCAACTCTTCAGCAAGTTCTATCACCTTCTCTTCGCTTGCTATGAGCTTTGAGTTATTATCTTTAGCAAAATGTTCGTACTTCTTGATCCGTTCCTCGGCCTCCACGAGCTTCTTCTTCACCTCCTCCACCTTAAAATCGTCCTGTTTTTTGGTTTCCTGAAGCTCGGCGGAAAGAAGTTTTTCCTCGACTTCGTAATCCGAAAGTTTATCTTCGGCCGCGGCTAATTTCTGCCTGCTTTCCTCAAGTTCATCTTCTAGCTCGCGAATTTTGTTTTCAAGATCAACAGCATATTTTGAATCATAGTCTTTCTCTACTGATTGATACTCTCTTAGCTTTTCTTCGTATTCAGTAATCGTTTCGTTGGCTTTTGCCAAGGCACTTTCCCATTCCAACAACTTTCTTTCGTTGCTTTTCAACTCCGATTCAAGTTCATCAATGTGCCTTTCCGCGTCTTCTCTGTACACCATGCCTTCAGTTTGTTTTCTTAACTCACAAAGTTCGTCATCTTTTTCTTTTATCTTCCTTCCCTCAGACTCCAAAACATCTTGCACTTCACATAAGTGAGCCTCAAGTTCTTCGAGACGAAGTTTGTCCCGGTTTTGTTGGATCTCCATTTCATCCCGTTTATCTTCCACTTGTTTCCTTAACTCTTTTCCTCTTAACGCAAAAGTTCTTTCCTTTTCTCTCAATTCATCATCTTTCTTTTTCAAAAGCTGCTCTAATTCGTACAACCGATTTTTATCAGCTGCTGCGCCTAAGCTATTTTCTTTACTCTTCAATAATTTAGCCTCCAATTCGTGTACTTTGTCTTTGTAAATTGAGACTTCTTCCTCCAAACCGACAATTCTTTCTTTCACGTCCCAGCGCTCTCCTTCATCTGTTTCGTTCTCGGTCTGCAGAAATATTTCACGTTCCATACTTTCTGTAAGTTCGCTTTCAACAGTTTGAAGTCTCTCTTCCAATTCTCGGTTTTTCTCCACGACATCAGCATTTCTATCTTCCAATTTCCTCAGTTCTTTGTGTAAATTCTCGAGTTCAATTTCTCTCTTTTTCAAGTCACCCTCGACTGCATTACGCTCGCTTTTTAAGTTTTCTACTTCTTGCTGCAATTCATTCAAACTACCCTTTAAACGATCACTTTCTTTGGTAGCTACTTCATCATCTTTAATTTTCGGTTCCACGAGCGACAATTGTGCCTCCACGGGAGTTATGCTTGCCGCTACAACATTTTCAGATGCCACGCGCTCCTTCGCTTTGTTTAAGAGCTCGACAACTTCTGCTGAGAGTCCATCCTTCTTCCGTTCATCCGCTAGCAATTCGAGTTCTGAAAACAATCGAGCGTTTTCCGCTTCAACTTTTTCCCTTTTTTCTTTTTCATATTCAAGTTCAACGTTTTTGTTAACCAGTTCATTCTCTGCTTCCGCAAGTTTTCTTTCGTTGTTGCTAAGTTTCGACTCTAGTTCCTGCAAAAGAGATCTGGTGTACTTTGCGACCTTTGAACGACTTTCATTTGCCTTCTCAAGTTCTCTCGTCTTCACCAACAATTCCCGCTCATTTTGTTTCAGTTTCTGCATAAGAACGGAGAGTTTTGATTCCAAATTTGCTTGGTCACTTTTTCCTTCGTGTCCATTCGCTTCGGCTCTCAAACTAAACACCTGATCACTTTCGGGTTCCTCCCCAGCTAAAATAAGTTTTTCTTTCCCACTTCCTTTTATGGAGGAAAGTTCAGTTTTCAATGATTCGATGTTTACTCTGTGAATTGCAATAATACTGTTAGCTTCTTGCAGATCAGCTTTGGCTTCAGCAAGTTCTTTAGCGTGAATAGAAATCTTCCCCTTTTGTTGTTGAAGAATCCTCTCTCTTTCCTCCAACTGTTGCTTCAAATCTTTCACTTTAGACCTCGACTCTTGTAGCTCTTTCTCTTGAAACAGCACTGCTTTCTGGTAGTCCTTACACTGGGAATGTTCCTTCTCCAGTTCTTTGATTCTGTTGTCCTTTGTCTTCAGTTCTTGTTCCAAGATGTGCGCTGAGTCCTTCTGTCTTACAGTTAACACACTCTGTTCTCTTAAACGCTTGTTTTCATCTTTTAGCTTCTCCAGTTGCAACTGAAAATGCAGGTGAAAATATATTTCACTCCAATTTACAAACAAACTTTTTAACTTATGCGTCCATTATTTTGCTAGATAAACATCAAAATGATAACCCCCAAAACCTTGGGGCTTCCCATTTCCTCCCCCCCCCCCCCCCCAACCTCGACTACCCCAGCATTTTTGTTTTTGTTTTTTGTTTTTTTTTCATCCGTTTCTCAGTATTATTTGCTATATCTGGGAAGAGAGAAAGCAACGCGGTTAGCACAAATACTTTACTTTTTAGAAACAAACAAACCTTGAAGTTAAAATTTCAACCAACAGTTGTGTGTGACAAAACCGCCATCAGTTATAGAAACAACAACTAATTCCTGGGACTATTCCAGGAAAGAAGGACAGATAGTACTCATGAGGAAAACAATGTTGCCAAAACATTTTCAAAAAAATATTTATATTTCACTGTAACTTGCATACATAGACAACTTAACATTTGCTGCAGGTTCGAAGTACATGTAGTTCTGTAAAATTTGAGAAAATGTTTCTGCTTCTTAGACACAACTTTGCATCCACAGCTAACATTTCCAACCTATAAAAACTGGGAAACATTTAGGGAAAGAACGTTTCTGCAGCACTGTTTCTGCAAAAAGGATTCCCCATCTGCAGGGGCTTTTCAAGAGAAGTCAGTGTTAAAACAATGCGCCCTCAATCTGTCTTGAGGGGTGTACACTTACCGATGTATGTTGTTCCTCGGTAGTCATGGGGGCTCTGGTACTAATAGCCATGCTACTAAGTGGGGTGGTGGTCACTCGGGAAACTGTGGTCTTGCCAAAACTTGGAACACGCCCAATGCTAGATGACTGACCTACAAGGTAACGACAAAGAAACCTTACATGTATGTTTGTATCACTGAATGTTTTTTCCCAAGATTATGACACACAGCTGTCCACTGTAAAGTAAAGATCTCACCGAGTTCAGGGAGTTTATCAGATGGCTTATTAGTGCTGCTGCATTTAGCACTGCTCTCAACAGCATAAAGCAACTAGGAGCTTGGCATGCGTCTCTCAGAAGTACAGAAACTTTTCGGTTATGGGCATGATAATTCGCAATGTATGTCATAAACAAAGCCAAATGAAATTATAGTACTGCTGACTAAGATAATAATAATAATAATAATAATATTAATAATAATAATAATAATAATAACTTTATAAATGTTTCAATTTGAGACACAAACTTAAAAAGTAAGTAATGATTTCTTAGTTAGTCACCAAAAATTGACTCAGAATTTCCTTTTTAATTTTGATCCCTCAGATATGCATTATATGTGCAGCCTGCATTGAATCTGGCAAAGCGAAATTACAGGTTGACAAATAGGGCATTGGTGATCACAACTCACCTGGAAGGAACACATCCGATTCAACAGAACTGGTACTACTGGTGCTTGAATTTCGACGTGGAATGTATGCTGTCGAAGCTTGGACAAATGGCTTCAGTACTCGTGACCAGTTATCTAACTCCAGTCTGTTCTCAGCCTTTAGGTAATATGTTACCTTTCCAATCTTCAAACCAATCGAGAATGGCTCTCCAGTGTCCCCCTCACCAATAAACATGTTGCTACAATGGTCAAGGTTGATACAGCCATCTAGTCTTTCTGTTGAGCAATGCTGCAATAATCAAAGACAGTGTCATATAATGTTGCAAGGAACATGATGTACATGTAATAACAGAGGAAATAACTTTTTGTTGCTTGTTGGACTTGTCTCATTTCAGTCCTTCTTTATGATCCAACAATTTACAAAATTGGTAGTCAGAACTATATGCCCAAGACAAAATACATCAGCATAAATTATATGTGCTATTTAAGAACAAGACTATTAGTGTCTGTTACTTACAGAAAACAAGGACCAATATTCTGATGTTTTAAGACGATTTCCGCTCAACGTTCGAGCAGTAAGTGCAAAAATTAAGTTACCAAAAAAATACTTGCAGCACTGTAACATTTTGAGAATAGATAAGAAGAACTTATTGTTACTTTTGCTCCCAAGCTGACACCGCGATAGAAAACTGGATTTGAAGTTATCCATATTTCAATAAAAAAAGACGCTTCAGGTCAGTTCAAAACAAAATGGCGCCCGTTTTTAGCATACTTTTACGAGATTTGAAATTAATTTTCTTGAGAATGCTTGAGAATTTCATCGCGGGGTCACTTG
>Ga0126336_10001528_pt1 | contig 12206 bp, 11 predicted proteins | sample SidCmetagenome_FD_92530 | JGI IMG/M metagenome (GOLD analysis project Ga0126336, IMG submission 92530) | Coral microbial communities from El Islote,Puerto Morelos, Mexico - Siderastrea C C metagenome | ecosystem: Host-associated > Invertebrates > Cnidaria > Coral | place: El Islote,Puerto... | reverse complement strand
AGTGTATTTTTATATTTTATTGTAAATAATTTTAGAGGGCCACTGGTTTGTTAGTATTTTTTATGCTATTTTAGTGCTACCCTCGTTAAATAAAGACTTTACTTACTTACTTACTTACTTACTGGAAGGGGCTTTACTTCTTCGACACCGTACTCCCCTTTGGTCTCCGAAGTGCACCCTTCCTTTTCAATTTGGTTTCCGATGATCTCGAAGGGATAATTCGCAATAGGCTGAACATCAGGGGGGTCCTGCACATCCTGGATGATTTTTTTATTGCACTTCCCCCACCCCGCTCCCAATGCAGTATTGCACTTTGTAACCTTCTTACCCTATTTACAGACCTGGATATTCCCCTCGCCCCAGGTAAAACGTTTTCCCCTTCTACCCAATTAGAATTTATGGGTATTCTCCTGGACTCATCTACCATGGAAGCCAGGCTCCTTGACGACAAGCTGAGCAGGCTGCGCTCTCTTGTCTCCTCCTGGAAAACTAAAACTTGTTGCCGCCTTCAGGACCTCCAGTCACTCATCGGTTCCTTGCATTTTGCGTGTAAAGCGGTTGCCCCGGGGCATCCATTCCTCCACCACATGATTGCCCGCCCTCACCTGTGGTTCTTCCAAGCCCACCTCATTTATTCACTTGGGTAGGAATTGCGCAAGGATCTAGATATGTGGGCCCTCTCAACATCTTGGAATGGCGTCAAACTTTTCCTACCCCCTTCTCCCCTTGCAATGACTCCATTCCCCTTTTCACGGATGCCTCGAGGTCCATTGGGTATGGTGCCTACCTCCACCCCCCCCGGTTTCATGGGAAATGGCTTCCGCAGCACACCCCAGCCTTTTCTACAGGTATTAGTATTGCATGGCAGCAACTTTTCCCCATTTACCTAGCATGTGCCCTCTAGGGATCCCTTTGGTCCAACAAGCACATACGCTTCTCTTGTGATAATAAGGCCGTTGTGTCTATAATTAATACCAAGACCTCCAAATTTCCCCGTATCATGGATCTCCTCCGTCCCATCACCCTATTTACCTTCCAACATAATTTCACCCTTACAACCGTTCATGTAGCAGGACTCCAAAATGGTATCGCTGGCTCCCTTTCTCGCTTCCAGATGGAACGCTTCAGGGAGCTGGCACCAGAAGCCTTGCCTACTGGCTACCCCATCCCAGCATTTCTGATTCACATTTAACCTCCAAAATATACGGCTACCTCTGGGGTTCCCTCGCGCCTTCCACTAGACGAACCTACGCAGCAGGCGAAAAACTTGTTATTCGATTCTGCCTCAAACATGGCCTTGTTCCCCAACCACACCCTTACTCCCCGCAAGTGAAGTCACTTTGATCTACTGGGTGGTGCATTTAGCTGAGTCTGTTAAATTCCTTCCTATTAAGGTTTACCTAGCAGCGATACAGAATCTTCATGCTGAGTTCAACTGCACCCTCAATTTCGCAGGCATGCCCCGCCTACAAAACACTATACGCGGAATCAAACGTTCTCTTGGCCTCACTCGACATGATCACCAGCCCATTACGTTGTTTATTCTCGAACGCATTTTCCACTCCCTTAGCCCGGACCGTTCATCCGATATAGACACCATGATGCTGTGGGCTTCCTTTACTTTAGCTTTCTATGGCTTTATGAGGTGCAGTGAACTCACAGGTAATGGTCCTTTTGACCATAGCGTACAGCTAACTCGTAGGGACGTCACTTTCTTTCCCAACATTTCTCACCCTCAACATATGCAAGTACGCCTCAAGAAGTCCAAGACAGACCCTTTCCGGCAATCAACCCTCATCACCCTCACCAAGTCCAATTCCAATGTCTGTGCAGTGTCCGCCACAAGGGAACTTATTCTCCAATCTCCAGAGTCAACTCCACAGAGTCCACTCTTTCAATTTAAGGTTGGAACCCTCCCCTCAAGGCGCATCCTGGCCCTCAATCTACACACCCTACTTCAACTGTGCGGTCTCCACGCCAAATCGTATAATACCCACAGCTTCAGAATAGGGGCAGCCACAACAGCGGCAGCCGCTGCCCTGCCAGCTTGGCTCATCAAAATACTGGGTCGCTGGCGATCTGATTCCTATGAACGGTACATTCACCTTCCTAAGACTACCATTCTTCATGTTCCCACAACCATGGCTGCTTATCACCGTGACAACACATCTACCCAGAACCCTCCTACATTTGATCCCTGGAAGTGAACTGAACATACACATCTTGTGTCAAGGCCTTTATTGGTCAGAACTGAACTATATTTTTTAGTCTAATAGTGAAGCCATTGAGCCTTTGACTGAAGACTATTAACTACCTAGGGTTAGGTTTAAAAAAAAATTAGACGAGAGTGGTAGCTATGCAACTGGGAATCCTTGTCTGAGGCTGCTGACAGAATGCTGCTTCGCACCATCCTGGGTGGGGCTTGGTTTTTCTGTGAACAGCTCTTTTAGCCGCCTCAGTGTGGGAGGATTTCTGTTCCAGAATCCATGGGGATAAGTGTTGCTGGCGACAACCCTTCAGTCCCACACTGAAGCGATGCCTCGGTTGCCTTAGCTTGGGTTGACACTACAGTGGTCACGTCCACTTCCCCTTGCTGGCCAACCTCCTGGAAGCTTGGCATAAGTGCACGATACTCAGCTGTACTCCATGACGGCCAATCCATGGTTTCTAGGCCACTCGCTGACACTAGCCCCGTTGACTGGCCTCGCAATTGGCAGGCAGCACTCGGGTCCTGGACAACACTTGCCCCTAACCTTTTCTCCCACATAAATGTGTTTTTATTTGAGCGTGTCATTAACGACAGCTCTTGTGATTCTGCAACGATAGCTTTATCACTAGTGGCCTTTACTGAATTATTGCTCAGTGAATTTGCTCTACAATTTATTGTTGTTTGCCAAATACTCCCTCGGAAACGTCAGCCCTTTGAGGGGGATAACGATCGAGTCAGCCAGGTCAACACGCTAGTGCGCGAGGCTTTACAGGATATTTCACGAACGAAGTTTTGGAACCAGCGTGGCCTTATTAATCCCACTACGAACAAATAATGCTACGATGGCATTCACTTAGATGATGCGAGTCACAGAGCCCCTTACAGAAAAAATCGAGGAGCCATACTCTTTGTCCTGTCTCAGTTAGATAAGCATATATGTCAAAGTACAAGTTCATTTACCTATTTTGATGAGTGTTTATTCCTTCTTTGGTGACTAAGTATCGGTGATATGGGTTGTTGTTCATATGGGAGCCAACCCTTGTATTTAATTATTCTATGTGCCAGTCACCAGTAATTAGCAAACTGCACCGCCTACGTGCTCACGTGATTATTCGCTCTCACAGGCCCTTGCAGGTATTATCAATTATGTTTGTGGGCATGTTTTGTTAACATCACACCCTTTGTTTATCAGGGCTGGTTAGGGGTCTGGCTGGTCAGCATGGGTCATGGAACAACTACGGCGGGAGCTTTGCTCTGTGCCATTCATGACCAGGTTGTGCTGTTGCATCATCTGGTATGCTGATTAAACTGCTGTTAGGTGTAGTAGTAAGCTGCTGCAGTGTTCACATTGTAGTAGTATCCACGGCTCTCTTCCGTCCTTTTTGGGATATCTACCTTTGCCAACTGTGGTTGGCGGTAGAGTATATCCTTTGTTGTTATAGATTTGCTATCTAAAGGGGCTAACTGGGTATAAACTTAGGGGGCAAACACACAACAAAAACCATTATTGATTCTCTTTAAGGACGAATAGTAATTTTGTGTTGGTGTTTGTTTACATACAGCATGCCTCCTAAACGAACTACCAGTTTCCAGGAAAGAGCGTCAAAATGAAGGAGAACCAAAGATACTGCTTCTTGTCTGGCAGGATTGCAGACCGATCAGCAACCCCCTCCCGAGCACAGTAATGACACCCCTGGCCAAAGTGGAACGGCACAGCTATCCCCCGATCTCATCTCCGCGATATCCAACTCCCCCTATCCAGTTTGTTCCAGACCCAGAGAAGCACCCACATCCATGTAATGGCAACAGTGCAGATGAACAGCCAAGTACCGCAAAGACGAACACGATGCAAGAAACAGTGGACAAAGTCATACACAATGTCATCGACCCTCAGGACACACAAGGAAGTCCAAGTAAGAACACTTTTCGTATCCGCAGCTTTTCCTCTAAGTCACCGTGTGCCCGAGAAAGTAAAAAAAAAAAACAGATATGGGCCAATAAATATGTTGACTTTGCAATGCTTCTCATAGCAGTATCAGTAATGCAGCGGATGAGCGCTATATTGTTAAGCTAGAGCCTACTAGAGAGGGGCACCCTTTCTTAGTGCTGGCTCCTAATACTAAGAGGCAAACTATACATAGTACCGACCAATGGGTGTCTGCATTTCAGACTTATGTTTTACTTTAAACAACTCTCTGAGCCCCAGAAGTGATCAAACGTAAACAGGCGCACCGACAAGTCACATTAAAGGGTCTCTTAACTTGGAGAAAAAGGACAAAGTGTTCAGACAATGTGACTGTTGAACAAGAGTAAAAACAATGTAAGACAGAACACGGTACCTATTACATTGCAAAGGAAGCTCGAGATGGTAAGTGGGAAGTCCTCATTAACTACGAGTTTAATGTTAGCTTTGCACTTATGGAAAACACATGTTATGATGGCAGGGTACTGGTTTCGTAAGGTTTCAAAAAATACGACAAAGAAGAGGATCGAAACAAAGCCTAAGTATCACCAGCGCACCGAAAAATCACAGCTAAGAGGAAACATAGATTGCCAGCTCAATATAACAGGAATCGTAAAAAGGGCCTAAAGTGTGCTGTCTCTCATGGACAAATCGTACACGTGTTGCGGATTTCGTGTTTCCGAAGTCAATGAAAAGCTGGAACTTTACCACGTTAAAGTGGAAAGACAACAAAGTTCACAAATCCATACATCTGGTGGCATCACGGAAGGAAGGCTATTCATTTCAGAGTGCGAGGTATTCACTAACTCGTCTGGACTGACTTGTTCAACATGCAGTGAAGTGAAAACTGATCATAAAAAAAGAAAGGAAAAACAAGGAAAGGACTCCGTTCATCGGAAAAGACAGGTAAGTTTAATCTCCCTTCTGTCTAGTCAATCGTTTACTCGCATTGAGGATCGTTGTTGCAACGCCTCCTTTACATTGCCGATGTGTTCCAACACTTAGGCTTTAAAGCTGTGCTTAACAATGATTTGAGCTTATAAGTAATTATTTCCATTCAGTCAAAATAATGTTGTGTGTCCCAGAAGCAATGATCCTTGGTCAATCTTTTGTAAGACGACTCCTTTGTCACTTGGAACAACAGTTTGACGACCGAGCGAAAAGAGACTTTGATCTTGATGATGTCAATATTCGACTGTTTGGTACTGGAGGAAGGACGGTGGCAAAAAAAAAAAACGACCTGCTGACTGTTGCCCAGTTTTCGCCTGCTGCAGTCATCTTTGAAGTAGGCATAAACGACCTGTCCATAAAGCCACCTGAAACCGTTGGAGCTAAAATCGACGAATTGGCGACAAAATCATTGAACGAATATCCAGTTAGAGTAGTTGGCAACTGTTGTGTTATTCCGCGGATCAATTTTTTAAAGAAAAGGCAAAATTGTTGAATCGGTATTTGAGTGTTGTAATTGACAACCCAAGGATCTTTACATGGCCTCATACGAGTTTATTTAAACCCATGGATGCGGTCCTGCCAGGCAATAGTGTTCATTTGTATCCTTGTGGGCAGTACAACCTCTATCGCAGCTACAGAGATGCAATTTTGAAGGCTGTAAAAATATTGAATCAGTTAGAATCAGTTTGCCGATGCTATTCGTAAGAAACTGACGGTCCTTTCATTTTTTGTAACGATTCGATTAATATGCGAACGATTTTTCTTCAGTTCAAGTTCTCACATTGAATGTATCTTATTTGCTGCGAATTGAACAAACGATTCGGCGATTCTCGTTCTTGCCTTTCTATTTTAAAGTTAATTAGTTAAATGCATGGGTCCTTGATTAATTGCTTGTATTTTCCCTATGCATTTGTTAAATTTTTGTTCAATGTGTTACTTGTAATTTCGATTCTGTTGTTATTTTGGTGCCAATTTTCTGCCATTTGGTGCTTTGATCAATTTGACCATTAACTGATTTGGTCTTTTTTCTTGATTTCCAACTTGCGGTTGTTGGAATGTGCAGTCTGTTAAGCCATCCCTGCAATAGTTCACGTCTTTTGTTTATGTTCGTAATGTCTTGTCCTGTCATTTGTGTTCAAGCCATGTTGTGCAGAGATTAATTTCATTAATCTAGTTATTTGGTCTTTTTTAATTTTTCCAACCAGAGGTTGTTTGATATGGTTTTGATGGTATTCTAGGGACAGGCATTTTATACGTTTCGGCAACATGTTAAGTCTGCCAAGCCATCTCGCCATATTTCTTGTTTTCGTTCATGTTTGTAACGCCTTGTTCTGTCATTTAATTTGTTGCTCATGTCATGTTATGCAAGGATTAATATGACCTGATCTACTGATTTGGTCGTTTATAATTTTTCCAGCTAGAGGTTGTTGGAATGCTTTTTTTGTGGCATTATAGGTACAGGCATTTTATATGTTCGGCGACATGTGTAGTCTGCCAAGCCACCCCTGTTATAAATCATGTTCTTTAGGTCTTTTTCTGTCATTTCGTGTTGAAAAAACAATAAGTAAATTCCCAATTATTACCTTTATGCCATTTTTGGTGCCCATTTCATGCAGTTGTCCAATGATGTCATTGACCAATCTACTGATTTGATCTTCCTGATTCTATCACATGACCGGAGGCATGGAGATCCCTTGAGATAGCACAGCGCGTGCACCAAGTCATTACACAACGTGTGAATCGCCGAGAAGGTTGTTCTCCTTTGATCGTCCAACGCAAAATTAGATTTCTCCAGAAATCTACCAATGACTACGATTTTCAGTTGAGTAAGGCACGAGAGAAGTTTGGTCAAAAAGTTAACGTTCAAATTACCATGTTGTCAAGGGCAACTTGCTCCGTTTCCAAGGGAGACTGCATGAATCGCTTTGTTGTATGACACGACGTGATCGATTCATGCAGTCTTTCGTGCCTTACTCAACTGAAAATCGTACGAAATATCTAGGGAGTCAACTTAGTTGGCTCACGAATACAAGGAAAGAGCGGCAATGCAGTTGGCTATGTTGGGGAAAATTCCCGCTGCTCAAGGAGAAACATGGCGGCTGAGAATGAAGCAGACAAACATCAAACCAACTCCGAGCGGCAAACGCCAACTCTAGCTGAAAGCCTTTCAGCCATTCGTTCAGAAAAGAGAGTTGAAAGGACAAGTTAATGCCCTCATGGAGCCAGTTGAGCTTGAGGAGGAAGAACCCGCCCCCAAACATGAGACTGAAAAAGAGTCAGTAGATGCACGACTCATGAAGCTTGGCAGCTCGAACAAGACAACAGAAGACGACACCAGTAACTACTAGCTAAAGAGCGTCTGACCTAGACCTTAGTGAACGGACAGGAGGCCGGACAAAGGCCTTGCGAACATTGTCTTTAGTCTGTTGAAAGACAAAATTCCTGAGGAGAATTGCCAAACGAGGATTGACAATTATCCGTGCCCTGAAAATGTCGATAAGCTGCAAACACCGTGGGTCAAACCCCCTAATTTGAATCAGTTGGCAGCAGCTGTTTGTACACAGGATTCAAAATCCCAGAAAACACAGAATATGTTAGTTGTCTCGCTGGTGGCAACCATAAAAGCGACAGACCGAGTGTAACAGCACACGTCACCAGACCATGAAGAAGGACCTTCACAGGGAGTACGCTGCACTTTGTAACACAACCACCATGCCTGCATCATTGGAATGTTTGTTCGGGGACCTGTCAAAACTTACCAAAGACATCTGCGAAGAAAACAAACACGCCAAGAAAGTGCGCCCTTCTCATCACAGCAACGTACATGGTGGGAACCACAACACAAACGGTCGCCGCTACCACCAAAACACTCAGGGCGCTCAGGGGACCTGAAGGTTCCACCCATATCAACGGCCAAGGAATGATTTTTTTGTCCAAGGGCCGCCCTCCAAGGTCAGTGATAACGAAGGAGGGGGAGCAAAAACAGTAACTCCAGGAGATCCCTCATCCACAAAGGTATGCCTATTTTGAAGCGATACCGTGTGAGGGAAGTTTACACCTTACATTCTATGCAAGATCCTTTCAGACCAGGCCAAATCAAGTCTTTTTTTGCCACAGTGGAAAGAAATTACAAATGACCCCACAATACTACAATGGGTGAACGGTGTCAAAATTGAATTTAGACAAGGCTTGATCCCTTTTCAATGTTATGTGCGACCAAGTGTCTTTAATCAAACGCAGCATGCTATTGTCACTGAGGAGATTGACAAACTACTTGAAAAAGGTGAGCTGCAGGTATATTTAGAACCTTGGGAATTTATATCCCCAATTTTCCTCAGACCTAAACAAGATGGGTCTCGCCGCATGATCCTTAACCTCAAAACTTTCAATGAGTTTGTACAAAATTATCATTTTAAAATAGACCTTAGAATCAGCCATTCAAATGATGGAGGCAAACTGCTACATGGCATCGATAGAGTTACAGGATGCGTACTGCACTGTACCAGTTGCTCCAGAGCACCAGAAATACCTCAAATTCTCATTCAATGGTATACTTTATCAGTATACACGTTTACCTAATGGTTTATCTAGTGCTCCACGCATATTTACAAAAATGCTTAAACCAGTAGACCAATTTATGTTAACATAAACTGTAGCTAATGGGACAACCACGAGTGATCATGTTGGGGTTGTGTAACGTGCAGTAGGATAGAGGGTAGGGTTACACGGTTGAAAGTTGTCGGCGATCACATGCGTAAGTAACGTAACTCGTAGGCTGAGCCAATCAGAATTCGTGTGTGTTTCACTGTCAATCAATTTGCAGGCATTGAACACGAGTCTTGTGTTCATTCATTCCTTCGCTGCTAGCCAGCAAACTTTATCTCGCTTTGTTCGATGAAATTGCACTTCAACACTGTTTTTTCAAAGCTTTTCATTCTGAAATCTCTCAGCCGTCCAATTTGTACCTTGGCTTACCTCTGGTGCAGTTCTTTCCATTCTGTGTGGCGATTCTGACAATCTTCAGACTATGCTAACCATGCTGCCATGAACTCGTCATAGCAGGTCGACTTCCCGCCAAAGCTCACAGTCAAACATCGATCCAACCCTATTCGGGGCTCTGTCTATCGCTGACCTTTGATCCCTATGCTTACAACACGGAATACCATCAACAGGGGTTCGAAAGACACTTGAAGACTGGCTCTGGGACCTTAACACTCCAACACGTGGCGTTCAAAACATCCACGAACCAGGGGCCCAACCTGGTCTTCAAAACAACAACGAAACAGCTGCCCAGAGGCACGATTTCACCGACAACCAGATGCAGACGAAACAACAACTAATCAAGGACACCGTTCAGCAACCAAGCTGGGAGATAGCGAATGAAGCGGCTAAAGCCACCGTAACTGCTTTTTAAGCCTTGTCTAGTGCTGGCTTCCTTGTCCCACAGCCCGCCTCACTCGTGCCTGGCACAGACAGCGCCACAAGTACTGCGGCGGTAAGCTTCGCCTCACCTTTCCAGGACATCCCCGCGCAGTATATCAAGGAGTACAAAGTGGTGAGTTTTTTGACTTATCAAAGTTACTACCTAAGAACCTGGTGCTGTACGATGACGCGGATAGCCTCATCTTATCCTTAGAAAACTCAGTGGTTAAAGTATCAAAGAAAACGAAGCCGACAGCCTCTACATCAGTCACAGATGTTGAGCAGTTGACCATTGCATTTACGTGCTATATGAGTGTGCTGACCCAGAAGTACCCAACCACGATCGCAAGAATTGTTGCAGTACATTAGTGTAGTTAGATATGCATCCCACGTTCACAAAGGGTTAGGCTGGGCCATTTACGATTTTAAATTTCGTCAGAAGGCTAGTGTAAAAAAGTCTATTGATTGGTCAGTCATTGACACCCAGCTATGGTTAACCATTTTTACCGTGTCCCCAGCGGAATTCAAAGAGGAGTATCCGCTTTTTTCCAATGGAACCCCAGCGTAATGTCTTTACAACAGGGGCGCAAACAGAGGCACATGCAACTTTTACAACAGAAATGGCAAATGTTCTAGAGACCCCTACCATTTCAGGCATGCATGTGACAGCTGTAATGGGTCCCACCCCGGGTATGATTGCCTTGCCCACTCCATGAGGCAACCAGAGCAGAAGGGGGAAGGAAAAGAGATAGTGACCGTGGAAGCTCAAAGCCGAGCTCCTCTTCCCAAAAGTGAGGACCATGATTGGCCCCTTCCCACTCCTATTAATGCACAAGACTTGAGGACACATTAGCTAATCACCCTGACCGCGAATTTGTTTCCATATTATGCAATACTCTTAAGTATCGGCCTGATGTGGGTTTTACTGGGAGACACACTGTTACATTTTCTAGCTAGGAATCGGCTGACTGCACTTTCCCAACCTGGTAATAATTGTTTCGGAAAACCTCTCCAAGGAGGTGTCCCTTGGGCGAGTTGCAGGTCCTTTTCTTCAGCCCCCCACTGCCTAATTTTCAGGTGTCCCCCATTGGCTTAGTTCCAAAGAAGCATTCTGCTAGTTTAGGACTAGCCTGCGAGCAGGCTCACTTGTTTGGGGAAATTTGTGCGTGACAATCTTGGCGGCAAAAGCCGCCATTTGCAAGCCGGCGAGAGGAATGGGGCAACCAAAAGTGAGCCTGCACGAAAGCCATTGAATCTTGAATTCTCAGCGTTCGTCCACGAACGCCGCATTCTGATTGGTGGAAAATGACAAGCGATGACATGTGACAGCTCAAGCGGGCGTCTGTTGACTTCGTGGAGAACGCGATTTGCAAGCTTTCAGTCAGTTCTGTTAATCCAATGCGGTTAAAACACGAGCAGAAAGAGAGAGTGGATAGTTTACTTCAAGGGAGAGATGTGTTGGCCGTTATGCCTACTGGTTACAGGAATCTTTTAACTATTCTCTACTTTAATTGAGCTGAACAAGATCGCCGAAGGAAAGCACACAAATACTGTTGTACTCGTTATTTGCCCTTTGACCAGCCTCATTCAAGACCAGGTTAAGGAGGGAAAATCGCTTGGTTTAAACTGTGCTCCTTTGCAGGATGTCAAAGATTCGTTGAGTTCCTGTCCGCGGCTAGACAGCCCGCAACTAATATTTGCCTGTGAGGAGCAGGTACTCGAAAATGGCTTCCAAAAGATCCTTAAAGACAGGTCTTCAAACCTTCACAAGGCTGTCGAGTTATTAGTAGTAGATGAATCGCACACTACACAAACGTGGATGGGTAAAAGGTAAGTTTAGACATTCATGGAACCAAACCATTACTCCGTTATCCCAGTACAATGCGTTCATATGTTTTTCCAAAACCTGTGTTTAAATTGTAGAATGATAATTGCTTATCCTTACGGTTTTTTAAAGGAATCCTCACAAAGAGAAGAGCTTCCAATCTGCCTACGGCGAACTAGCCACATTGCGATCTTTGTGTAAAGAAGGCAAGTTATGTTTTGTTAATTATTTTTAATATAGCATGCATCATCTGAATGGTGGCACTTGTTTTGGTGAAATGAAGTTGTCACATTTGCATTAAGCACAACACTTGTAATTGAAAAGTTGTAACCTGTATAATGTACATATCCAGGGATCGATAAAGGAAACTAGGATACTAAAAAAAAGGAGAACATATTAAACACTAAGGGAAACAATGTAGTCTAACATACTTTTATTCACAGGAACACCTGTTCTAGCCTTGACAGGAACAGCTGACAAGCTAACCAAGGAGGTGATTTCTTCTTCGCTTGTTTTAAAGCCAAACACGTGCAATATATTTATCAGCCCTAACAGGGTCAATCTGCGTATCAGTGTTGTGAGAACCACCCAACGGGATGCCCTTGCAAAATCAGACTGGCTGATTGAACTCTGTCTCAGCAAAGGAGTTAACACACCCAAAACTATTTTGTTTTGCAACACAATGAAAGATGTTGGCCTACTTGTAAATCACCTTACGTTTAAATTAGGAGACTCTGCCTTTGTACCCCAACTTCAAGGAATCCGAAAGACTGTATTGTGGGGATTTATCACTCACTTTCTTGGGACAAATACAAAGAAAGACTTGTAGCTGACTT
>Ga0126336_10001527_pt1 | contig 12207 bp, 7 predicted proteins | sample SidCmetagenome_FD_92530 | JGI IMG/M metagenome (GOLD analysis project Ga0126336, IMG submission 92530) | Coral microbial communities from El Islote,Puerto Morelos, Mexico - Siderastrea C C metagenome | ecosystem: Host-associated > Invertebrates > Cnidaria > Coral | place: El Islote,Puerto... | reverse complement strand
GTTGCATTCAAATACTGTCAGTTTTGCTACTCAAGAATTTCTTCAACCACTCCCACTATAACGGACTCTCGCTATTACGGACTTATGGGCACTTGATTCGGTCCCAACGTCACATTTCTATTGTTTTAACTCTCTATATAGCAAACACCGAATGTCATCTTTGAACAATTAAAGACATTTAAAAATAAATTTTCTGTCTTTTGTCTAAACCCATGTCTTTCTGGCTGAATTTGCGCTTTGTTTTGGCCATCAACTGAAATTTCTTCTTTATTTTCTCTCAAGTCCCTGTTAACCATTCAAGGACATTTGGGACAGTCACTGTAACTAAAATATTTTATGTACAGTTGACAATTAAGCTTACATGTAGTTTTTCTGGAAATGATAAAACATATTTCAAAATTTCACCTTTTCCTTTTACTAAATATTATACTGTGAAACAATGATATTAACATTATAGGTACCTTTTGCTGCTGAATGACCTGCAAATCCTCCAGATTTCCTAGCAGCTGGCACATCACAGCATAATGCCAAGAGTGCGACCCGAACCTTGAACATGCCTCCTGGAAGAAGAGTGTCCGCAATGATAACATCATCCCAAAAGTCTATAACTTCGTCAACGAGAGGTTTCAGAAAGGAATTGATATCAGCCTTTGGCTCTTTGGGACCTGGTATAATCCCCACTATAATGACATTTTCCAGTTTAAACCTCTCCTCCCTTGGAAGATTCATCAGTACTAAATAAATAACTCCACAACTGTGATTAGTGTGTTTGTATGGCTGAAACCAGTCGACATTTAGCATAACTGCAAGGTTTCCTGCTGTTGAGAAGAATGCATTTCCATCAGAACCTAAGACCTCTTTCCAAACTTTTCCGTCGAAAGCATCAGCCATGGAATCTGCTGTTGGCTTTCTCTTTCTCAAAGAGTCACAGTTTTCAAGAAATCCTGGTCTCGTTAGCAGTGTCTCAGTAAGTCTGACAACTTCTTGATTAGTGATTAGGCCTTATGCATGATAGCTCAAAATTCACCCCCAAGAATTGCCTACACCAAACAAGAATCCTGTGGCTACAAAGATGGGCCTGCGTACACCACAGGAAACTTAATTAGTCTCAATCTCTGGAACGTTTCCATTTTTGCTATATATTAATATGTCTTCTCGACACGTACTTCTGTTGAAAAGATGTCTTTAACTTATTACCCACTTTATTGAATTTTTATTTATAAATAGACTATTTTATCAAATTAAATAAAGTTTTGTTGAATGATACACACAATGTCTTTCTTTATTCAAGGTAAACTTTTTATCAGTTAGGGTCTATATATGACGTATTTATGATGGGATGGGAAAGTCAACTACGAATACTACAGTACCCAGGCGTACAAATATGCGTGATACACATCCACATCTTGAGTGTTCAAACGGAATATGATACGCGAAAAGCATAAAAAAGTCGTATACTTTGGAATACGAGAAGAGTTCTAGAATGTTCGAGTTTTAATACCCCGCAAACACCAATAGAATACGGAAAAACCGGAAGTACATCTGGTGTTCGTGATGATGCGTATCGAATACCTCAAATATTCCTCAGTATTCGGGTACGTATACGTCAAACGTGCCGTTCGCGAGGGTCGTATACGGACTTGAATACGTGGGAGTATGCAAAAGTATTCGAATCACTAGGGAACGCCAGCGTTCAAAGGTGGTCAAAACGAACCATTAGAAACCATCAATCGGCCGTATGCATTTCGAACATTTCGACGTATTCAAGAGTATGAAAATTGAATACGGTAAAACGGGCCGCATTCTAATAAAATACTCTCGGTGTACGTCGCGTCATGCGCCACGGAATACCTCAGAATACTATCGTATACGCTGCGTTTGTCTTTGCGTCTTCGAACGAATTCGGGCCTAAATATTCGTCTTTTTGCACAGTGTGAGCGCACAACTTTTTAGCGATTTTCAGCAAAGTGTATGAGTTTGTACAAAACAGCGTTTTCAGCCGTAGGTCAACACGTTTTGTCATTTTCGCTAAAAAGTGGTGCGCTTAGTGCAAAATGACAAAACGTGCTGATCTCGGGCTGAAAACGCTGTTTTGGACAAACTGGTTCACTTTGCCGAAAATCGCTAAAAAGTAGTGCGCTCACTGCGAAAATGACAAAACGTGCCGATTATGGGCTGAAAACTTCTGTTCTGTACAAACTCGTGCACTTTGCTGAAAACCGCTAAAATGTGGTAGCCCCCTGCGAAAATGAGAAAACGTGCTGATCTCGCGCTGAAACCGCTGTTTTGTACAAACTCGTACACTTTGCTGAAAATCACTAAAAAGTAGTGCGCCCATTGCCTAAAATGAGAAAACGGGCTGATCTAGGGCTGAAAACGCTGTTATGTAAAAACTCCTGCACTTTGCTAAAAGTCGCTAAAAACTGGTGTGCCCAGTGCGAAAATGACAAAACGTGCTGATCTCGGGCTGAAAAGACTGTTTTGTACAAACTCATGCACTTCGCTAAAAATGGCTAAAAAGTAGTGCGCCTAGTGCGAAAATGACAAAAGGTGCTAAGCTCGGGCTGAAAACGCTGTTTTGCACAAACTCGTGCAGTTACTTAAAATTGCGAAAAATTGGTGCGCCCAGTGCGAAAATGGCAAAACGTTCTGATGTCGGGCTGAAAAGGCTGTTTTGTACAAACTCGTGCACTTTGCTGAAAACCGTCAAAAAGTGATGTACCCAGTGCGAAAATGACAAAACGTGCTGATCTCGGGCAGAAAACGCTGTTTTGTACAAACTCATGCACTTTGCTGAAAATCGCTAAGAAATGGTGCCCAAAGTGCAAAAATGGCAAAACCTTCTGATCTCGGGCTCAAAACGCTGTTTTGTACAAAATCGTGGACTTTGCTGAAATCGCTAAAAAGTGGTTCGCCCAGTGCAAAAATGACAAAACGTGCTGACTTCGGGCTTGAAACACTGTTATGTACAAACTCCTGCACTTTGCTGGAAGTCGCTAAAAAGTGGTGCGCTCAGGCGAAAATAACAAAAACGTACCGATCTCGGGCTGATAAGACTGTTTTGTATAAGCTCGAGATCAGCACGTTTTGTCATTTTCGCACTGGGCGCACCACTTTTTAGCGATTTTCAGCAAAGTGCACAGGTTTGTACAAAACAGCGTTTGCAGCCCGAGATCAACACGTTTTGTCATTTTCGCACTGGGCGGACCACTTTTTAGCGTTTTCAGAAAGTGCATTAGTTTCTGCAAATCAGAGTTTTCAGTCCCAGAGCAGAACGTTTTGTCATTTTTGGACTGGGCACACTATTTTTTAGTCATTTTTAGCAAACTGTACGGGTTTGTAGAAAACAGCGAATTGAACCCGAAATCAGCAGGTTCTGTCATTTTCGCACTGAGCGCACCACTTTTTGACGATTTTCAGGAAAGTGCACGAGTTTGTACAAAACAGATTTTTCAGCCCAAGATCAGCACGTTTTCTCATTTTAGCACTGGGAGCACTATTTTTTAGCCATTTTTAGCAAAGTGCACGAGTTTGTACAAAACAGTCTTTTGAGCCCAAGATCAGCACGTTTTGTCATTTTAGCACTTGGGGCACCACTTCTTAGCGACTTTCAGCAGAGTGCACGAGTTTGTACATAACAGCGTTTTCAGCCCAAGATCAGCACGCTTTGTCATTTTTGCACTGGATCAACCACTTTTTAGCGTTTGCAGCAAAGTGCACTAGTTTCTGCAAATCAGAGTTTTCAGTCCCAGAGCAGAATGTTTTGTCATTTTTGGATTGGGTGCACCACTTTTAAGTGATTTTCAGCAAACTGCACAAGTTTGTACAAAACAGCGAATTCAGCCCGAGATGAGCACATTTTCTCATTTCCGCACCTGGCGAACCACTTCTTAACCATTTTTAACAAAGTGCACGAGTTTGTGCAAAAGAGCGTTTTCAGGCCGAGATCAGCACGTTTTCTCATTTTAGGCAAATGGGTGCACTACTTTTTAGTTATTTTTAGCAAAGTGTATACGAGTTTGTACATTGAAAAAAACAGCGATTTAAGTGCGAGATCAGCACGTTTTGTCATTTTCGCACTAGGTGCACCACTTTTTAGCGGTTTTCTGGAAAGTGGACGAGTTTGTACAGAACAGAAGTTTTCAGCCCGAGATCAGCACGTTTTCTCATTTTTTCAGCGATTTTCGGCAAAGTGTACGATATTGAACAAAACAGCGATTTCAGCGCGAGATCAGCACGTTTTGTCATTTTCGCGCTGGGCGCACCACTGTTTAGCAATTTTCAGCAAAGGGCACGAGTTTATGCAAAACAGCCTTTTCAGCCCCACTTTAGCACGTTTTGTCATTTTCGCATTGAGCGCACCACATTTTAGAATTTTCAGCAAAGTGCACGACTTTGTATAAAACCCCGTTTTCCGCCCTAGATCCGCACGTTTTGTCATTTCCGTTAAAGAGTGGTTCGCCCAGTGCAAAAATGACAAAACGTGCTGATGTCGGGATTTAAACGCTGTTATGCACAAACTCGTTCACTTTTCTAAAAATGGCTAAAAAGTGGTTCGCCCAGTGCGGAAATAACCAAAAGTGCTGGCTGATCTCGGGCTGAATTCGCTGTTTTGCACAAACTCGTGCACTTTGCTGAAAATCATAAAAAAGTGGTGCGCCCAGTCCAGAAATGACAAAACGTTCTGCTCTGGGGCTGAAAACTCTGATTTGCAGAAACTAGTACACTTTGGTGAAAACGCTAAAAATTGGTGCACCCAGTGCAAAAATGACAAAGCGTGGTAACCTCGGGGTGAAAACACTGTTTTGTACAAACTCGTGAACTTTGCTAAAAATGGCTAAAAATTAGTGTGCCCAGTACGAAAATGACAAAACGTGCTCATCTCGGGCGGCAAAAGCTGTTTTTTACAGAATACTGCAGTTTGCTGAAAATCGCTAAAAAGTGGGTCGCCCACTGCAAAAATGACAAAATGTGCTGATCTCGGGCTCTAAACGCTGTTATGCAGAAACTCGTGCACTTTTCTAAAAATGGCTAAAAAGTGGTTCGCCCACTGCGGAAATGACAAAAAGTGCTGATCTCGGGCTGAATTCGCTGATTTGCATAAATTCGTGCACTTTGCTGAAAATGGTTAAAAAGTGGGCGCTCAGTGGGAAAATGACAAAGCGTGCTGATCTCGGGCTGAAAACGCTATTTTGCACAAACTGGTGCACTTTGCTGACAGTCGCTAAAAAGTGGTGCGCCCAGTGCAAAAATGACAAAACGTGCTGATCTGGGGCTGAAAAAGCTGTTTTGCACAAACTCGTGCACTTTGCTAAAAGTCGCTAAAAAGTAGTGCGCCCAGTACAAAAATGATAAAAACGTGGTTCTCCCAGTGCAAAAATGACAAAACGTGCTGATCTCGGGCTTGAAACGCTGTTATGCACAAGCTCGTGCACTGTGCTAAAAATGGCTAAAAAGTGGTTCGCCCACTGCAAAATGACAAAATGTGGTGATCTTGGGCTTTAAATGCTGTCATTCACAAACTCGTGCACTTCTCTAAAAATGGCTAAAAAGTGGTTCGCCCACTGCAGAAATGACAAAAAGCTGATATCGGGCTGAATTCGCTGATTTGCATAAACTCGTGCACTTTGCTGAAAATGGTTAAAAAGTGGTGCGCTCAGTGCGAAAATGATAAAACGTGCTGATCTCGGGCTGAAAACGCTGTTTTGTACAAACTCGTGCACTTTCCTGAAAGTCGCTAAAAAGTGGTGCGCCTACTGCTAAAATGACAAAACGTGCTGATCTCGGGCTGGAAACGCTGATTTGTACAAAAACGTGCACGTTGCTGCAAATCGCTAAAAGGTGGTGCGCTCAGTGGGAAAATGACAAAACGTGCTGATCTCGGGCTGAAAACGCTCTTTTGCACAAACTCGTGCGCTTTGCTGAAAACTGCTAAAAAGTGGAGCACCCAATGCGAAAATGGCAAACCGTGCTGCTCTCGGGCTGAAAACGTCTGTTCTGTACAAGCTCGTGCACTTTACTGAAAACCGTTAAAAAGTAATGCGCCTATTGGAAAATGACACAACAGGCTGATATCGGGCTGAAAACGCTGTTATGGAGTAACTCGTACACTTTGCTAAAAATCGCTAAAAAGTGGTGCGCTCAGTGCGAAAATGACAAAACGTGCTGATCGCGGGTTGAAAACGCTGTTTCGTACAAACTCGTGCTGTTTGTTGAAAATCGCTAAAAGTTGGTGCGCCCAGTCCAAAAATGACAAAACGTGCTGACCTCGGGCTGAAAACGCTGTTTTGTACAAACTCGTGCACTTTGCTAAGACTTGCTAAAAAGTGGTGTTCTCAGTGCGAAACGACAAAACGATCTGATCTCGCCCTGAAATGTTCTGTTGTGTACAAACTCGTGCACTTTGCTTAAAATGGCTAAAAAGTAATGCGCCCAGTGCGAAAAGGACAAAACGTGCTAATTTCGGGCTGAAAACACTGTTTTGTACAAACCCGTGCACTTTGCCTAAGACCGCTTAAAAGTACTGAACCCCGTGCGAATAAGACCAAAATGGGAGTGCTCAGTGCCAAAATGACAAAATGTGCTGATGCCGGGCTGAAAATGTCTGCTCTGTACAAACTCGTGCAGTTTGCTAAAAACCGTTAAGAAATGGTGCGCCCAGTGCGAAAATGACAAAACGTGCTGATATCGCCCTGAAATCGCTATTTTGTGCAAACTAGTACACTTTGGTGAAAATCACTAAAAAAAATGACAAAACGTGCTGATCTTGGGCTGAGAACGCTGTTTTGTACAAACTCGTGCACTTTGCTAAAAATGGCTAAAAAGTAGAGCGCCCAGTGAGAAAATGAGAAAACGTGCTGATCTCGGGCTGAAAACGCCGTTTCGTACAAACTACTGCAGTTTGCTGAAAATCACTAAAAAGTGGTGCACCCAGTCCAAAAAGGACAAAACTTGCTCTGGGGCTTAAAACTCTGATTTGCAGACACTACTGCACTTTGCTGAAAACCGTTAAAAATTGGTGTGTCATGTGCCAAAATGACAAGACGTGCTGATATCAGGCTGAAATTGCTGTTTTCTACAATCTCGTAAACTTTGCTGAAAATCACTAGAAAGTAATACACCCATTGCCCAAAATGAGAAAACGTGGTGATCTTGGGCTGAAAAGTCTATTTTCCACAAACTCGTGCACTTTCTTAAAAATGGCTAAAAAGTGGTTCGCCGAGTGCGGAAATGACAAACCGTGCTGATGTCGGGCTGAATTCCCTGTTTTGTACAAATTCGTGCACTTTGCTGGAAACCGTTAAAAAGTGGTGTACCAAGAGCGAAAATGACAAAACGTGGTGATTTCGGGCTGAAACCTTCAGTTTTGTACAAACTCGTGCACTTTGCCTAAACCCGCTTAACAGTGGTGTACCGCTTGCGATATTCACAGAAAAGGGTGCGTTCAGTGAAAAAATGCCAAAATGTGCTGATCTTGGGCTAAAAACTTGCGTTCTGTAAAAAAACGTGCACTTTGCTGCAAACCGTTAAAAAGTGGTGTCCCCGTGCGAAAATGACCAAACGTGTTGATCTTTGGCTGAAATCGCTGTTCTGACAAAGTGGTGCAGTGTGCTGAAAATCGCTAAAAAATGATTTGACGAGTGGGAAAATGACAGAACGTGCTAACTTTGGGCTGAAAACACTGTTAGGTACAAACTCGTGCACTTTCTTTCATTAAAACCTGGTGCGCCCAGTCCGAAAATGGCAAAACATTCTGATCTTGAGATGAGAACGGTGTTTTGTACAAACCCGTGCACTCTGCTGAAAATCGCTAAAAGGTGGTGCACCCAGTGCCAAAATGAAAAAACGTGCTGATCTGGCGCTGAAATTGCTGTTTTGTACAAACTCGTACACTTTGCCGAAAATCACTAAAAAGTAAAAACGTGCTGATCTCGGGTGAAAACTTCTGTTTTGTATAAACTCGTGCACTTTGCCTAAAAGCGCCTAAAAGTGGTATACCCCGTGCGAAAATGACAAAAATGGGTGCGCTCAGTGCGAACACGAGGAAACGTGCTGATCTAGGACTGAGACGCTGTTTTGTGCAAACTCGTGCACTTTGCTAAGAACGGCTAAAAAGTGGAGCGCCCAGTGCGAAAACGACAAAACGTGCTGATCGCGGGCTGAAAACGCTGTTTCGTACAAACTCGTGCTGTTTGTTGAAAATCGCTAAGAATTGGTGCGCCCAGTCCAAAAATGACAAAACGTGCTGACCTCGGGCTGAAAACGCTGTTTTGTACAAACTCGTGCACTTTGCTAAAACTTGCTAAAAAGTGGCGTTCTCAGTGCGAAATGACAAAACGTTCTGATCTCGCCCTGAAATCTTCTGTTGTGTACAAACTCGTGCACTTTGCTGAAAACCGCTAAAAGTGGTATGCCTAGTGCTTAAAATGAGAAAACGTGCTGATCTCGGGCTCAAAACACTGTCTTGCACAAACTGGTGCACTTTGCTAAAAATGGGTAAAAGGGTTCCCCAGTGCGGAAATGACAAAACACGCTGATCTCGGGCTGAATTCGCTGTTGTGTACGAACTCGTGCACTTTCCTGAAAATCGCTAAAAAGTGGTGTGCCTAGTCCTAAAATAACAAAACGTGCTCATCTCGGGCTCAAAAAACTGTTTTGTACAAACTCGTGCACTTTCCTCAAAATGGCTAAGAAGTGGTTCGCCCAGTCCGAAAATGACAAAACCTGCTGATCTTGGACTGAAAACGCTGTTTTGTACAAACCCGTGCACTTTGCTTATAAGCGCTAAAAAGTGGTGCCGTCAGTGCAAAAATGACAAAACAAGCTGATCTGGGACTGAAAACGCTGTTTTGGAAAAACTGGTGCACTTTGCTGAAAATTGCTAAGAAGTGGTGCGCCCTGTGCGAAAATGACAACACTTGCTGATCTCGGGCTGAAAACTTCTCTTCTGTACAAACTCGTGCCCTTTGCTCAAAAACCACTAAAAAGTGGTGTGCCCAGTGCCTAAAATGAGAAAACGTGCTGATCTCGGGCTCAAAACACTGTCTTGCACAAACTCGTGCACTTTGCTAAAAAATGTCTAAGAAGTGGTTCCGCTAGTGCAGAAATGACAAAACAGGCTGATCGTGGGCTGAATTTGCTGTTTTGGCCAAATTCGTGCAGTTTGCTAACAATGGCTACCAAGTGGTTCACCCAGTGCAAAAATAAATAAACGTGCTAATCTCGGGATGAAAACGCAGTTTTTTAAAAACTGGTGCACTTTGGTGAAAATCGCTAAAAAGTAGTGCGCCCAGTGCTAAAATTACAAAACTTGCTGATCGAGGGCAGAAAACGCTGTTTTGTACAAACTCGTGCACTTTGCTGAAAATCGCTAAGAAGTAGTGCGCCCAGTGCAAAAATGACAAAACAAGCTGATCTGGGACTGAAAACGCTGTTTTGGAAAAACTGGTGCACTTTGCTGAAAATTGCTAAGAAGTGGTGCGCCCTGTGCGAAAATGACAAAACTTGCTGATCTCCGGCTGAAAACGCTCTTTTGTACAAACTCGTGCACTTTCCTGAAAATTGTCAAAGAGTGGTGTGCTCAGTGCAAAAGTGACAAATTGGCTGATCTCGAGCTGAAAATGCTGTTTGGCAAAACTCGTGGGCTTTGGTGAAAATCGCTAAAAAGTAGTGCGCCCAGTGCTAAAATTACAAAACTTGCTGATCGAGGGCAGAAAACGCTGTTTTGTACAAACTCGTACACTTTTCCCAAAATTAATACAAAAGTAGTGCACCCCTTGCCTAAAATGAGAAAACGTGCTGATCTTGGGCTGATAAGTCTATTTCCACAAACCCGTGCACTTTCGTAAAAATGGCAAAAAAGTGGTTCACCGAGTACGGAAATGACAAAACGTGCTGATCTCGGGCTGAATTCCCTGTTTTGTGTAAACTCGTGCACTTTGTTGAAAACCGTTAAAAAGTGGTGTACCAAGTGCGAAAATGACAAAACGTGGTGATTTTGGGCTGAAAACGTCTGTTTTGTACAAACTCGTGCACTTTGCCTAAAATCGCTTAAAAGTGGCGTTCCCCCTTGCGAAAATGACAGAAATGGGAGTGCGCAGTGGGAAATTTCCAAGATGTGCGTTCTGTACAAGCTCGTGCACTTTGCTGCAAACCGTTAAAAATTGGTGTGCCCCGTGCAAAAATGACAAGACGTGCTCATCTCGTGCTGAAATCGCTGTTTTCTACAAAAATCGTACACTTTGCTGAAAATCACTAAAATGTAGTGCGCCCATTGCCTAAAATGAGAAAACATCCTGATATCGGGCTGAAAACACTCTCTTGCACAAACTCGTCCACTTTGATAAAAATGGATAAAAAGTGGTTCGCCCAGTCCGGAAATACAAAACATGCTGATCTCGGGCTGAGTTCGCTGTTTTGTACAAAGTAGTGCAGCTTCCTAAAAAAATCGCTAAAAAGTGGTTCGCCGACTGCAAAAATAACAAAACGTGCTGATCTCGGGCTGTAAACTTATGTTCTGTACTAATTTCTGCACTTTCCTGGAAACAGTTAAAACATGGTGTACCCTGTGCGGAAATGACATAACGTGCTAACCTCAGGCTGAAAACGCTATTTTTACAAACTCGTGCACTTTGCTGAAAATCGCTAAAAAGAGGTGCGCCAAGTGCGAAAATGACAAAACGTTCTGATCTCGGGCTGAAAACGCTGTTAGGTACAAACTCGTGCACTTTGCTGAAAATCGCTAAAAAGTGGTGCGCAAAGTGCCAAAATGATAAGACGTGCTGATCTTGGGCTGAAAACGCTGTTAGGTAAAAACTGGTGTACTTTGCTGAAAATCGCTAAAAAGTGGTGCGCCAAGTGCGAAAGTGACAAAACGTGCTAACCTCGGGCTGACAACGCTATTTCTACAAACCCGTGCACTTTGCTGAAAATCGCTAAAAAGTGGTGCACCTAGTGCGAACATGACAAAGCGTCCTGATCTCGCGCAGAAAACTTCTGTTGTGTACAAACTCGTGCACTTTGCTGAAAATCGCTAAGAAGTGGTGCGCCCAGTGCGAAAATGACAAAACTTGCTGAACTAGGGCTGAAAACTTCTGTTCTGTACAAACTCATGCCCTTTCCTCAAAAACCGCTAAAATGTGGTGTGCCCAGTGCCTAAAATGAGAAAACGTGCTGATCTCGGGCTCAAAACACTGTCTTACACAAACTCGTGCACTTTCCAAAAATGGCTAAAAAGTGGTTCGCCCAGTGCAGAAATGACAAAACAGGCTGCTCTCGGGCTGAATTCGCTTCTTTGGCCAAACTCGTGCAGTTTCCTAAAAAGGACAAAAGGTGCTGATGTCGTGCTGAAACCGCTGTTTTGGACAAACTCGTGCACTCTGCTTAAAATCGCTAAATAGTGGTCCGCCCAGTGCGATAATAAATAAACGTGCTAATCTCGGGATGAAAACGCTGATTTGTAAAAACTGGTGCACTTTGCTGAAAACCGCTAGAAAGTGGTGTACCCAGTGCCAAAATGACAAAACGTGCTGTTCTTGGGCTGACAACGCTGTTTTGGAAAACCTCGTGAATTTTTTTGAAAATCGCTAAAAAGTGGTGCGTCCAGTACGAAAATAACAAAACTGGGGTTATCTCGGGCAGAAAACTTCTGTTCTGTACAAACTCGTCCACTTTGGTAAAAACAGCTAAAAAGTGCCCCATTGCCGAAAATGAGAAAACGTGCTGATCTCGGGCTCAAAACGCTGTTTTGCACAAACTCAAGCACTTTGCTAAAAATGACTAAAAAATGGTTAGCCCAGTGCAGACTGAAAACTTCTGATTTGTAGAAACTCGTGCATTTTTTAAAATGGCTAAAAATTAGTGCTCCCACTGCGAAAATGACAGAAGGTGCTGATCTCGCACTGAAAATGCTGTTTTGCACAAACTCGTGAGCTATGCAGAAAATCATAAAATGTAGTGCGCCCAGTGCAAATATGACAAAATGTGCTGATCTAGGGCTGAAAACGCTGTTTTGCACAAGCTCGTGAAATTTGCTGAAAATCGCTAAAAAGTGGTGCACCCTTTGCTTAAAATAGTTGGGCCATTTCAACCTGTTGACTCACTTGATATCATTGGTCCATATGAACCGGTTGGGTCATTTGATATAACTGGGACATTTGAACTGATTGGGTAGTTTGAACCCGTTGGGCGATTTAAACCGGTTTGCTC
>Ga0126336_10001526_pt1 | contig 12207 bp, 7 predicted proteins | sample SidCmetagenome_FD_92530 | JGI IMG/M metagenome (GOLD analysis project Ga0126336, IMG submission 92530) | Coral microbial communities from El Islote,Puerto Morelos, Mexico - Siderastrea C C metagenome | ecosystem: Host-associated > Invertebrates > Cnidaria > Coral | place: El Islote,Puerto... | reverse complement strand
TTCCGTGACTGAGCAACCCATTCGTTTTCTGCGGTTACAAGGTATCGCACGTGATTGGTCAAAACACAATGAACATTCCAGAAATATTTTCAGTGTTCACGGTTTTCTTCGTTTGAGTGTAATGGGTTTCCTAAATAGATTCTAGTACCTGATACTTATTTGGTGGTTTTAAAAATCGTTTCTTGTAATTTTATTATTCCCTTTTGATGTTCAATAAACGATAAACGATAAGTGATGTATGAATGAAAGTATTGACAGTTTCTTGATCCAGTAAACTTATTTCTTGTCATATGAAGACTAGGAGAACGATGCTCGCAAGGATAAATTTGGTCATTAATGTTCAAGACGATTTCACCTTCTATAGCTTTAAGCAGATCATTTAGTCACATGTATAACTTTTCCGGCCTCTCCTAACTGCATCTTTCTCGATTAAAAAAAAAAACATTTTGATGGCCTCTCAGCATTGTCTCTCCGCTCAATCTCATAGATCTGAACATCGCCACTTGAACGTTTTTTTTTCTTTTTAATCGCACAAACCTATCAGTCTGTTCTTGAGGTTTTAAAATGCATTTTAAGATACGTTCAATGTTATTTTCCTGATTTCGTAGCTTACACTTTTTCTTTTTCGTTTTGCTTCTGATTCTTTTTTTCATTGACGAGTATTACTGATAAGTTGAGTAACCAATACTTGTATTGCATGGCAAGTAAGAGAAACCAAGGGTGATTCTGCCAGTGAAGTTTGGAAAAATGAACTGAAATGAATGATCATTTTTACCAGATAATGAAGCTAAAGTAAGGTGATTGCAGGGCTGATATAATAAGCATAGTTAAGTCTTAACATGCTAAGTGATGAATGAAAGTATTTACAGTCCCAATCAGTAAATATATGTCTTGTCATATGAAGACTAAAAAAACGATACTCACAAGGATAAATCCCTCGATACGTTAAAAGAGATAACAGATAGGGCAAATCTGCAAAAGTCGTGTTTGAAAAAAAGAAAAAGGATAAAACTGACGCCTATCAGCTTTTTATTATTAAATTAATTTCCCTGATAAAGTGTTTAACTTTAAGCAGCTACCCATTGATTAAAGAACAAATAACTAATTTTTTGCCCGGTGGGCAAAAAAAATTGTTAGAATTTTCATGTTACGTCGGATGTCTATCCTCCAACTTTACTATTTCATTGTGAATTCTCATTTCAGACAGTGAGCCTCCAGTTTTCACCTTTTGCCCTGCCGACATCCTTATTGATAACGCCACAGATTCAGTGATGCGTATCAACTGGCAGCAGCCTATTGCCTCAGACAATTCCGGTGTGCCTCCAAGTCTTTATTCCAACCGACAACCTGGAGAACCTTTCTCTGTTCCTGGTTCTTACCAAATTGTGTATAAGGCAGTCGATGGGTCTGGAAATGAAGCAACCTGCAGCTTTCTGATAACTGTACAAAGTAAGTTAAGCGCTCAGTGTAACCGAATGTGGAACTTTTACCAATTATTATTAACGTGAAAAAGTCATTTGGATATTTCCTACTTGGTTTTGAGTGGTTTTTAAAGGGGCCACGGCACCAATTATTAACATAGTGGAATGCATGTTGGTAATACATATTGGAATCAAATAAGAATAATGGTTCAGTTTTGTTTCAAATTACTATTAATATTAGGTCCATGCAACTATTAATATGAACGTCTGGCTGAAGATGGCTTAGATGAAAATCAAGTTCTTCCCTTAGGTCTTCCCTTTGTTCTTTCTCCTATGGAAAAATCACTTGATATTTTCATCTTGGTTTTCTTAAGTCGGTAAATTATGATCATCCGGGTGAGTGTAGTCCTGAGAAGGACTGTTTGTGGTGACATTGACTGCCGTTTCGACAACCTGAGTGGAAGTTGCATGCAGTTGCTGTTGCTGTTGCCTTTCTGAAATTAAAAGCCTTATCTTGGACCTTTTTTGTTCCCAAATCGACTTGGATCCCCCACAACAGAGGGCAAGAAGGCACGTGATCATGATTAGGGGGTGGGGATTATAGAAGACACCGCCTATTTTCTTAACCTCTTGCACAAACTTTTTTGGCCTAAAGATTTGAGATGAGGCATTAATATTTTGTTAGCAAGAAGTTTGCTTGGCTATTGAAACAAGTACAGTGAGGTTAAAATCTCTGATAGAGGGATGGCTACACAACCCAAAAACCATTTCTGCGGCAAGGTGTATCTTGTTGGAGTATAGTTATGTCTGTTCAACTAATTTCCTCGTTTTCTTGTTTTTCTTCCTTTTTTCTAACCCTTTGGACCCTAAAGGGTTACTATTCAGCAACAGGGGCACCCAACGAGAAAATTTTAATCCTTGAAACGTCGTTTTCTGCTTTTTTAGATTATCTCAAGGCTTTTAAAGGCATATTTATGTAGGCTTATAAGATCGATCTGATCGGCATTTTTAGCTAAAAATTTAGGCGGCAGACAATTTTAGGAAACGGAATCCGAAGATGCTTGCTAACCTTATTAGGCAACCCACCCCGCGTAGTGGGCGAGGCCGCCTTTAGATCTGCTGTAAAAAATTTCAAGAATGTAAGTTCGCATTCCTTGTTATATAATCAATGTGGCCAGTCATACCTACAAACCTTTAAAAACTACATATTTTCAAAACGGTCAGCCATTCTTTATTCTCTCAACAACGTAAATTGTTGATTCCAGGCCGATCCAAGTATCCACCGTTTCGACCAACTTCAACCAAGTAAATTAGTACTGTGACCAGGACTCACCTCAACCCACCCTACCATAGGGGCTAAGCCCTGGATGAGGTTCCGAGCCTTCCCCCAGGTTTTAGCCCCTTTGGAAGGATGAGGTGTGGTGAGTCTTGGCAACAGGACTGAGACAACCAAGACTGGTTGAGGGTGAAACGGTTGGCTCCAATGTAGCACGACCTAAGCTTGATATGTGTGGTTTTAAAAGCGACTGCTATTAAAAATTTATTTTATTTTGAATAATTTTTTACCTCGTTTTGTTTCTTCACAGAAAAAAGTTGTACTCTTTATTCTGCCCCCAAAAACGGAGCTCTGGCCTGTCGAAAGGTTGGACTGGACCCTTTGTGTGCTGTGATGTGCAAAAGCGGGTCAGACTTTGATTTTAATCCTCCGATGCTGTACTATTGTAGCGGAGGAAAATGGCAGTATTATTCTGTCGTACCTTTCGAGTCAACGCTTCCTTGGCCAGACTGCTCAGGTAAGCTAATGACCTCACTGGTTCCAATTATGAAAATGAATTACGGATCACATATTTAAAATGAAATGTCTTACATTATCACTGCTGTCAAACGTCACCCAAAGAGAAATTTTAAACATCGAGTACATTTCCTTTTCGCCAAAAGGTACGGGTTTATAGAACCTTTAAAGAAAACTGGGTTTCAAATAAGGTTTAGATGGGTGTCCGGGAAGGTTCTTTATTGAGGTCATTTGCGTTGAGCTGCCGTGTTAACTATGGGTACCTTTTGCTAGTCCATAGCCAACTTTGCACTCAGAGACTACTGTAAAAACTGTAAAATAAGGGGAAGGCACCCAACAGTTTCGGGCTTTTTTTCTACTGACAGTGTTCTCTCTTGAGTCCAGCTCTAAATTTTACTCTACCCAGAAGTCCATTTGTAGCGCGTGGTCTCGTCTACAGCTGACTTCAAAGGGGCTGTCTTCTTTTGTGTTAGTCCTGCTTTATGCCGTGGTACATGCCCTTGATGTTTCTAACACGGGCTGTGGTTTGAATCTAAAGTCACAGTCTGAGTCTGTAGTCCTTAGTATGGTGGTGGACAGTCTACTCCGAGCAGCATTGAGTGCCCAGCGGTTCTTTTCGCTTGGAAAGCTCTTATTAGAGGGGAGGAGTTGTCTCCTCCCTTCTATGACTGGGTGCATACACACTGAACAAATACGCTGAGATGGCCTCGAACCAGATTACTGATTCCGAAGACCAGAACGCGGCATTGTAGATTGTCTCTCTGAGGTATTCTCAACACTTAGTGAATTTGGCATAAGCTGGGCCTGGCAGAACCTCTCTCAGAGAGGTAACAAACTCCTTCACGCACCTTTTCATGTTGCTGCATATTTTCTTCTGCTGATGCAGAGTCTGCATTCTTTCTTGAAGTGGTGCAGACGCCTTTGCCTGGAAAGATCACAATTAAAAGGGAACTCAAGCGTAATTTTAAGAAAAATGAAAGTCATTAATTCGGTAACAATAAATATTTTGACAGGTATATTTAACCATATTGATGAATAATTTTGCGAAAAAACTGAAGCCAAAGTTGGCTAAATCCGTGATCAAAGCCCACCATCTTGAATTTTGATCGCGGTAGCTCAAACCGTCAGCGGTTTTTCACGTGACGTCATATCGTGAAGCGCCATTTTCAAGCACGAGGTTCTTCGTCCGATCTTATAAATATTTACGCGGTGAATCTTGCAGTTTTTATATATTGTTGGTGTGGAATAAAAATGCCTCACTGCTGCGTTTCTGGATGCAATAACTACTGGACGAAAGAGTCAAAAGTGACTTTTCATCGCATTCCGTTAAAAGAACTAGGATTGCAAAGATCGTGGTAAGCGAGGATCAGGAGAGAGAACCTTCCTCCACTGGACTACAGCTACGTGTGTAGCGACCATTTCAGCTCCTGACTGCTTCGAAAATGATCTTAAAGCCAAGTTAATGCCAAACACGAAGTTTGAAAGAAACATTATACCCGGCTCAGTTCCCTCATTGTTTCCTTTCGGTCCTCAACCGAAGCGACCTAGACCAAGTAGTGAGGCTCGAGCAGAGCAGCGCCGTTCAGGAGATTTAAGACGGGAGGTGAGTTGAGCACGTCAATGGTACAGATATACAAGATGAATCCAAATGTGTATAAGCTAACATAACATTATGGTTTGATTAAACAGTTTTAAAGGCTGCTGTTCTGTGTTTTCGTTTTGGTTTGTTACTGTGGGTAGTATTACTTATTGCTAGTATTATTCATTCCTAGTCCAGCAGCTGTTATATTTCCACTTCTCAAGCAAGTCGCTTGAAATAAACAGTTACCATTAAAATTGGGTATGCTTTATTTGTATAGGGTAGATGGGAGATTGGGCACCCTGACAGCTTATGGAAACATCACCATACATTTTATTTTTAAAAATTTGTTCTTCCCTTCTTATGAAACACCCTATACTTCAATAAACAGCAGGTCAAAAGAGGACCAATTTGTGAAATGGTTCTTCTTTGTAATTTTTTCTTAATTTTTGCTCACTCAAAGGTTTTGCAACATTTACAATAAAATAATGCCAGCAGCAGTGAGGGTGCAACTAGTGACAGCTGTGAGGGGCCCATCCTTGTGGATAAAAACCCAACACCATCTGTGGGTGCATGTAACCTTGAACAGCCATCAACAAGTGACAGCTGTGAAGGGTCCACCCTCGTAGATATAAACCCAGCTCCAACCAAGGGTGCATGCAACTATGAGTAGCCACCAACAAGTGACAGCTGTGAAGGGCCCACCCTTGTAGATTACCCAAGTGAAAAGAAAATCAAAATAAATGTGGGTACCCAGTGTTGTGTGGGAGCCAGGTACCGCATCACTCACTCAGTTTCAACAGAAACTGATGTTTAAACGTATGCTGAAATAGGAGTCCAAGTAAACATTGACCCCGGAAATAATGATGCAAAGGATATCACCCCAGAAACCTCTACACAAGTTTCACCTAAGAAACCAAACGGTGAAAATGATAAGCCTGCCTGCAAAAGGAAACTTACTTTATATGAGGAAGTTTATCCCTCAGATGAGGAGCCACTGCCTTCTCCTATTCCTCCCATTGATGATGGTGATGATGATTATGATGATGACGATGATGACGATGATGATGAAGATGATGATGATGATGATGATGATGATGATGATGATGATGATGATGATGATGATGATGATGATGATACTGATGATGATGATGAAGATTATAATGCTTCAGATAAGGAGGGTTCTATTTGGTGGAACTCTGATGATGAGGGGGAATTGCAATCTCCCTATAAAGAATCCCCCTATGAGGAGCAAAAATTCATTGTCTTCGAGTCCTGCTTCAAGAAACTCCTGAGATTCTGCCCTAAATGCGCCGGTGTAATCTCCGAATCAAAGATGACAACTGTGGCAGCATGCTTTCAGTTAAGATAAGGTGCATAAATAACCATGACGACTACTGCTGGACCTCACAGCCAATGATTAAGAGCGCGCGTCCACAAAAATCGAACATCGAGCGACAAACTTTAAAATTTCAAAATCGTTCAAACTTGGGCTAATAGTAGTCCTTAGCCGAGTTATTCATCGCTATGTGTTTCATTTCTCGAATACTTTTTTCTTTCGGCAGAAATTAACGAAAATAAATTCATGGTCAGACAAGGGAAAGTTCGGCTTGAACATTAGCCTTTTTAAAGCAAACCGCTCGCTTAAAATTTAAAGCCAGAAGACATCCACTTGTTATTAACTTATTTTACAACCTTTCCTGAATTTTTTTGTTATTTGCATTAAGATTGAAAATAATTAAGACACTGAGACAGACCTGAGAAAATTCCTCCAATTTGTATTTGGGAATGACTAGTCAAATTGAAAAAATAATTTTACCTACTACCTTTACCACAAATAAAACGAAATTCAAAATTTAAAGTTACGAATAGATGGCCTTTCAGCTGATATAAAACTTTTTCTGGGGAAATTACATCGTAGTCTGTGACGGAATGCTCAAAATCTCCCAAAATCGCGAAATACAACAGATTGCGTGACAGACGTGACAGGTGGTACAAATGTGGTTTTCGCATATTTTTGTCCTAACTCGGTCCTGTTGTTCTTATTGGTGTCGAATTTTATTATATTTTATGTAGTTTGTTTTATCAAAGTTTTCCCTCACTTCCGTGATAGTTTTATGCAGTGCAGAGTACTATACATACTGTTTTTTCTTTCATTCAGATGATGTAGTGTACATTTATCAGCTATTTTAAGAGTTCATATCAACAAATCTTGTAGAAAGATACCAGTCACAGATAATTCAAATTACAGGTCATTGTTCCCACCTGTCATTTTCTGTAGTAACCACAGAGTGCAAACTTATACTCGCTAGAGTTGTTTTTTTAGCGAGAAGGAGACTTCATCTAAAAAATTAGACACTATTTGCCCATATCACAGGCGCGAACTCGGGCTTGGCTGGCGGCGAAACTCTACCAAGTGCAATGTGCCGCAAATCATATCAAAACATGGAGCAAACAGAAAAGCAGATCGGGGTGTTTCGAAAATGGTCTCCGAACGAATCCTGAAGACAACAGGAGATTTTGCCCCAGTTGTATCCGGTGAGTTAAGATTCGTTTGCCAGTTTTCGGCGTCGTTATGGGCAGATATAAACGTTTGTACAAGGCCAGTGTCTACCTGTTTTCGTTTGACAGGTGGTTCCTCATCCACCCCTGCAAGCTCCCTTTCCTCCCGCAAACAACTTCACATTTGTTCTTCTTGCCCAGGAACAACAACAGATAACGCTTTTTGAATAACCTCCTTCATTTTGCGCTGATAATATTTCTGTTGTGTCATCGACACGTCATTCCATGACGTGTTTAGTGTCGATGCAATAGGGCTGTAACGACCTTCAGTAAGCTTCGCAACGGCATTGTTCAGCGTTTCTCTCTTCTCGTGCTGGAGTTCTTTTTCGTCAATCCACAAGCTTACTTCTGCGTCATCTTCTTCATTCATTGAAATTATGGAAATCTCAGCCTTGGTTTCATATGCTGAAGCACAGCTGATATTTGGTCGTTCAGGGGACTCATCAGTGGAAGTGATGAATACCGACGGCTCTTTCTGAATGACTAGAGTGGTTACTGCAGGGCTCTCCTAAATATTACGGGAAAATTATAATTGTTATGTACCGCGTGGCACTAACTTTTTTACCAGCTGTAATTTTTGAGATTATAGTGGATTTTTTTCACGATCCGCAAAAAAATCATATCGGTGGAAATACGAGCAGTCTACAATACAAGTGCAAGATGTAAATGCGATACGATGACACTACCGTTATTACAAGTACGACATTTTCATTTGGATGCTGTTTCACGTGTAGATTGATTACAATTTCATTCAAATAAACACACAAATGTTGTATGCCTACTTGCTCAGTGGAAATCGCAAGGATTTATATTATTGCCATTAAGGAAAACCAGTCTCCATCAATCCAAAACGTAGTTCCCGCAAAAAATGCCAATCCGTGGTATTTGATTGAGATACATATATGTTCCAATTTTTAATAGATATGGTAGTTTTTTCTTTTTTGTAGTAACGGAAATTGCTTATCCAGATAGTAAGTAAACTTACCACTACAGCTGCCTCAAGTTGTTTTTCTCGTCTTATCCGGTAGTGTTTTTTCCTGCACCTTGTGCATATGACTAATTTGGCCAAGAGAAAATAAATAAATAAATAAATAAATAAATGTTCGGAATCTTCTTACATACAGTGGTTGGATAGGAGAAGCAGATACCCAAACTGTCTTTCTGGTTTTTAATAAAGCACTCTATTAATCCTTACAGTGACACCGAAAATGATTACAGGTGCATTCACTCCTTTTCATAATCATCCTTTCTAAAGTGGCAATTCTACTAATTGTGCAACATGGCAACTTGCCGTGCGTGAGTATGTTTGATCTTATTAACAATGTTTAAGGTAGTTTTATTTCTGTGTGTAAAAAAAAAAAAACAGGAATCTGTTCCGTTCCGAGCTGCTAGCTAAATATTCTGAGATTGCTCAGGTTGCAATTTCATTTGCCAGCGGGCAATAGCTTGCGAAGCTATTAACGTGTGCCTGTTGTTTGTTCTTTGGGTAGAACATATAAACAGTTTTATTAAAAAGAAGCTACTTGAAACTGTCCTCACACCAGGAAATTTTCTCATTAATGCAGGAAATAATTCATACCTGCTCCTATTGGAACTGAGTGGTTTTCTAAGAAATAAATGCTTCGCGACATTTCCAGGTTGACGCGTCGAGCGTTCTTCTGCGTGCTTCGCTTTCTCACATGATCAGGATGAACACATGTCAATCGCTTTCTTCCTGGCCATCCATAGGTCAAGAGATATCTATGTCAAGGGCACACAGTAAATTCATCGACCTGTTTTTGGCTGGGCACGATAAAACCGCCACGGTTAAAAGGACTTCAGTTTCGCCAATTTGCATATGTCCACTTTGAGTTTTTCCACTTACGCCAAGTGCGGCCAGATGCTCAGATAAATTATTGGCACAAGACTTTACTGGAATGGTAGTAATATCATCTTCTGCCGGAGCAGGTCCACAAATTGAATCTTCAGAAAAAAAGGAACAACTCATTTCAGAGATACTGTGCTTTAATAACTACTGGTACATCTGAAGCACGTAAATTGGTAAACATTCCCCCCGTGCAGTATTTACGATGACTGACAGGTGAATTCCGAAAAAGTAAAATAAAACTTATTCATGTTTCTCTCAAATTTCAGATTATGTATAGTCAAATATTATCAAATTCTCAGTCATTTGAATTCAGGCATCAGTCTATTGCCAGACTTATAAAGGAAATTCCTGAATCAATTTTTATATTTTCTTTCGTTTGTCCGTAGCCGCTGTCGAATTGGCGTTGTGTCATTTGTATGCAAACGTATAACAATAAAACAGTTCAATCAATCAAAGCATACATTTTTGAGGGACAAATAAATTTATCAATTCTTAGTTTTGAAAAGAAGTTGAAATTTTTTTTTGTAATGTATTGAATTTCTTAGAAAGATTTACCTAAGGTTGGGTCAATTAAGGGCCCGTTTACATGAGTTATTTCATCCCGGGTTGAGTTTCACCCCAGGATGAGTGTCTTTACGCCCCGGGATGACTTTCATCTCGGAGTCTGGTTATTTACCTGTGAGTGTTTACATGATTTGGAGCAAAAATGGGTTCGCCCCGGGATGATTTGATCCCGGTGCTGAAGACCGGGATGAAATCATCCCGGGGCGAGCACATTTTTGCTCCAAATCATGTAAACACTCACAGGTAAATGACCAGACACCGAGATGAAAGTCATCCCGGGGTGAGATGATACTCATCCCGGGGTGAAACTCATCGCGGGATGAAATAACTCATGTAAACGGGGCCTTAGAATGCGTGACAAAGTGCCCGTGACGTGTCATTTAGTCTGATAATGGCGATAAAATACACCTGAAACTCTTGTTGACAGCGCTTCTGATTTTCTAGGTCCCAAACTTTAGTTTTTTTATATAGATAGTAAGGGTAGTAGTGAGTTCCTAGAAGTATTTTCTTTTCTCATAAACTGCCGCTTTTTAGAGAAAACGAAAAGTGGGTTAGCAAGCATATTAATATTTCCAATTTTCTTACGCGCAAATAATTTTTCCTGTGAGAAATCAATAAATGGTTGTTGATGGTCGCTGATGGCCTAGAATGACAGCAAATCTACCTAAACAATAAAATCCTGAAGTTGGTGTCATTTGCTACGTGAGAACATTTTCTACGAGTCGCCGATGTTACGTGTTTGAATTGCAAGGATTTCTGGTTCGTGATGGCCGGTTTTTAGTGGGGTGGTCTGATCTCGGAAACTAAAACCTGATGGTAAATAAGAACATGGCCTTTCATCCTATCTGAATGAAAGTAAAAAACAGGAGAAAGATGGAAAAAATCGGTTGACCCCGATCCGTGGCCTCTGCCCGGTTTTCTCAGACAATAGCACTTAACCTTTTAGTACAGTTAGCTGCAAAAACGATCTCAAATTTTGCGGGGAAAGCTACCGCTATGGAAAGATCGAAAGGAAGTTACTCGATTTCTGACACATAAATTTGTACAGTCCTCAAATTTAATATGCGCCTTTTTTTTTTTTTGGCTAGACATACATGTGTATCGAATTTCAATACACGCCCTAAATATATACAAAGATTATTTAACATGGAAATTTCCGGGGAGTCACTCATACAAACCGAGTTTTGTACCATGTTTGCCTTATTAACCGTCCGCCGCCATATGGCGACCGCCGGTTTATAAAATGGACACGGTTTTTTTTTCTTTCGTCAGTTGGCTTAACATACGAACAAAGTGCTGTAAAGCTTGTGGTACGGGTACTCAAGAGCGATACTATCTTATATAAGACGCATGCGCATATTAGTTTGCTGAATGTTACCTTCGTGTGTTCTTGTCTTTTAATTTACTGTATTTAAGATATGAACGGCGAAGGGTTGTTAAGTATGGGGTTTCAGTATTTGTCTTGCATAACGCATGCGCAACTGAGTAAAGCAACTAATAAGATTGAATGCGAAAGTAGCTGCGTTGTCTAATCTAGTTGGTGGTTATGGTGAAAATTTTTTTAGTGCAGGAGTTTTGTTATGGGGATTGACATCTTGAGGGATGTAAAAATGTGGGAGTGGGAGGATTTGTGAATGTGAGGAGCATATCACCATGCTTCTGTGAATGTGATTTGCTTTGAAAGTTACGTTTTGTATAGCAGTGGTGTAATATTGTGCTGCGTGAGAGGCAGTTTCCCTAAACGTTTCATGGGGGGGCGGTTTCCGAAGTGGATTGCAAGTTTTCTCATTGGGTAACCTGTATTTCGCAGAGGAGAGAAACGACAGCTGCGTTTTGCAGCTTATTAGCACGGTAAGGAACGGTGGTTAAGGAAGAGAAGCGATTGGCACTAGTATGATGATGCAATAGCCCTTTTCACAGTTAACTTTTCTCATTTGCATTACAATGTATTTGAACGTGGATGTGAGGCAATTTCGGGCAATTTTGCAGTTTCTGCCCGAAATTGCCTCACATCCGTGTTCAAATACATTGTAATACAAATGAGAAAAGTTAACTGTGAAAAGGGCTATTAGTGGATTGCATCATCGATACATCACAGTTCTTGAGGAGGGAGAGAGATGAGTGTTTACTTGACGCGAGAAGTTGATTTTTATTGCATAATGACGAAGGAATCGGTCATTAATAAGGAGATCAATTAACAAGGTAGCTGTTACGAGTCTTTAAGTTAGAAAATAACTGAATATTATCAAGCGATGCGTGTGGTTTGCGTGTGGTGTTGGTTGGTTTGAGGTAATTTTGTGCGTAGTCTGGCACGTAGTGCCGAGTCAACTTGTTTACTTTGCATGGGGATTCCCGGGTTAGCAAACCGGATTTAAACATCACGTCATGAGATATGCCTTAACGTGCCCCAGACTCTGACGAT
>Ga0126336_10001525_pt1 | contig 12208 bp, 4 predicted proteins | sample SidCmetagenome_FD_92530 | JGI IMG/M metagenome (GOLD analysis project Ga0126336, IMG submission 92530) | Coral microbial communities from El Islote,Puerto Morelos, Mexico - Siderastrea C C metagenome | ecosystem: Host-associated > Invertebrates > Cnidaria > Coral | place: El Islote,Puerto... | reverse complement strand
TCATTCTTAATTATAGCTTAACTTAATTTATACACTTCCAAGAAGTTTTTATTTTTCTATTTTGTATTTTTATTTCGTGGCGCACCTGTAAACTAGCTTTTTAGCTAAGCGTGCTGACCACGTCAATAAAGGATTGATTGATTGATTGATTGATTGATTGATTGATTGATTGATTGATCGTTGCGATCGCTACCAAAAAGTTGAGCTATCCTTACCCTTACAAGTTTCCATATGATCGCTACGATCGCGATCCCGAGAGGACCTGGAACAAACAGCGACGTACTGCATTCTGGTATATTTTTCATCGAAACGATCGCCACAATCTCTGGAGAGTGGTTTCCATATGATCGCAACGATCGCTGAACCTTTTTTCAGCGATCGTAGCGATCGCACAAAGGCTGGTTTCCATATGATCGCTACGATCGCTACCAAAAAAGCTGAGCGGTCGTTGCGACTTTGATCGCTGAGCAGTTTCTACGTAGGTTGGTTCCCATGTGATTGCTGTGATCGTTAAGATCTCTAAAAAGTGCTTTCCACATAATCACAACGATTGCTGAATGTTTTTACCAGCAATCTTAAAAGTACTGTTTGTTTAAAATAAATTTCAACATTCAAAACAACGATTCTTAGATCATCCATTTGTTGAGCCTGCACATTCATTTGTATGAGTTAGTGAAGTTGCTACGCAACAAAATCTTTTATCCCACAAAAGTCTCTGCCCAGGCAACTTTGTAGTTGGACAACACGAACTGTTTATACAAATATCGCGTGCGATGTTTTTTCTTCTCCAGTCAAAATGCACATGAAGCTGTATCGCCGGTCTCACATTCTGAAAACACCAAACTTGTTGCCTTCTCCGCGGGAGAATGAGGACAGAGCTGCTCGTAAGCTCAGACCCAGGACCTGCCGGATAAAAAGTCCTATGTGAGTCGAAAAGTATCTTTGGTCAGGAGGCGCGTCTTCTTTCACGAGAAGTACAAATCTGATAGTTTCCCTTGGCAAATGAGGAAAAACAAACAGCCCCAATATCCCAACCCGGTACACTTCAATAGTCACATTTGCAAGTGTTTACAAAACGCTTCGTGCAGCAAAATAAACAGCACCACAGAAAAGTGTTACTCAATATCTCTCAATTCAGTTATTTTATCTCATTATCATTAACCCTTTAAAAGCCCCACGTCAATATTGCACATTCTCCTCACTAGGTTTCATATCTTTTTTAACATGCATTTGGGAGAATTTGCATAAACATCAAGACATTTTGTCTTTGGTGATCATTTCTCGTGATCTGCATGTTTAACCATGCAATGACATTGTAAGGAGAAGTTAGGTACTCGTCACAGTTGGGGCTTAAAGAGTTAAGATAATAACTTGTATGTAATTCTCAGTGACTCTCACCTGACATCAGACTCAAAATTGACCACCATCATGTACAGCGTAATAAACAACACTGCAGGAAAGTACTGTTCAGTAGGTATCGCGTCTGAGGCTAAGTTTACACTGGAGAAAAAGTAACTGGAATCGTCACGAATTCGGTAACTTTTGCTTTGGCGTAAACTTAGCCTGAATGAAATTACATCAGAGCGGTTTTTAAACGTGTGTCGTAAAACCAAAACCAAAGTTGTTTACTGTCCAATCCCAACAAATACAATGAAGCAATCAGAACTCGCGTCAAGCGCTGGAAAACACGTGCGAACAAGTCACGATTGGTTTTGGTTTTACATCTGATTGGTTGAGAAAGTGGTCGAGTGATTTTAAACGATGACAATGCTTAGTAAAGCAAACCCAAAACTAAATGCGAATTACTTTCGACACTCAAATGAAAACGCTCTTATCACACCAAATACGTGTATTAGTGTTTGACTTACCTTTCTGGTGTCTTGAGGCAGGATAACGCCGTCATCCCATAACCGAGCTGATCCGTAGTAAGCGTTTGACTCCCTCTTAAACCTAATTAACGACATCAATGTTGTTGATTAACACGAGGAGCTAAACCACGTTATCATACAGCCAACCCCTGGATATGAGTAGGGCGCGCTCTGATTGGCTCAATGCTACTGCACAATCAGCTCATAACAAGAGAGGATGCAAGGAGAGAGCGAATCCCCCATACATGGACCTCTTACGATGAAAATTATTTGAAATCTATTTTTGGTTCTGTCATACTGCGTGGTTATTTTAAGGACGATACCTCATTGGTCAGTGAGAATGACGTCATGTAATTTTAGATTGGTGACATGGGAACAACAGATAAAAATAACCGCCGCAGCATGGGTGCGAACTAATAATAAGTTTCAAATAATTATCATGGGGCACGGGGTTTCACTTTCTTACTTCATCTTCTCTTGCTCATAATGATCCTATTAGTAGAAACGTTGCCCAGAAAATGGTGGAAATAAATCTTCTTATAGACTCGTGATAGACGAGTTTCAAGCCCACTCCGCGCTTTCCGCTCCGTTTTCCATAACCGTTTAAACCTCAATATCAACATGCATTTTCTTTTCGCTGTTCTTCATATGTTTCTTATGGTACAAGATCGGGGAATTTGCATAAAAATCAAGTCATTTTATCTGTGATCATCATTTTCTTCACTCTCATGACCTCTGTGTTTGACCTAGTAGTAATATTGTGAGGAGAAATAAGATGCTTGTCACTATTGGAGCTTAAAGGGTTAAACTCATATAAACTCATATACAAGTCTTGTACGATTTCGAAAGACACGAACTGGACATAAATCCAACGAAATCTAATAGAAACCTGATTGACTAATGGACGAAAGCAAGTTGCTTTTCAGAACGAGGGATTAAGGTATTTCGTATCGCTTTGGAACAAACATCACTTCGTAGCACGCATGTGGGGAACGAGGTTGGCGCAGGGGTGAGTGTGGCCTGGGTCTGGCTAGTGTGGCCTGGGTCCAAATCCTGAATTCGTTGTTATACGAGGACTGAGTTTGCCGGTTCTAGTCCTCCTCTTGGATTTTCTTTTTCAGCCCAGATGCACCTCTGAGTACCACACTGTCGTAACAGTTGTAAAAACTTCTGGTAACAATGGTTTTCTTTTCACGATATATAGCTACCTGTATTTTTTCTTTTGCTGTGCTTGCAATTTATTTATTTATTTTTTTTGCGTATAACGTATTTACTCGATCAAACGCCGCGGCGCTTATTAAATTTTTATCGTTTCCGATGCGGTGTTTATTAGAGGGCGGCGTTTATTTCAAAATCATATTTCGTAAATCACTGACAACAATTACGGTAAATCATTTATATATATTTATATATATTTTTCTTTTACAGGACCCCTTTGATAACAGTACGCATGTACTGAAGGGCCATCCTGTTTAAAAATTCGTTATTATTTATTTATTTATTTAGAACCATGTTTAAAGTTCCAATTTCTCGCTTTTTTGTTGAGATAGAATCGTAATTGTCTGGCTTGTGATGTGTACATCATACAAACTTTCAAAGACTCGAATAAGCGCCACATTCAGAGGAGTGTCAATAAAGTATTGTATTCTTCTGATTGCGTCCGGCGTTTATTCGAGGGCGGCGTTTATTGGTAATTTTGCTTCCATCTGCGGCGTTTAATCGAGTAAATACGGTAGTTTTTTTTCTGCATTTACTTATTTGTCCTTGTAAGTTTTTTTTGGTTTTGTAAATATATATTAAATTTAAAAAAGAGAAAAAAATGGCTGGTGTGGCGTGGGTCCAAATCCCAAATTCGTTGTTATATGAGGACTGAGTTTGTCGGTTCTCGTCCTCCTCTGGGATTTTTTTTACAGCTTTTCTCAATCATCAAAAACCAACATTTTTGGACCTATAAAAACCACTCGCGGGTAAATATTGCTTTCTTGTCAACATATCATAAAATGTTCTAATTTTGAAAAAGAAAATTGAATCCTCTCTCAATCACTGGAAATTATGCTCAATTATTGGTTCTGAATGTAAGCCCTTACTTCTTTAATAATTTGTCCCTCAATGCCTTGCGTTTCTCTTCACCGGCACCGGCTTCATCATCTTCCATCCCACTCTAGCGAAGATGCAAAAATTACACGCAAAAAGAAGTCACTATCACGGTAGCCAGACAATTCGCCCGAATGCATACTCGCCCACAAGGAACTCCTCTACAGTTAAGTTAGTTTGTTAGCCAGGAAAGGGGGCGGGGGAGTCAACTTCACTCTAGGCGAGTTTTCACTTGGGCGAATTGACAGGCATTGATTATGACTACACTAGACTCATTTGTCATAACCGATCCTGCAGGACCTTGTTAGTGACCCACACGAACGCATAAACCTAGTAAATGAGTTTGTCCCAAGCACTCCAATAGCTCTATGGTTACAGCATCCGGCCGGTATGTAGAGGGTCACGGTTTTGTCTCTCGTTAGGACTCATTTCTTTTTTGTCGCATGCCCATGATATGCTGAGGAAGGTTTGGGGAGGGGGGAGATCTCAAATTTTTAGTGGCAGTGTGTATCCCGCTTCCTTAGCCCTTGCCCATTTTCAGTCCGAAATAAGTGATTTTTCCCAACCAATTTCATACCTGAAAGTTCAACGTTTCCTCGTTGTAAATCCAAAGTGGCCAAAAATTATAACTTGGTTTAGACTAGCGAGCACAAGCCACCCATTATTCGTCCAAAATGGTATAAATCTACACTCTTTTTTTCCGACGAAAAATGGCTCAAAACCATACCCGGCTTTTTGGTACAAAAGAACTCTGTAGCTTTTATAGGACAGCAATCCCTCAGGCCGTATGGGGGGAGGGCACTGAGCTAAGTGTGGTGACCTGGGTTATTCATTGTACTTAAAGGTAACATATGTCCTGTATTGTGATAGGATCAGTAAATCTAAAGGGTCTAGAATGATAATGGTGAAAATGAAAAAGAAAGTGAATATGACGCTTGGTCACGTAATAAATAGTCACGTAATAAATAAACTGTAATCACGAGTACAGAACTAGAACGAAAAATCTGAGTCATAGGCAGGAGTTGAACTTGTGACTTTTCGTAGTTGGATCATTTTGCCGGAACGATTTCTACGGTCAAAAAACAAAATGATGTGCTTTCTATTTCTTGACTCACCGTGAATTTTTTTTATTAGACCCAAGAGTTTTTTAATGTATTTTGCAAATACTGTTCTGTGTTTAACAACGTATCGTGGCACATGGAATGTTGAAATACGCCATTAAGAAGTTGAACGCTAATGAAAGAATAGCACTGGGTCATGCCTTAGGTTAAAAAAAAAACTCAGTCGGCAATTTGGCGATACTACGCGATTTTATCGAGCCAGAATCATTTTGGAGCTGAGTTGGTCATTCAAGCGAACCTGCGCTGTCTTGAAACTAGTGGAAATACGAAGGATCGCGTTCGAGCGTTCACGCTTTCGGTGCCTTGCACTTCGCGAGTATCCGCGCGTTTACCGATCGCACCTCGCTTCCTGTGTTTTAAGAGAAAAAAGCCGACTGTTATACAGTCTAGTTTGGAAGAGGTAAAACGAACCTTATTTTTGCATCGCTCAATAAGTAGAAAACGTTTTCACATTTCTACAGAAAAAATAAGACAAAACAAAATGAAACAAAAACGAATAGATTTTTGGAAGATTGAGAAGAACTGTCGGTGAACACCCCCCTAGCATAAGACGATTAGCCCCTTGACCTAGAATAAGGGGGAGCTAATACTCCGGGGCGATTTGACCGGTTTCCAAGAGACGTTTTATGAGAATACTGTGGAACAGCCGTTCCACTGCTGTTACGAGTTCTTTCGATTTCCACGGCTATTTTTATTTCTTTCGAAAATAAAAAGCAATTGAAATTACAGTGTTGCGAAAGAGATGTACAATTATGGGTTCTGGCCAATCACAGCACCAGTTTCTATTGTCTGTTTTCTACCGCTTTATTCCATTTTCGGAATAATCATCCCACGGACGAAATCTCGAGGTTGCTGTCTTTGTTTTGATGGGAAGATATTATAGTGTCCGTGGCCTTCTAGAAGACAGCACGAAATATCTTCTGATCGTTTTATTGAGCAAGGTTCTTTGGAATTAAAATTGTTCTTCTTAATTGTTGGGGGATAATTCTGTGTTTCGTGTTCGTAATTTAAAGAAAATTATCGGCCGTTTATGTAAACATGCTGGGGAAAAAAATTACACTCACAGTTGTCAGGAAATAGCCAGTGATCAGTAGAACAAAAGAGCATTCAGATCCAAATGTACGGAGTTCCTTTTCAGAGACTAAACTTGTATGGAGAGAAAGAAAGCCAATGTATTTTGCATCGAAAATTTTCAGACGTTTAAATTTCGGACAAAACAATACGTCTGGAAATCCATGCGTCCGAACAAAGCATTCGATCATGAAAATGTCCAAATAACTTTTATGTCAGAGTCTTTCTTCACTAGCATTAAGTAAAAATTTTTCTGTACCGCAAGAAAATGACTGCGGAAATTATATAAAACGGGAGAAATTCCATATGCAAATCTAAATCTTCTATGCCATCATATTTATCAACTAAAATAACTTTTCATGACCGCTCATTTGTGTAGATTCTTTTTCACTTGAAGGGCTAAACAAGGACAGTTTGGGTTCTTGCGTACTGTATGTGATCGTAACTGCTGTTGTTTTTACTGTGGGTGTGTCAAATTGGCATAAGACAAACTGACTTAAACACGGACGATAAATCACTCACTTCCTAGTGTTATGACTCTTTTATTCTTTTTAAGGGAGTTGAAGAGATCAAGAAAATTGGCCAAAATAAGAAAAAAAAGTCCAAATGTTTTTGTGCGAAGTTTTATGACCGAAAGAGCAGCTCCAGAAATTTTCGAGGTTTAAGTTTCTAATAATTTTCTCAAAACTTAGGCTGAAAGTTATATACTCGCTTTAGTTTGGAATCAAAAAGTGTTCTGTAGAATTCTATTTCTCCTAATAATAGCACGAGTTTTCGATGTCTGTTTTTTCAAGCTTGATCTGATATTTTCGGAAACTGGAATTATGTTATCTGTGGCCTATCTAGAAAACAGCACCAAATTTCTCTTGATAACAGTAAGAATGTCATTTCATTTGGCAAGTTTCTTTGAAATCAAATTTGTTCACCTGAATTTTAGTTTTTGCATTTTGTTTTGTATGTTGGAGGATAACTCTGTATTTCGTGTTTGTGATCTGATTTAAAGCAAGTAATCGGCCAATACAATACAATACAATACAATACAAAACAATACAATACAATACAATGCAATGCAATGCAATGCAATGCAATACAATACAATACAATACAATCGTTTATTTACCCACGTAACGTCTAGTGAGCTAGCGCTCGTTGAAAATACGTACGTGCTAACATAAAGTTGTCTTAAAATATAAAAAATGGCCGTTCATGTAAACATGCTGGGAAAAAATCCAACTCACAGTTGTGCTGAAAATGGCGTCTAATTTGCAGAACAAACAGCGTTCAGATACAAATGTGCGAAGTTCGTGTTCAGGGACTCAGCTTGTACGGACAATAGAAAACGTCTCAAAATTTATACGACCGAGCAAATGAAGCACTCGATCATGGAAATGTCCAAAATGTCCAATTTAGTGGAATAAAGTAAAAAAGGAACACCACATCAATAAATATGACAGGAATTACATATCTAAATCTAAATCTTCCATGCTGCTTTATTTATTACCTAAATTAACTATTATAGATATGGTTCATTTGACTAGATTTCTTTTCACTTGAATGGCTAAACAATAATTTGTTTCGGGGGTGTTTCCCTACTGTCTGTGATCGCAAACTGCTGTTAGTTTTAATGTGGGTGTCTTTAAAATTGATATAAGACAAACTTACGTAAGTACGATCGATGAATCGCACATTTGCCAGTGTTATGACCGTTTGATTCTTTTTAAGAGGGTTAAAGGGATCAAAAAAACTGGCCAAAGAAGTAGAAGAAAACGTCAAACGTTTCTTTCTTTTTTTTCTTTTTTTTTGCTGTTCTGCGGAATTTTATTTGCTTCTAAATACTTTAGTTCAGGGGCGTATTTCCAATCAGTTTTTCTGGTTCACGAAGGGGCAATTTTCCGAATAAGTGTGAACAAGTTGAAAAACTGGTCATCGTAGGTTGTGTAAAAACTCAAATAGTAGCTAATAACAGAACAGAAGTAGGCAAATCCACGTAGTTCGCAGTTCAGCTTATGGAGTAAATAAATCTTATTCAATGATTTAACATATAATACGCGGGAATATTTTGCAAGTTGCGTAGTATTTTTCCGAGCCCCGAAGGGGTAAGAACAATACGAACAATGAGCAAAATGTCCTTACCTGATAAGGTAAAATGGAGCAAGAGTGCATGGATTAACAAACTGTGTTACTTCCTAATCAACAAAGATATTTTTCGGCTTAACAATTTATTACTTGTACTTGTTTGTAATCACCAGCCGGTCACTTGACTTATAAATTGGAATGAGTTATTTCGTTTGCCGTCAGTTGTTTTGGGTCGTGGGGTAATTAACCGAAGCCAAATTTTAAGCGATTGATGTAAACAAGTAAGTCGGGAGAAGACGCTGAAAAGGATGTTGTAGCAACTAATCCCAGGCAAAAAACAATAGTCAGCAATTCTATGTTTGGGGATTAAAAGGCCAGATTTACACCCCAAAATAACACAGATATTCAGTTATAGCAAAAAGAAAGAACTGCATTTGCTAATAATCGTTTTACTCACGTCGGCCTGTTCGTCTACCATTTAGGTATACATATAAACTGCATTGAATTCTTTCGTTTCTGGACAGTTTCATTTCATTTGGCATGGGTAAAGGCAACTTATTTGTAGTTCCTTTTTACATTGGCAGTTAAAACTAATTCATACTTTACGGCCCAGAGAACAATATATTAGACAGAATAATGCCGGGAAATGGAAATGAAATGTGAAACTAAACAATGAAGAAAAAACAAAAGAAGTCAGGTGGAAAATACTTTTTAACGGGGCAAACACATCGAGACTAATCAGTTTGAAATAAACAAGGAACGAGAAAAATTCGGAGACGGAGAATTAAGGGAAAAGGAGAAAAATGAATTCGAGTGTGCCAGCCTACAAGATAATCCCACCTGGGTGCGATGTGTACGCTTTCATGGGTGGAAGACTTCACCAGCCTTCTCCTATCGCTCAAGCTGTACTGATCTTCATCATAATCATCCACTTCATAACCTTTCCTTTCACCGCTGTTTTGAACGCACTGGTGATGCTTGCGGTGAAGTTAAAGCCCCGACTTAGAGCCCACAAGTCGAACATTTTAATTGCTTTATTGGCATCGACTGATTTGGTGGTTGGGGTCGTAACTCAGCCAGCTTTCATCGCGGTCATCATCACCTTGTTACTTGACGAGACTTCTAGCGGGTCGTGTGTATTGCAAGTTTTCACAAGAGCTGCATCAAGCTGCCTGATGGATGCCTCACTAATCCATCTCGCCTTGATAAGCGGTGACCGGTATCTGGCGATGAAGCACTCTTTCACCTACATTACTCTCGTCACCGAGGGTCGTTTACTGGTTGCTTCTGCTTTGGGATGGCTCCTTTCCGTAATTCTGCACGTTCTCCTCGCCGTTGACAAAACTGTATTTTTTCCAGCTAATAACACGGTCATTGGTCTATCTGTTGCCTTCATCGTTTTCTGCCATGTTACAGTTTACCGTGAAACTCGCCGACATGAACAGCAACTTGCAGCTCAGCAAGTTACACAAGGAGCAAGGGAACAATTTGAAAGTAATAAAAAGGCGCTTAAGCTGACAAGTATCATTTTAGCGGCGATAATTTTGTGTTATATACCTTTGGTCATTTCTAGAACTGTTTTACTAACGTATCAGAGTGAAATCTCTTTGGAGACAGTGTATATAACACTTATTTCAGTTGTATCGATGACATTTTTGAACTCGTTACTCAATCCAATTATTTACTCGATCAGAATAAGACAGTTTCGAGTCGCATTTATTGAGTTAATATACAGAACAGTGAACATTGCCGAGGCTGAAGAAATTGAGATGCGCGTATTTGGAGCGTCAAACAATGTGGTATCGGCCGAACAACCCAGTACAGTATCACCATAGCATATAAAATTTTAACGTTTCAATCAACTTGTAAATATCATTTTTCTCCCCAACTGAAGAGCGACTGAGGCTTAACTTAATTCAAAGCAGATTGTCCGTTAAGTTGTGTATCTAAGTGTCAATTGTCAAAATAAATGTGACCAATTTTGATGTAACGTTATCATCTTTTGAAATTTTGAAGTAAAATAAATGTAAAGTTGTCACGGTAGGCCTTCGCCTTCTAATATAAGTATCCACTTCATAACATAATTCGAAAATGTCGAAAAAATTTCAAAACTGGACATTTTTCCCATTTTGTTTTCTTTTCTGGTTGGTGTGAAAGCTTTATTAGTATAGGGCGCAAGGGTTACTCCTCTTTTTTTGGGGGGGGAATCTCATTAGCGTACGCGGGATTACATTAACGTCGATGACGTCATAGGCTGTTGTCTTGCTCTCATGAATAAAATGCGGAGGATTCTCATTAGCGTATAACCGGTTTGACTGGTTGATCAATCACGTCATTGATTCATGTTCTGTTTTTAGCTAGCCTGAGAAAACAGCCGACGTTTCACGAGGTCGCCACTTGAGCCCTCGCAAAACGACGTCTGAGTAACGAGCGCAGAAATTCCATACTGATGAGTGCTCTCTACCCAGATCTTGGTAGTGCTTCTGATTGGTTGCAATTTTCTTTCAACCAATCAGAAGCACTACCAAGATCTGGGTAGTAACACGCCATCAGTATGGAATTTCTGCGCGCGTTACTCAGACGTCGTTTTGCGAGGGCCCAAGTGGCGACCTTGTGAAACGTCGGCTGGTTTCTCATGCTAGTTTCTAGCTTGTGCCGGTCTTGATTGGTATAACCAGTTTGACAGGTTTATAGTTATTTTTGGTTCAATGATGTCATAGTGCATTTTCATTGTTCTTAAGCCTATAAAACCTTGTGAAGTAAGATATTAATCGATATTTCGCATTTTTCGACATTAGATATCAATATCGATATTATGGTTTCAACCTCAAGGTTCATATCGTGACGTCATTAATCAAGGTAGCGTCCACTCTTATAAAAAAGACTGGAAATCACACAAGGCTCTGGATGTAACGCAAAACGCGCTTGAAAATCAAAGGTGCTTGAACAAACAGATGAAAGAATGGATTTTGTGCAAGAATGCATCAGATGCTGGTGCTTGGAAGGATTCTGCTCAACAAACATAAAACGTTCCGATAACACAGCGCGGAATATTCATACCACTGTTTCCCTCAAATGATCACGCGAGCAGTATCGAAGGGCACCGAAATCACCGATACTAAGCACGAGTATCGGCATTTCGATACCAAGTACATTTACATTTCGATACCAAATACCTTAGGGTGCGGGAGATCATGAGTTCGATCCTTGTCGGAGACTCAGATGTTTTCATTGTTCCATGCACGTTTCAAACTCGATGCAGTTCATTTTCTGCATGTCTGAGGTAAACATTTACCCCCAATACGAAACTATGTATTTTAACAATTACCTCCGCACAGCAAATGTCTGCCATGCCCTCTGCTGTATCCATGGCAACCCAAGCAGTAGGCCACGTAAAAAGGAAGTGAGGATCAAACGAGCGGCCACACTGAAAAAAAATTGCTATTTAGAAAAATTGTCACAACATACAGTAAAAAACCGTATATCCCAAAGTAATGGACACGTGCACTCTGGCACGTGATAGACACGTGCATTGTGGCAAAATGCTGTGATACACCAATCAGAAATCAGAAACCAAACAAAAATAGAAGTAAGAACATCCAACCAGAGTCAAGCGCGGGAAGAAAAATTATTGGTACCAACCGCGGGAAAATGCAAAAAAGGGTGCTAAACACGCAAAAGCAGGTTATTCGTCGGCGTACGGGTTTTCTGGTTTTAGTTTTGATTAGCTGAAATAACTAAAGCTATGCTCTGGTTGGAGGAGTTTGTAAGAACTTTATGAATCAATTTAAGTTTAGTACACGCAAAACAAAAATACGCATCTCAGAAACAACTCACAACTGCAATGTTAGTAATATGGCAGTATTTTTAACAAGCTCTAGGTTGGAACGTTCGCAATAGAAGTGATGATGGTGATGATGATGATGATGATGATGATGATGATGATGATGATGATGATGATGATGATGATGATGATGA
>Ga0126336_10001524_pt1 | contig 12211 bp, 11 predicted proteins | sample SidCmetagenome_FD_92530 | JGI IMG/M metagenome (GOLD analysis project Ga0126336, IMG submission 92530) | Coral microbial communities from El Islote,Puerto Morelos, Mexico - Siderastrea C C metagenome | ecosystem: Host-associated > Invertebrates > Cnidaria > Coral | place: El Islote,Puerto... | reverse complement strand
TTGCATGCAATTTACGTTAAATAAGCGTAAATTGACGCATTTTACGTTAAATAATCGTAAAATCTAGCGCTTTTTATGATAAATAATCGTAAAATCACACTCAATTTACGTTTAAAAATAGTAAAATTGCGCGCATTTTATGATAAATAATCGTAAAATCACGTGCATTTTGTAATAAATAATCGTAAAATTGCATGCAATTTACGTTTAATAATCGTAAAATGGACGTATTTTACGTTAAATAATCGTAAAATCAAGGCATTTTATGATAAATAATCGTAAAATCACGCGCATTTTGTGATAAATAATCTTAAAATTACACTCAATTTACGTTGAATAATCGTAAAATCTAGCCCATTTTATAATACATAACCGTAGAATTGCACGCAATTTACGTTACATAATCATAAAAATTGCATGCAATTTACGTTAAATAACCGTAAAATTGCATACATACATACAGTTTTGCCTCCACTACACAACTGAACACACGAACAACACTTTGAGGCATGGGTACGTCGGTCAGCCAGGCCCATGATACACTTTATTAACTCACATAAATACTCAAGTAATACAGTAAATCTAAACGCGCCAAAGCCGGAAACGTAAACCCCAAAAAACCACTTTTGGGAAAAAATAGGGACTGTGTACCCCCAACCTATGCTCTGGCGCTACCTTCGGGGTTTTGAGGTGTATAAAACTAATAGAATAAAGCAGCTATAACGTGAATATAGAATGACAAATTGCTATTTAAGTATTGGACAGGACTGAAGCTGATAATGAAAATCACGCCAATAGAACAACTGAAACCAAATTTCACAAAACCAAGTTGTTGTGGCGAGGCTGACCATAGAATGACACGAATAACTCAATGGTAACTATTTCAAACCCGCAAACCGCGATCCTTCGCGCGCAACACTCGAACATGTATGTATGATTGTACTTACGTACATACATACATACATACATACGTACGTACGTACGTGCTTACGCACATACATACATACATACATACGTACATTAACTTTATTTCATCTCAATTTTAAGAGTAGCACTGATGCTAATGTTTTTGAGATAAAAAAAAGAAAAAACAATAACGAATGAATAAAGAAATATATTAACAAAAGTAAAAATACAAAGTCCTTAAGATACCTTATTGATTAAAAGAAGTATAATTGAAAATCTCCCGCTTAAAATCTAAAACATTGCAAGTTCTAAAAGAGTCTGGAACAGATTTCCACTCTTTTGCTGAAAAGTGTGAAAAAGATTGTAGTCCCTGTTATGATAAATAATCGTAAAATTACATGCAATTTACGTTTAATAATCGTAAAATTGCGCGGATTTTATGACAAATAATCGTAAAATTACATGCAATTCACGTTAAATAATCGTAGAATTGCACTATTTTACGTTAAATAATCGTAGAATGGCAGTCAATTTACGTTAAATAATTGTAAAATTGCATGCATTTTACGTTAAATAATCGTAAAATTACATGCAATTTACGTTAAATAATCGTAAAATCACGCGCATTTTATGATGAGTAATCGTAAAATTGCAAGCAATTTACGTTGAACGTAAAATCACGTGCATTTTATGATAAATAATCGTAAACTTGCTCGCATTTTACGTTAGATGATCGTAAAAAATTTATGATAAGTAATGACTGGCTAAAAGTGGGACGGGGACGCAGGGAAGCGTGTTTGGGGACGTGGGGACGAGATTGGAGACGCGCGGACGTGAAAACGGGGATGTGGGGACGTGAGATCGGGGACGCGTGTTGTATAGCAGAAAAGCAGAAAAAAGTGACTTTTATTTGGATCGAAAAAGCTGATTTCTTCCAACGAAATGGCGCAAACATTGGCTATTTTCCTATCAATCCGCTAGACCTGCCAATCACGGATAATACACGTTTGTTTTGGATTTTTGCACCGTCAATAGGGAAAGTCCGTCTTAACATTTACTGGCCAACACAACAGTGAACAGAATAAAGAGACTGGTGACTACAAGAAAAGGCTACCAAGGTGGAAAATAACATGGCCAATCGAAAAACAGAGAGGAGAGCTGACTTTGTTGATAATGTCCCGGGAGACCATAGAGGAGGGTCGTGTTTCTGGGGCTAGAAATAATAAAAATTTTATAAGAAATTGGTTATTAACTTCAGAGAAATGTCATTAGCTTTCTCTTTATAAAGTTTGAGTTTTGTTGGAAGAAATCAGCTTTTTCGATCTATTTATAGTCACTTTTTTCCGCTTTTCTGCTATATAACACGCGTCCCCGATCTCATCTCTCCACTCCTCTATCTCACGTCCCTGCGTCCCCAATCTCACATCTCCATGTGTCCCCTATCTCGCGTCCCCACGCGTCCCGCACCCCCAAACGCACCCCCGCATCCGCATCCCCGTCCCCACGTCCCCGTCCCACTTTTAGCCACGGCCATAAATAATCGTAAAATCAAGTCCATTTTACGTTAAATAATTGTAAAGTCACGCGCATTTTATGATTAATAGTCATAAAATTGCAAGCAATTTACGTTAAATAATGGTAAAATTGCACGCATATTATGATAAATAATCGTAAAATAACGCAATTTACGTTAAATAATTGTAAAATTGCATGCAAGTTATGTTTAATAATCGTAAAATTGCTCGCATTTTACGTTAAATAAAAGTAAAATCACGCGCATTTTATGATAAATCGTAAAATCACGTGCATTTTGTGATAAGTTATCGTAATATTGCACGCATTTTACGTTAAATAATCGTAAAGTCACGTGCATTTTATGATAAGTACTCGTAAAATTGCATGCAATTTACGTTAAATAGTCGTAAAATCACGCGCATTTTATGATGAATAATCGTGTGATTTTAGGATTATTTAACTTTAATTGCGTTCGGTTTAAGATTATTAAGCTTTAATTACCTGCGATTTTACGATTATCTGTCATAAATTGGGTCTGATTTTGCGATTATTTAATAATGTAGAGACTCGTCACGTCAAGTGGGATTTTGCATCTAGGACTTTTAAGAGGAAAGAGGTTTTTCATCACCATTGCTTCAGGACCACTAAAAACCTGCATTCTAACAGACACTGTCTTGATTTAACATCAAATTCTCACAACTGAGATTACAAGAAAGATATGGAGAATAAATGTCAAGAGTAGAACTAACACGAGTGACTCTTGTTTATTTTCCATAGATGGCACATCAGAATGTCTCAGGGGACATGCCTCCTCAAGATAACTTTGATTGGTTGGATACAGTGGATCTGAGAGACATGGATATACAGGATGACGTCTGTACAAAGGTAAAAATGAAGTGCTTTTTAGAAGTTTGCAAAGACAGTTGAATCTCTCTCATCTACTACTACTTAAATTAGTGATTCAACGATGAACCACCGGGAATCAATGACAATTTCATTTTGTACAGAAGTGTTAGGACATTGTTTACGTACAGGAATAGAGAAGTAAGTTGCAATATCGACCTTCAGATCGGACTGCGGGTGTGCGATTGAGCAGGGGTACGACTTTCAAACGAGTAACATTTTCAACAACTCTGTCGTGTTGTTTTAGTAGTAAACTTGGAATGAGATTGGTATGTGATGTGATATCGAAGGCCTGCAAACTGGAATTGATGAGTTGTACTTGTACTCAAATGCTTATTTATGCCAGCCATAAGAGGACCTCGCTTGTTTCAATGATATTAATTGGATGAGGTTTGCATTGGCCATTTCCTTGCCCCATCCATTCAGGATCAGTACACGGTCAAGCAAACATGCAAGGAGAATGTAATATTGTCTTGATAAACCACCAAATTCTTGCATCTGAGATCAGAAGTGAGGTAATGTAAGGAGAGCTAAGATTTCGATCATAGGACTGAGTTAAAATTATTACACATTTATCATGTAGGTTACTCTACGCGGACCTGAAAGTCCTATTGAAATGAGCTTCTATAGCATCACTAACATTGGACGCCTGAGGTGAGAAAATATGTATCACAGTAATAACTATGCAATGCCGTCATGGAAATACTTTACACAGCCAACATTGGCTAAAAATCATTTACATGTACTAACTGTCAGCTTATGTATTACAGATCTGTCAGAGTTGAACAGGGTTCGGTTAACAGTGTTATCTTGAATGACCAGCCCCAGGACACCCATCAGAGGTTTCTGGTTGCGGCCAACATTGGCATAAACACTACTGGGTCTACAGTGGTTGCAAGGTACATATTTTACTCATCAAAGATAAACTGATTAACACAATGTGTGCGTTCCTTCCATCATCGTAAAAGGTTGTTGACCCTTTAAGCCACAATAGTGAGAAGCATCTAATTTCTCCTAACAATATCCCTACTTGATCAAACACACAGGTCACGAGAATAAAGGAAATGATCACCAAACATGCAATGTCTTCATGTTTGTGCAAATTCTCTCAACTAGTACCATAAGAAATGTATGGAGAACAGTAAGGAGAATATGCATATTGATATTGGAGCTTAAAGGGGTTAACAGGGATTTCGCACTTGACTTTGAAGCAATTTTTTTTACCATTTCCTCCCAAATGAAAATTGTCCAAATCCAGCAACCTGAAAATACAAAGAAAAATGTTAGCCACCAGAGCATTACATTTAGATTTGTTTTCCGAATTCAAAATATCCATCAGTTTGAAAAGAACTGCTGACTAAATGATGAATTTATCACCAAGTTATTCTTGCAACTGATATTTTAAACATGTGCAAAATGTCATGACCTGTGGAATAGTGAGTAATATGTTTACAATTCTAGAGTTGTGATAATGTTTTTTAGTAGTGCAGGGACAAACAAAATTAAGTATTTTCATGACTGTGTGATTCATCGGGTGATCTAACGATATTCCCATGTCTTTGAAGTCTGGTTTTGAAACATTGTAAGCGCCTTCCATTTATTTTCGGCACAGTGTTACTACAGATCAGCTGCATACTAAGTGATGTGGTTTGTTTGTTCATGTTTTAGAGATACTACCCTGATGCCAAACATACATGGCCTGTTGCCTATTGTGGCACTACTCTTCGCTCCGTTTGCTGAATTAAGGTAATTGCATTGCATCTGAATTTCACGTAATTTATCCCTTTTCTACCATTGTAGGATTGGATGGGGGGACAGGGGGCTTTCCTGCCTCCCGTTCTCTTTAATCCCGGTCCCCTTCCTATTTTTGGATGGCTCCCACCTCTTAACACTCTTTGATTGCACACATTGTCACTATTTCTTCCGCTTCCCTCTCACTCTTTTCCCACCTCCCGTACACCTCCTGCCGCCTTTCCTTCCAGGCTCTCATCCAGACGCTGTTTTGTATGAGCATTTTTTAAAACTTTGTTGCTTTGGGATTTCATTGATGAAACATTTCACATGTTAACACTTCGAAATAGAGGCTTGGAGTGAAATTAGCATGTCTGACGTAAACAAGAATAAGGGCTGTGGGCATTATAATATAAACGGAATTAAATTACGCTCATATTACTGCCTTACTGCTGCGTTGTTGCTTTGTCTATAGAACTGATCCCGAAAAACGCAAGTACACGGGGGCATTGGTAGGTCTGGGTTACGATCCTCACACAGGACAAGCTTTGCTGCCAGACCACGACAGTGAAATCGTGTTTGAGGTGGAGATTACTCAGCATGACATTATTTTGGTATGTATTACGTGTACATAAAAAAGGTTAGAAGTTAGAATCACTTTGTACAGTGCAATAAAATGCATCACAAGAAAGTACCGTTCAGTAGCTTTTACTTGTATAGTCACACTCTAAATACTGTTTTCTGGATCATTCAACAGATTAACTCGTTGCGTACCGCGATCAACATGGCGCTACAAAGCGAAGCTGAGGTGGCAGGTTGGGGAACACCAGCAGTGGAGAGAATTCAAAACTCCAGTAGACGAACAATCACAGAGTATGTGTTTGTAATAATGATGATAAAAAATGGTAACAAATGGGAATCAGTGGCACATCCGCAGAGTGGTTCTTCGTCCACAGTGTCCAGATTGAATTGGAGTTTTTGAGGATTGGTCTCTGAGGAGAGGCGAATACCGGAGAACTCGGAGAAAAACCTTTCAGAGCAAGGACGAGAACCAACAACAAAACTAAACCCACATCTGACGCCAAGTGCGGGAGTCAAACACGGGCCACATTGGTGGGATTCGTGTGCTCTCACCACTGCGCCATCCCTGGTCCCCTAGGGATTGTTTGTTTCTTTGTTTGTTTCTTTTATTTTAGTGAGTGCGAAACCAAGTAGCATAATTAGTTTTAACAGAGTTACAAAATTAAGTTGTCGCTTTAGGGTGGGATTTCTTGTGAAACTATTTGACAAACGTGAAAGGCTCTTTAGGCAGGTAGAAACTGGGCACTAGGGGTGTCCATTTTTTGCGGCAACTTGATTGAACAATTTTTCCTAAAAAGGATGTAGCGTCCATTTATTTTACTGGTTTCTGCGACTTTTTAAAAGATATTTTTCTATTAATAACGTTATAGTTGTCTTTAAAATTAGTAACCTTGAAGTGTTTTATGTGTGGTTGCTCTGCGTTTTAACGTCTTCCTGTTTAGCTCACCTTGATATATATACATTTCCCTCCTTAGGCTTGTTTTAAAACCGCGAGAGAACAAAAAGCCATGGGCATTTCCCAGAGCAAATCGCTGGAACCAGGTAAACAAAACCGCTTGTAGCACATTGGGCTTGACCTCCATGATACTGGTATGTTACACTTCTAACTGAACTACAAAGCCTTCAGATGTTGGGTGCTGGTCGTTTGTGGGTTCTAATATGCCAGGTGTAGAATGGACAAAGTAAAGATTAAATGTGAAATGAGTGAAGTGTACTTCGCAGTTTGTTAGTAATTAAGGAAGATCATTCCACTCAATTTATGTTTTAAGGCCGCGGATGACAAGCTGCTCATGAATAAATTTATAAGGCAAAATTTTGGTGGAGGGCTTACATTAAAAACTTTATATCTTGAACGTTGGGAAGCCGATTCCGTTGAAACTTAGCAGAGAGCTTGAGGAATGGTTGAAGTACAAGAAAGTCGGTTTTGGTTTAAAAGATTGCGCTCCTTTGCGATACTATGAACTCCCAAAGTTAAGACTTCATAAAATGCAACTCTGTGTCTAAGTTTTCTCCTAGTGGGGAAGACAACACTTCTTGATTTTACCACTCATTGATCAGTTGCAACCTCTATTGTGTCACAACAGAAGCCGTTTATAGGATTTCGAGTTCCATTGAAAGTTGTAAGCTCTTAAATGAGTAAAATCGTCCTTGTGTAAAGGTGAAGCCTTCAATATTTTGTTAAAAAGCCTGTTTGAAAAAATTACTTCTGTTGTGACAATCTACACCTAGTTTATCTGCCTGTTGTGTCAGTTCAGGAAATTCTATATCTGCACTGTATTGGACACAAAATTGATGGTTTTAGGGCTTCCAAAGGCTAACCGAATAAACACAAATGTATAAGGTGAGATTGTGCTAATTATGGAAATCAAATTCTAGCAGCTATTGTTCACTGTCCAAAAAAGAACAATACCTTGCAATTTAGAAGTCGCAACGATTTGGACTGAAGAGTTTCTGAAGCTCCTTGTAGCTATAAGGAGTATTATTTTCCTTTTTGTTTTGTTTTGTTGGAAAACTTCTAAAAAGTTTCTCTTAACAGATCGACCCTGCTTACAAAATGGAACCGGAGAAGAACAAGACTGAAGTGGACTGTGCTCTTTACACGTTGCACCAAGGCATTGCCATTTCTGACGTGCCCCTTGATGAGGAAGATGACTCTCGAGTAAAGCGGGCAGAATTGCTAGATAAAGTAGCGTGGTTGAGAAGCTTGGAGGGAAGGTAAATACCACAGTTGAATTTTTGCAAGAAAGTTTTGGACCCCTTTTTAAGAATTCTGTCCACTAACAGAAAGCAGTTAGTCCTGGTCGCCCAAATGAATGGCTGGCTGCTGTTGCTGTCTGCTCCTAAATAGTGGTTATGTTTATGGTATCTCTCTTGTGTTCGTCAGTCTAAAGCCTGGAATATGACCTGTGGGAGGCCCTTCAACACCCCCACCCCCACCCCCAGAAGAAGAGGGCCTGATACAATTCTTTAGAGGATATCATGTTAAAATGTCAGATTTCTGATTTCTGATTGTTCGGGAGAGAAAGGGTGTCTGTCGTGCCTCCTGTACATTTCCGTCACTGCGTGACCTCTGGTCAATTCTGTTTGGCTAATACCATGAGAGAACATCAATGTTGACAAACTGGCTGACAGGTAGTTCAGTTTTTTTTTTACTTGGAGCGGTTGGAGGCTTGTTAGATAAGTGTAACAGGCTCTCTTCCCCTACCTCATCTCTGTGAAATAGAGAATTCTGTGTAGGATATGCCAGTTTACTTGGCATATCCTACATAACGATGATGATGATGATGAAAGTTTAAAGCTAAACATGGAAAGATAAAATGTTAAAGGGTGACAATAAAACGTTCTAAAACCGTTTAAAACAATTATGTTTAAAAGTCGTAATGTTAACAGAGTTTCTAATGTCTTGATCTAAATTGTTCCAGTCTTTGATGGCATGTTAGTTTGTTCATTGTTTTCCCTAGTTTCATGTGGAACAAAGCAGTCTCAGGTTATCTCTGTTTTGTGTATTATTTGAAAAAGAAGGGAAGTGATCTTCTGGTAACTTGTGAACTTAGCAACTTAGAGAGCTTGTGAACTTAGAGCTTGTCTTTTGATTTTCAGGTCCTCAGAACAGTTTACAGAGGAGGTAGTCTGTCTAGCTTGTGAACTTAGAGCTTGTCTTTTGATTTTCAGGTCCTCAGAACAGTTTACAGAGGAGGTAGTCTGTCCATTATGCAATGTCCTGTGCAGACATCCGAGGGGTGTGTCTATGCATCTGAAAAGCACTTCTCACAGGGAGATGGTGGAACAGTACCAACTGTATGAGGACTAGCTAAACTAAATTGCTGATGAGGTGCTGCTACAGTTCTGTTGTTCTACAAACGGAGCTGAACTGATATCCAGAAAGTAGGAACTTTTGTGGCGACAAAGACGTGAAAAAAAACTTCTCAGTTGCTGAGGTTAATCTTGTTTGAGTTCAGTCAAGACTGAGTTTATCTGGTTAATGCTGAATACAAACAGAACTTATATTGAGAAGAATAAAAAGTGCTTTTGAGAAAGTAGGTAAAAACAACTGGATTGCTAGCGTGGTTTGGCCCGTTTAATAGGCCAACAGAAAACGTTGTACTTGCAACAGTGTCTAAATGTTCAAGTACTAGACTTCCAGCTTGAAGCGCTATATTTATTTCGCCACATTAAACTGGCACTGGTTTGAGATGCCAACGCGACAATGATGAGGAGGAGCATGGTGATGATGATGATATGATTATGACGATGATGGTGATGATGATTTTATGACGATGACGATGATGATGATGATGATGATGATGATGATTATGTTTATGACGATGATGCTGATGATGATGAGTATGATTATTGTGACGATGGTGATGATGATGATTATGACGATGACGACAATGATTATGATTATGACGATGATGGTGATGATGATAATGATGATGACGACGATGACTACAAAGAGAAAGATAAAGAGGAGAAGGATGACGTAAAGTTGATGACGATGATGATTTATTGCAGCATATGTTTTGCAATGTCTTGTTAATCTGTTGCTTTTCTGATCGCCCTCAGTTGTCTTTAATGCAAATGTATACAGGACAATGCATTTTTGCAGATTTATGCTGTGTGCATTTTCACCCTCTCATCTTTGTAGGACATTGCTACAGTGGCCAGAACAATGATTTCGATAGTTTAAAGCAGATCCTAATTAAAACAAAAACTTTTCAATGTTCATAAGCTGTCTAACCCATAGCTGAGTTGGCCATTTCCGAGTTATTTTTGGCCTTTTTTTCAAAGCAAGGCCTGATGCTCATTGTTATAGGTGAAAAATTCTATTTGCCTGTGAATGTGAACTCCTTTCCATATTAACGGTTGTGCAGCAGTCCTCGCCTTGAAAAAGAGGCTAAAGAAATGGCCTATTGTTAATACATTACCACATTCGTGACAAAACTCTCTAAATAGGCCATTTTCACAATTGTGTTGTCTACTACCACCAGAATCCTTCAGGATGTTGTTTTGTCGTGCTAAGAAGGGTTACTGGGGTTACAAAATTTAAAAATAAGAAGGAAAAAAATGAATCGAATTCTGCAAGTTTTAGTGGTGCCACAGTGATGAAAATGGCTTATTGAAAGTGGCAGATTAGCAAGAGAATTTGATTATTAATATATTATTGCTATGTTACATTTTGTAAGGAAAAAACAGATGCTCTTCGGAAAGACGGAACTCTTTTCTGGTGAGAGGGATGTTTGCAGCATGTCCTGTGCCCTTAAAAAATACCTTTCCGTTGTGCTGTGTAGGGATTATTAAATTGTTGTTTGAAAGCTGCATTGTTTGGTATTCTTGGAAAAAGGAAGTTTTAGGTTGAATTCAATGTTTGTGGTTGCTGAAAAAATTTCTATCACGTAGTTCCTTATTAATGTTGCGTTGTATATTAATATTGTCTAAAGTTACAATTAAACATCTTTTGAGAGAGTCAGAATACAAACGAAAGCTCTATTATAAAACATAATGGAGTGGTCAGTTTTGTTTGTTACGGCGTTCTCCCAATGCTGGATACGATACACTTTCGCTACTTTAGAAGGAGAACGGGCCTGGAACTGAATACTTTTTCCCTGGAGATCAATCAGGTACTGGTACAAAGATGTGGTCCGTCACCTGGATGACAAAGTATGTGAAAAGGTACCAAATTCCAAGTTCAAAAATCAAGAAAGGTCCATGTCATCACAAAAATACGCGCATTTTATGATAAATAACACTAAAATCACCTGCATCTTATGATAAATAATCGTACAATCAGGCACATAATTGTAAAATTACCTGCAACTTACGTTTAACAATCGTAAAATGCACGCATTTTACGTTAAATAATCGTAAAAACACGCGCATCTTATGATAAATCGTAAAATTGCACTCCATTTACATTCAGAACCGCAAAATTTCACGGATTTTACGTTAAATAATCGTGAAATTGCATGCAATGTACGTTTAATAATTGCACCCATTTTACGTTAAATCGTAAAATCACGCTCATTTTGTGATAAACAATCGTAAACTGCACGCATTTTACGTTAAATAATCGTAAAATCACGCCCATTTCCTGATATATAATCCGAAAAATCACGTGCATTTATGATAAATAATAGTCAAATCACGCGCATATTTACGTTAAATAATCGTAAAATCACGCGCATTTTATGATAAATCATAAAATTGTGCGCATATCAAGTGAAATAATCACAAAACCACGCGCGGTTTCTGAAAAATAATCGAAAAATCACGCGCATTTTATGATCAATGATCATAAAATTGCACGCGTATCAAGGTAAGGTGTTTCGATACAGTTTTTTGGGGACCATAACCTCACTTTTAAAATCGGCTCTTAGACAGTCTTTATGTTGTCGGATCAACGTGAAATTTGCAGTACTTTTTGGTTTTGGATTGAACTTTAGCGCAGTTTCGTTTTGTGAAAATCGATATTTCCATGACAACGATAAACAAAAAAACCTCGAAAATACTAAAATTGAAATTTAGCGCGATCCAGACTTCGCTTTGAAAAGCAAACACCAACATCTTAAACTGTGGTGTAGGCAAACAAAATATACAAGAACAAAAAAAAATCTGTATGTTCGTTTCGAAGTAAATCGCAAGAACATTTTCAACCTTAGTTTTTGCATAGTAATAGTAAATGCACCGAAAAATAATCAATGCTTTAATGAAATGGCTCGAAATTACTTTCAAAATGTGTCTTTTACTTACTATTTTACGCCTAGTGGAACTAATGTTCGCGATCTCGAGAACGAATTGTTTTTCTAAGATCATTTGTGTAATAATTTTGTGGTAATTTTTGAATTTGAGCGCTTTTGCGAAAATCCTAAGAACGGCTCAATGGATTTTTTTAAAACATTAAACGCGTGCTTGACGATGTGACCAATTTTAGTACATTGATTCACTGGAACATTTTTAGATTTAACGCTAAAAAGGACGTATGAACCGACGGAAAAGGTTGCGTAACAAATTCACAGTTGGCAAGTAAATGCTAATATATTCAAAGTAATGCGTAATTCATTGCTTCGTGATTTTT
>Ga0126336_10001523_pt1 | contig 12216 bp, 4 predicted proteins | sample SidCmetagenome_FD_92530 | JGI IMG/M metagenome (GOLD analysis project Ga0126336, IMG submission 92530) | Coral microbial communities from El Islote,Puerto Morelos, Mexico - Siderastrea C C metagenome | ecosystem: Host-associated > Invertebrates > Cnidaria > Coral | place: El Islote,Puerto... | reverse complement strand
AGAAAGTTTTGCCGTGAGAAATAAAGTTTTGCCGTGGAAAAGAAAGTTTTGCCGTGAGAAATAAAGTTTTGCCGTGGAAAAGTAAGTTTTGCCGTGGAAAAGAAAGTTTTGCCGTGAGAAATAGTTTTGCCGTGGAAAAGAAAGTTTTGCCGTGAGAAATAAAGTTTTGCCGTGGAAAAGAAAGTTTTGCCGTGAGAAATAAAGTTTTGCCGTGGCAGATATGGGCCACCGTAGAAAACCATGAACACTATAAAGAATCTTGGAATGTTAATAACTGCAACCAATTAGATGCAAGATCAAACAACAAGAAAAAGCACAAACCATAAATTAAAATATTTACCACTACTGCTTGTAGTTTATTTATCTCATTCTCCGACTGGTGTCTTTCCCAACACATTAAACAGTTCAGGATTTTCTTAGTCATACTATAATACCTTCCACTAATTTGGGAAGGATAAATTAACACTTATCATGGACCCACTACCAAGTCGGCTTCTTTTGTGGTCATGCAAGGTGATGTTGCTTGTAATGAGCAGGCTCATTCGTTTGTCATCACGCACGTTTTCAGTGTGTTTGTCTTTGGGTTTGCACATTCCTCATGTATGGCGTAATTTGTCACAAGACGTGAAGAAATGTACATTTAGTGAATCTTAAGTGAACATTTAGTGAACCTTAAGTAATTAGATTAGCAAGCCATTTTTCTGGTCACTTATTCTCAAAAATGCATGTTACAAATGTTCAAAATGTACAATAAACATTAAGAAACCACAGTGAAACTACACACCAATGCTAATGCAAGACTCATCATTCATAATTCATAAATCAGGAGTTAGATTGAAGCCAAATGATAGTAAGAGTACTTTTTTTTTACACAAATTTGCTACGTGAAGTAATTAGTCATGCAAGACGTGTAGTTAAGACTTTCTTTTCTGCAACCACACTGTCAGGTTGTATCCACAACATTATCAGGTCTTATTTAAGGCTATGCACAGTGCCCAGGGATGCTCATTCCATGTCCACATGTGGACCATATATTGCAAGCTATGCTAACCAGAAAACTGTTTTTCAAGGAATAATCTTCAGTAGGCTTCATGGTTTGATGATGATCTTGCAAGATGCAACCCAGAGGGCTTTTTGCCCGGTGCTGGTTTGGTCTGATGAACTGAAAAACCATGAAGCTGCTCTTGACTATACTTACACATTTTTTTGGTTGTAAACCATAGTTTACAATGCTAAATGTCATACGTGAGTGTACTTGTGACAGCAGAATGTGAACTTGTTGTCATACGTGTAATTATTTAATATAAAAACTAAGTTCATTTTTTCTGCTACATAAATGAACTCTTAAAGACAAGTCACAGAATAAATATAATTTTTCAAACTCCTTTTAAATACCAGTAATTCGTCAAGGGTGAACAAACTAAGATAACTGTAAGCATTGGTGACGTTTGTATCCTTGGTGGTAGGTACAGTAGGTAAAGTTGCTCAAGAGCCAAGGTGGGCTGCATGAGCCAGGGCTTAACCTGGCTCCTGTAGCATGGAGCAACTGAGAGTATCGGTACTCCCTCCTGGATGGGATACTAGTCCATCACAAGGTTACCCCAGCAGTATGTTGCCGGTACCCATTTATACACCTGGGTGGAGAGAGACAATGTGGGTTGAAGTTTTTTGTCTAAGGAAACAACACGATGGCGAGGACTGGGCATCGAACCACCGACCTTCAGATCTGAATTCCAATGCACTAACCACTACACCACCATGCCCCCACATCCTTGGTTGTAGTGCATCATATTACAATTGTTAATTGCTATGCTGAAATAAAATAAAATTAGTTCAAGTCATTTTACTAATTGGTTATTGATTTTGCCCTTTCTTGTTTTTATATCAGACAGAGGTGTTAGGAAGGCACATGCTAAAGCCAAGACTTTTGGAGGTTCCAAGAAAGTTGAAGGGCTTAAGAGTAACAGAAAGGACAGAACAACAGGGACAGACAGAGAAGCACAAAGAGTTTCCACTGAGGATTTATCTTTGTTTGCAAGATTAGATGAACTGGAAGAGAAGGAAACTGCAAATGCTGAACTTGATCAACTAGGGAAAGATAATTCTGATGAAGAGAACAAAACAGAGACTGAATTTGTGAAGAAAGAAGATGATGTCAGATGGGCGCAGCCATCAACAGCAACAGACAAGGATATTACAAAAAAGAAAGTCAAATGGGAGGCTTGTGTTGATAAGAAAGACTGTAGTGAAAATGATGATTCTGAAGAAGAAGAAGATGATGATGATGTTGAAACAACTATCCCTGTCAAGTTTACCTCTTCATCAATGTCCTTGCAAGGACAGGTAAATGGTTCTTTCCTAGAAAGACACTAATGGGAAATACCTTTTTTTCTATTATAAAATTATTTTTCCTTCTGCACTCTTTATTATGAGATAAATGGTGAACCTTATTAAGCTTGTAATATAATTATTATGCTAAATTTCTACTTACTTTAAATCGACTCACTTTAAATTGTGTTTGTGTGGCTGGTACAGCAAGTGTGTATTTTAGAATATTATTTTAATGAAATCTGTGTATAGAATTTGTCATGGGTTGTTCATGTTTTTTTTTTTCAGTTTCAGTTGTAAACCTTCCCCTCTCAATTGTATACTTTTAATTAGTAACAACCAGGATTTTGTATTAAGTTCTATTTTGATATCTTTGGCACATAAATACACATACATTGTATGAGCTGGGAAGAACTTAGAGCACTAGAACCATGTCTTTAATAAACTTGATATTATTTTTTGCAGACTCCAGAGAAGCATTCTGAGGAACCTGCTGTCATTACCCCTGCTGATATCTACTCCCAGTTCACCCCTAAACAGGAGTTGAAATCCATTCTTAGGAAGCCTTCTGTACAAGAAAAAGACAACCAGACCTCAGTTGATAAAATAGTGACAAAACAGCAAGCTTTGACTGATACTGCAAATGAAAAACCAGAGAAAAAGGATTTTGATCCTCAAAAGGTAATCTGAAACTTAAGTTGCTTGTGGGGTTGAATAGTGGAAGTGTTGTTGCCAGTAGACTGTTGACTCCTGACGTCCTAATGACATGTTAGTCAATAGGACATTTGCACGATAGCGTCATTTGACTACAGCTAGCAGAATTCATTTCTTTTCTCCTTTCTTATTTAAATTTTGTAACCCCAGTGAGGTTTAGATAACAGTGGCCCTAATTTGCATCTGAAAAAGACAAACTGAAGGATTCTGGTAGTTGTAGTCAAATGACGCCATCGTGCAAATGTCCTATTCCAGCAGTGCCAATCCCCCTAGGATGAAGCAGGGTTTATCCTGGAGTACGGCATTGCAGGATTCTACAGTTACAAATATCTGTTTGAACTGGCGTGTCAAACTTTGTGCATAAAATTTTGTCAATGAAGCCTGCCACTTAAATGTGTCGAGATTATCTATTACGGTGTCATACATTCTTTGTTCTACAGATTTATCTCTTCACAGGAAAGTGCTTTGTTTTTGCTTGTTTTGTGGTGAAATTTTGCTGGTGGATCTAAAAGTTTGAGCCCTGCAGCCATGAAGAGGCCCAATTATTATGAATGATAATCATCTTTATTAATTAATACCATTATTTTTTCCTGCACAATTGCTTGGTTTAGTGATGAGCACAATTCCATGCTTATACTGAGAACTGCAAATCCAGTTCCAAGCAGACAACTTTGTTTTCTGAAAACCAAGCAGCTGGTTCTCACACCATTCTCATAATAATATGTGCTGTCCGTTATCTGTTGATGAATAATACCTGTATATAGTGGTTGCTGTGTGCTAATGAGGTGCAAACACTAATGTCAAGGCTCAACCAACTGTTGCATTTTTACTGCAGTGCTGTTAATCTTTTTACTGCAAGTCTAAAAATGCAAAGAAGTTAAGTTCCACAGGTTCAAGAGGTCATGCTTTGGGTGCTCTCATTGGTGGATTTTGACCACTTTGTTTTTCACAATCCATTGGTTGTTGATGTTAACTATGATCCACAGCTGCAGTAAAGAACACATTGGTTTGTTGAGTTTTGGATTTTGGCATTTGCAGTAATTAGTAAGTTTTGAACTGATGTGCTGTGGTAGGTGGGTGCTGTGTCTTGAAGTGGTTGGGAGGCTTCAGTTAATGTACCCCTTGCAGCCCTTAGAGCTGTGCTAGTAGGAGCTTTGTGCTCTTGGCAGGTTCAGCCAAGCAGAGGGGCCTAACAAAATAGCACCCTGTTCCTCCAGGTTGGTGGAGGTCAAGCACAGAGCTAACAAATGTAACTTGCAAAAAAGTCTTGTGACTGAAACCTCAGTGACGCCTTGTGTGCCACTTGGCTTGGCAAGGTTGAGTGTGTGTGTGTGGTGTATGTTTTTAATTGCTGTACTCATCGTTTGAATTTTACATATTATACAGGCATTTACTGGAACCATTGTTGAAAAGCCAGCTCTGCCAAGTGAGCAGCAGGGTTCTAGCATGTCCCAGGTATGTGTCCAATCGTTTTTATTGTGTGCTTTTGTTCCTACTGAAATTAATACACTTGTAATATGGTTTTGTTTTTGACAGATAAGCACTTCTCAACCTGAAAAGAAGCTTTCAAGATTTAAGGCGGCAAGACAAAAGCGTTAATAAAATATAATTTATAGATCTGTAAACTGTTTGTAATTATTTACTAGTAACCGTGCATTCACAAGTTTAATTTATATTTTCTATCATAACCGGATCATATAAGCTTGACGATTTTCAAACGTCCCTTGTGTGGCTGACCACCCTTGCTACTCCCTTTTGCAATACACCATGCCAGATATTGCAAACACAGCATGTCATGATTGTGGAACAAAGAAAAACTTGGAGTGCATTCTTTTGGGACTATTCTGGCTATTCTTATTCCGGTTTAGGAATGACAGAATACACGGAATTTCAATTTCGAAAAGAACGCTCCTTCTGAAAACGGAATACCCATGGCGGAGGTGAGCTGAGAACTACTATGTCTGCGCTCGCGCGGGCGGCCGCGTAGGATTTCCCGCCAAAAATTTCCCAAAAGAACGCGTATTCTGTCTATTCCTAGTAAACCATATTCCCTTCATTCTGTTCATTCTGCTATTCCGTTTTCAGAATGATATTCCAGTCATTCTGAAAACGGAATTATAGCTACCAAAAGAACACAAATACCGTCTATTGCGAGTATTCCTATTCCGGAATAGTCCCAAAAGAACGCGCCCTTAGAGTCCCTGTTGGGAGTTGAACCCATGACCTTTCACACGGCAGTCAGATGCTCTAATCACTGAGGTACTGGCCGAGACTTGCAGTGAGCTAGGTCACATTTACTGCGTTCACTGTAACACACGTTCTTCATACTGCTAGGAACAGCATATCTGATCAGCAATTTTGAGCATCAATGGGCATTAGACCCCAGGAACAACTTTATACAAACTACTTTACTTAACTAGGCAGGCCTTTGCCATTGAGTGTCATTGTAATAGAGACAATGTCACAGGATCACGATCAATGTAAGAAAATTATTTCTTTCTCAATGCACAACGATCATAGCTGTGTATCGTCTGTCCTGAGATGTTCAAAAAGGGGGAATACACCTGAAATGTATGTTTTCCTAATGTTTCAGCCATTCCCTTTATTACAACAGACGTTTCATGCAAAAAAATGTCATCATAGTTTCAGAATTTTTTTGTGAATGTTCTTGAAAAAGAGTGGGGGAGGTCGATGAATTTTAAGAAACTGACAAAAAAAATGAGATTTAAAGGTGATTTAGAATTCGAATTTGGACACCAAAACAGGGTTCTAACAATCCGCGGTGCTCTCAACTGGGGGTTGACTGTCCTGTGGTGTGAAAAAACAAACTTTGAAATCTCTTGTTTCTATCTTGAGGACGGTGGGTCCCAATACAGAGCTATCTTTGCACAAGTTATGGAGGGTTTAGTCATAAACCGCGCAAAAATACCTTTATTAATAGGCAAATTCCTTAAGAAACTTGAATATCTCGGACCAGACCAGAGATGCGCAGAACGTATGCGCCGTAACAAAAGGAGGCACCGTCCTTAACCCACATCCTATTTCGTCAAAAGTCAAGTGTATTTCCCCCTTAATTGATGTGTTTCGGCATCCAACACAAAATAGTTTTTGGTATAAGCTTGGATTATTTTGTCACTGTTTCTTCACTTGCGGTAATAACAGAATGTTTGTAGTCCTGTAGGTCTTGGCTGGGCAAAACGTTGGGTAAAAGAAACGTTCAAAGAGGTTGGCGAGTGTTTACCGGCACTTGGACGCCTTCCATTGAACGCAGGGTTCATTACTCAGTTGTGGCCTTATTTGTAAAATACCCTTGTTGTAATGGAAAGGCTAGCTCATATTAAAATTTGAACGCATTTTCTCTGATTTGTTTGATGTCTTCATCTGTGAACTTCGCATCTTCACCAATTACATAAAATGGCGCCCATTTAGCGACACTCTTTAACCGCTCGTTTCCTTGCATGAGAATCATACTCTGTTGTAACGCCTCACACACAGACACGTTTTGGTAGAGATAATTGTAAAACAGTTCCATGAAGGATAAAGTCGCGTCATCGTCAATAGCCCACAATGTCACAACCACAGACCTCGCCCCGGCCCCCAGAAACGACCGGGCTATCCCAACAACCCCTTCAGCACGGATATCTCCCTGCGCACTTTGACAGCAGCTAAGCACAACTAGACGGGCACGAAGGCTTAATTCGGCGATGTCAGCACACGTCAACAAGTACTCGTCTTCTATCGGAAGGCGATTCACCCGAGTAACGTCTGGGTTTGGTGCAAGGAAGATTTCTCCTCGGCCCGAGTCCCCATGCGCAGCAATGTGTATGACGCTAGCTTTCACGAGGTGGTTAATAACACGTGACTTGGTGGCTTGTTGTTGGGTTAAAGCTGCGGTATGGAGGTAAGACGCTACCTTCTCGGCCTCCTTCTGGGCTCCAGGAAGACTGCAGGGGTTAATTTCTTTGCCTCCTCTGAAGACCCGCCCCACGAGAGGGTTACCGATCACAAGTGCACCACCCATGGGCTCTTTCTTGGGGCGCTCGGAGATGATTGCCAAGGTTTCCAGTGAGGTACAAATCTGAATGCTGTACCTCTGAGAGAGGAATACGCCTCTATCATCCACTAATGCAGAGAAAGGCAAACTGTAGAGGAACGATTCAGGAATGATCAGCAACTTGCTTCCTTTGATATGCTGCTCGACCGGTTTCATCAGAATATTGTACAGCTGGCGCAGTGAGCATGCCGGGCTGCTGATATCCATTGGTTTCACCGCGATACTGCGGAGTGCTTCTCTGATAGCCTGGATGCTAGGATTTTCCCCGCTTGTTACGTGCTCTGGTTTAAGCGAAGCTTTTGAACTGTGGATATCAAAGATGTCTTCAAAGCTAACTTTCTCTGAGGCTGGTAATGACCTGTCTTCAACTGGCCCTTGCTCCAAGATGCTTTGCCTGATCTCAGCCATTGAGCATTCAACAAGCTTGATTAGTGACGAGTAATCCTCTCCTTCATCAGGCCATTCAGCAACGTTAAGGTCTGAACCATTGAGAACCCATGTGAATACGTAACTGCCAATCACCGAGTAGAACAGAGTAGTCAGTGCGGTGTCCTCTCGCAGCTTATCGACAAATTTAGAGACACGTGACACTTCTGTGATCTGTGCGCCAATCTTCTTGTATTCTCCTTTAACTTCAAACTTGTGGTATAGAAGATCTTTAAGTGCCATGGCTCGTCCACGATCTGCGGCCAGCATGGCGGCTTCAACTTGGCCGCCCGCAAGAAGCAGCGTGCTAGCGAGAAGCTTGTAGTCGGCAGTGTGGAGATCGGCAATGGAAACTTTGAGACTGTCGTCGTTTCCTAGGTTTGCCCTGATATCTTCGCACTCCTTGATGCAGTTCTCAAAACTTGCAATGGCGCCCGTAAAATCGCCCAACCTATTCAAGCAGACCCCTTTGTTTGAGAGTGCCTGGCAAATGGACAGTTTATTTCCAGTTTCCTTGGCAAGACGAAGAGAATTCTGGTGGTGGATTAACGATGCCTGGTAGTCTTTCTGGGAGTCGCAAACAAGTCCAAGATTGCCTTGAACGACTGCTACCAGTGTCCTGTCACCAATTTCCTTGGCAAGGTCAAGGCACTGTTGGAAGCTGAATCTTGCAGCATCAAGATTCCCCAATGCATGATGGGCATTCCCGAGTCCATGATGTGCAGTGGCCTGAGCCCGGCGGTCTCCCATTTCTTGGGCCAACTCCAAATGCTTTTCTGAATAACTAAGGGCTTTCCTGGGATCTTTGATTTTAAAATAAGCGCAGCTTAAGTTGGAGTACGCTCCACCAGCTTCTTTCTTCATTCCAGCCTCCAGAGCGATATTCAGCGAGTACTTAAAGTACAGCACAGCTTTCTTATGTTCTCCAACATCCATGTAAGAAATCCCTAAGTTTGTGTAGGCGTGACCTTTTCCGAACTTGTCGTCGGTTTCTTCACAAATCGCTAGCTCCTTTTCAAAGTACTCCATGGCTTTCTTAATCTCCCCAAGATGTCTGTGATTGGAGCCCAAGTTTCCATATGCCGATGATTTTCCGTGTACATCTCCAATCTTGTCGCACAACTGTAAATGCTTATGGCAATAAGTGATTGACTTGGTAAATTCTCGAAGCAAGCGGTAGTTGAAAGCCATGATGTTGTACGCGTCTGCTTCCTTCCGTTCATCTTTTGTTGCCTTGGCGGTTTCCAGCAACTGCTCAGCTTTAGCAATGGAATTCATGCACTCCTCTACCGTCTGTCCTATGTAACTCAGCCGCGGCTTACGCTCGGCTTCATCTACCTCCCTCCCTAGCTTTTTCGCAAGACCTGTGTAATTCGCCATGTAGACATCCGCCTTGGCATAATTGCCCACAGAACGGTAGAGATCTGCCAAAGATTTCAACAACACGAGCACACGTTCCCCCTCCGCATTGCTTTCTACCAACCCCTGCAGGACGCGCTCGTAACATTCAATTGCCTTTAGATAGTCGCGCGACATTAGGTGTGCTCCACCTAAACGACCGAAAGAAGAATTAATCAGCTGTGACCGCCCAAACCTGTGGGATATTCGAACACATTCTTCAAAGAGGGCAATCGCTTTATCGTTCTCGTTTCTTTTAAGCAGATCGTCTCCATAACTGAGGGAGATGTCGACTGCCAAAGCAAGATCGTCATCCAGCTTGGTATTCGCTTGCATGTTAACTATGCTCTAAAGAGGAAAATAAAATATTTTAAAATACTGTGAATTCTCTACAATCCCAATATATTGGTTGGAACTTTCTGTTTGAAGTACAGTTAGATATCTCTGAGACCTACGTCACTCTCATTCCCGGCAGACTGAAACAGTCCTCAGCCAAATGCTTTCTCCAGAGGGCTCCAGAACATGTTGCTGGTAATCACCGTTTCTCATGCCAGGATGGGTGGTCACTGACAAGATATGCATACTGTCAGCATGTATTTCCCTAAAACTGTGTTTTCTTATGCTTTAAAGGGGAAAATTGGAGTCATCCCGCGTTCTGCCATGGAACAGCACTGAGGAAATTAATTAGCCGAGTTCTTTATTTGTTCATCAATCTTCTTCAGGAGCAAACTATCATGGCATGCCTGTGGTTTCCCAGTTGACCTTAAATGAGCTCTCCGATTTTACCAAGAGATCGAAGCGAACGCAGGGAACACTGGACTAGCCTTATTACCGTCTGCGGCGCAGGCTACACTGGACCAGTGGACATGATTGGACGCTTCGGAATTGGTATAACATTGAACCCTTTACCTACAGGGTTATCAAGTTAAAACCTATAAAGGGCATTCCTTATCCTTTTCGCAAACAACATCTTAACAGAAAGGGATAGTCGATATTTGTTTATATTCGATGACATGGCGCCGCTGTATTTTTTTTTACCAACGGGTTTTGGCAAAAATCAACTAAAATTGCATGCGTTATACTTTCTTCAACTTGTCTCTCATCCTAATCGAGTCTCTTACAGACTTACGCAGGTCCCTCTTCTAAGTGAAACGAGGAACGCAAAATATACATAATTAAAACTCTAACAATGAACCTGAATGTAGAGGGCAGATGTCTGAGATAGTAGTTACTGAACCGTACGAGCAGTAGTGTCAAATTAAGGCACGCATGGAAATTATTATAATATATATATATATATGTTCTTAAGTATAGATATATTTTTTAATATGCCAACGTAACAAGAAAGCGTTATCCTGGTAAGGAATATTAGTTGAATTTGGATCGATACTGCAGACCGAAAATGGAAACTGACATATTCGCTGATATACTCGAATATACATCTTGGCGATGACATGTTTGATTGATTGTTAGGCAATCGTTGATTGCATGAGCGACTAGACGAGGTTCATTAATTATAAGGTAGAAACCTTAATGAATACGCTTTCATTCGTTTGACAGTTTTAGAGATTGGGTGAGGTAATAATAAAAATAAAATGAGACCCAGCATATCTATTTTCTTTTCGTTTCCTTTCACTTAATTATTTTACTCTACGGGAAAACAAACGGCGGCCGGCTAGAGCATTGATCGAACGTTATTTGTTCAAGTCAGCTAGCATAAACTTTTCTCATAATATAGCCGCTTCCCTTGCTGCAATCTGGATAGTAGGAATGGAAGGAAAGAAAAGATATACTTATTTTGAAATGACACATAGTTTGTCTGTTGTAGATTGAAATTTCATGACCCGATGACTGGTTGAAAGTTTAGCTTGCATACGTTAATTAAAATTAACGTGTGCAGAACTTCAGCTGCTGTAGCTACCCGTCTTGAATTTCGCAATCTGTTATGAACCAAGGTGTTTTACGTACGTTAACAATCAAACGTTTTTACCTTTAATTCCACCGCTTTCTCGAGAAGGCTCCTGTAAGCAGACTAGAGCTCCTTTCGCCTCACCTCACTGACCTCAGTTCTTGTCGTTGCTGCCGTTTGCCACTCTAGATCCCAGAGCCTAACTCCCTCGTGGGCAAAAAAGAAGGGCTCTGGGTCGAGAACGCCCGTTTACAAGTTTACAAGCTTACCGGTATTTTCGAGTCATTCCCAGTTGATTGCATCCTGCTGTCCACACTGCTCACGGGATCTACAAACAACTTAACGCTATTTTTCGCCTTTTTTCTACTTTTGTTTTCTTTTGAAAGAAAGATACTATTCCAGACTAAGCAGACAAACATCATATCCAGGCGGGTTTATCAAGCGGTTTTATTCATTATTGAAGTATCGCGTGACTCATACCGTATGTAAATCAACCAAATGGAAAGAAACCTACATTCACCGTGCCTGGGACCCGTTTCTCGAAAGTCCCGGTAACTTTTCGGGCCCGGAGTTAACATTTTAAAATCAAAATCTATAGAACGTTGGCGTAGCCGAGTTTAGCCCACATATCAGCCTGACTTGTTTTATCAACTAAGAATTTTATTGCTCAGCTTTCAAAACCAACAACATTTGAGTCTTTAATGCAAACATCACGCACATAAAATAGCTTTCCGGGAACGAAAAGTTATCGGGACTTTCCAGAAACGGGCCCCTGGGCGACTACAGAGAAGAACGTAACTGTCTCCTTTTCTCACCCGGCCCAGCTGAAAACCAGGCCGTACGCTCAAAGAGAAAGATCTAACGCGGCAAAAACTCCCTACCCAGTTAAGAAGAAATAAACTCATTATGTAACCGTACCAGAGAGGTACAAAGGAATAGGAGCTACCTGGTAAGAGGCGGGGATTGGGAATAAAGCAGACTCAAATATAACCTTTGGATGCAGAGGTCCACACGACGCGTAAATAAACCGCACTGGTTCGGCATTACTGGATCTCTGGTGTAGAGATGCGGGGGCCAGACGTCACTCAAAGTGTAATAGAACAAAACTGAATGCAAGGCTGGCACTAAGGCAAAGGCCTGATTTATTTAATGGCCAATATTTCGGCTAACAAAATTAGCCTTCCCCAGGGCCAGAGCTATACTGAAGGAAGCTACAACTGTAGCTCTGGCCCTGAGGAAGGCTAATTTTAGTTATTGGCCATTAAATGAATCAGCCCTTTGCCGTAGTGGTAGCCTTGCATTCAGTTTCGTTCTAAAGCAGACTTGAACCCAGTCACTTCTCTTGTCCGCGCTGTGGTTTATGGGTAGGATTTGATGAGTTCGCGGT
>Ga0126336_10001522_pt1 | contig 12217 bp, 1 predicted proteins | sample SidCmetagenome_FD_92530 | JGI IMG/M metagenome (GOLD analysis project Ga0126336, IMG submission 92530) | Coral microbial communities from El Islote,Puerto Morelos, Mexico - Siderastrea C C metagenome | ecosystem: Host-associated > Invertebrates > Cnidaria > Coral | place: El Islote,Puerto... | reverse complement strand
CCAGTGAGCCAGCCCCACTCAAAGGCGGTCGGGTGAAAACGCAGACTGCAGACTGCAGACTGCAGACCGCAGACTGCAGACTGCAGACCGCAGACCGCAGACTGCAGACTGCAGACTGCAGACCGCAGACTGCAGACTGCAGACCGCAGAACACTTTTTGCGATAAATTAATTTTTTTTTCATTTGAGCCCGCTGTTAATGTAGTCAGCACCTAAGGAGGCTCGCAACGGTTTTTTTTTACCTTGAAGTGTATCTTTTGAAATGAAAATTTCGCATAGAAGATAAACTTCGATTTCCTTGATACTACACCACCTTTTCAACATATGACCAATGTTTATTTTTTATTGGTTTCTTAGCAACAACGGTCACCATAGCAACGGTAATGGGCAACCCTTCATGTTAAATAATGTCAAATATCTCGAAAACTAGTCAGACACTTAATAACGAAACTTGAACTATTTGAACTACTCAACCTACACAACCTGTATGCGAAATTAGAGAGAAATCTGTAAGAGCGTTTTCAAGTAAATCGTGATTAGTTTTTGCGGGCTGATCTTGGTCATTCCTGCAATTTTCTCCAATATTTCAAGAAAGATAAAACTTAACACTTTCTCTTTTCAGTCGAAGGTCTTTTATGACAGCAAAACATTCTTAATGTAAATTGAGCTTCCTAGGTGGCTGCGATTTTAAGATATTTGTGTTTAAAGTCTGCTAAAATGTAGCACAAATCAGTCAAAAAGTTCCTAATTTGCATAAATGGAAATATTTCTTAACTGCCCTTACAGATTTTTCTCTTAAATTGATTGCCATTTGAATAATAATTCTTTTTGATGTTCCAGCAAGTTTTAGGCTGAATAGACATTTCGTTTATTAGTTAAGAAGGCTGAATCTCGGTCAAGTTTCAGTTGTTATTAACTTTCAAAGAGCAACAGTCTTATTTTCTTTTTCCTGGTCTATTTCACGGTTATTCACGTGCAATGAATATTTAAACACAATATTCTTGTGTCCTCTCATGCATTTATAATTCCTTCTCATAACAGGGTGGTGTAGTATTAAGGAAATCGAAGTTTATCTTCTATGCGAGATTTTCATTTCAAAAGATACACTCCAAGGTCAAAAAAACTGTTGCGAGCCTCCTTAGGTGCTGACTACATTAACAGCGGGCTCAAATGAAAAAAAACTTAATTTATCGCAAAAAGTGTCCTGCGGTCGTCTGCAGTCTGCGGTCTGCAGTCTGCAGTCTGCAGTCTGCAGCCTGCAGTCTGCGGTCTGCGGTCTGCAGTCTGCAGTCTGCAGTCTGCAGTCTGCAGTCTGCGGTCTGCAGTCTGCAGTCTGCGTTTTCACCCGACCGACTCAAAGGATGGTCAGCGGTTGCCGTGGAGAGGTAAATATGGCGGTTTGATACTTCATCTGCACTCGATGTGCATCGTTTCGTCGTGAAAAACTTTGATGTACGACCAATATTAAAAGAAAAAAAAAACAAAGTAGTCACCTTGATGTGCTTCTTACACTACCGCCTCACTTTTTCAAAAATACGTTTTGAAATTGGTCGGTCTTCGCGTGTTTGATTTAGCTGTGTAATGGGGGTGTCGTTAAAGTCTTTACCGCTAGCTGGATTCAAACTCAACGGTCAGAAAAGTCGCTTTAGTGAATTAAAAAGACCAATTACAACTGGCTGTGGTGTTTGTTTTGTACAGGGTTTGTTAGTTCTTGGTAAATTGATCTTCGAAGTTGGGTAAAATTTCAGCCTTGATATGGGTCGTCACAAGCGTTCCATCGGGTGAACAGAGAATCCCTTAAAACTCCAAAATCAAGTGGATTGTGGTTTAGTATAGGTACATGAAAGTCTTTCAATACACACGAAATGAGTGAAATCTATTTTTCAACCAAGATCGACCAGTGCGCTCTTAGGGAGACAGCCTCTTAATTTTGGAAACGAAGAAAAACAGTGCCAGTTTGGTTCAGAATACAGAAAAGTATTTCTCAATGGCTTTAACAAAAATTAATAGAAATGGATTTGCTAATTCCAATGAGAGAAAACTGAAAAAAAACAATGGTGAGCTCACCAAAACGTAACTTAGATACCACATAGAATGATAACGAAGAAAATGATAAGTCTGCTCAGAGGGTCTGTCACTCTCGTGAGGGGCACAGAGAACAGACCTGGTAGAGAGTTAAAAAAGCACGAAATAGTGAAACGCTCAGAAGGAAAAGTTAACGTAAACAATGGGGAGAAATTCTAAGTTTTTCGCTTTTGGCCACGAGTAAAACTCTCTGACCACACGTCTCAAACTGTGGTACCACAGCTGGCCCTACCTGCCTGAGCTGACTGTTTACTGTTTACTGACTGTTTACTCGTTAACTTATAAATAAATAATAAACCCGATCATAAAGTCCGAAATATATTAAAACCCAGAAGCGATTTAGCATCTCTTGGGTTTTAGTATTAAAGATAGCATACCACAGTAAAGGACCATTGTCCTTCAATAAATAGTTTAAAGAACCAAAACAAAAATAGCTACTTAGCATCAAGATAGGCTTTCTGCTTTTCGTGGAGTGGATAGGTCTTTTTGGTTAATGGAAGTTGCCAGCTGCCTTCATCGATCCACAATTTTTCAGCAGCCTCTTTTACAACTAAAGTAGCGTTAGAAATGTACCCAACACCCTCTTTTCAGTCCCAACAGGGCAAACTCCAACGATGAGCTCTTCTCTACCAAACACTTGCGTAATGAAAAGCAGGAAGACCACCCTAACCTGGAAAATCAGTCTGCCTTATTACTCGAGATGGCCCCAATGCCTGTCAATCTAAATGACTGCAATTCAATCCTTGGGATGTGGCATTTTTATGCGACATTTTATATGACTGGGCCTATTAAGAGAATCTATTCAACTGGTGACGTCCCTTAAAGAAAAACTAATTTGTCCGTAAATAGGGAAAAAAACTGTATATGTCTATCCTAGCGTGTCGTTGCGACAGATGTTACGTGCCCAGCAAGGATGCGCATAAACAATTAGCTCTAACGTCCTTAGCCCTATTCAGACAAGGCTTTTTTCGACCTTCTGGGACCGGGGGAAGGGCTTCAGACCCCCCTCCCCCCCCCTCCCCAATGTAGCTTTAAAACCGCGGATGCTATGGCCACCAAATTTGAACAGGATAGTGTACGCGATAATTCTAATCACTACAGATACTGTGATGTCACTGTGACGTGATACCACCTTATTATGACGTCATTGGTTTCTCAGTGTTTCACTTCAGGAAGCTCTAAAGCAATAAATTTACTGAAGGAGCAAAAATACTTTTGTTGGATATAAGGGCATCTATAATATATTTTCTGAATGTATCTTTTTGGAAGACGTGAAATTATGCAGACAAATTTCATATTAGAGATAAAATGGCCATTTTGTTGTCTGCCATCTTGGATCTGTCATCTTGAATTTCTTTAAATTCATCTGCTTCATTTAATAAACAAGAAAATGACGCCAGTTGATTGTAAAAAGTTTACTGAATAGGGTTAAACGTTTCTAACCTTCAAGTTTTGTGTACGATACCATCCCCCTTTCACTTCGTTCTCCCTTTCTCCTCTCTCCTGACCGTTTATTATTGGTTATTTGGCAACATTGAAAAAAAAACCTGGGAAATGTGACAGGGCGTTGTTTAACTGAGTTTCCATGACGTATACGCTGTCTGTAGTTACGTTTTCTTACACAAAAGAATCAGGCAATGTCAGTTGGAAACGCATTTTATGATTACACCTTCAAGTTGGGGGACTCGAAAGCTGTAATAACGGATAGTATGAAGATCCTTGTGGTTGTTCTGGATCGAAGACTAATTTATAAAGACCAAATTTACAGAACAGATTAAGAAAGCATGCGCCAAAGTATCGGTATTACGAAGACTTTGGTATCACGAAGACTTTGTTTAACTACGCAAACTTTGTTTAACTACGCCAATTCATACCGTAAGACATTATGATACGACTTTATAAGGCTTACGCTCTGCCCCATCTGGAGTACTAAGGACCGTTGTTAATTGGTAGTGGAAATGTTCAAGCCAAAAGACTGGATACTAATTATTACATATTAAGGACAGTTTTAGGACTATCCAAATCGATATCTTATCACCAAATACTTAATTACGCAAAAACAAATCCATTATATAAACGTAGACATTATCATGATCAGTCGTTGGTATTAGTTTTATAAGCTTTGAACAACTTGTGACCATCATATATCAGAGAGTTTTTAAGTTAATGACCGTTGAATATAATCTAAGGGGTATCAGAACTAATTAAAATTAGTTTTACCACATTTTAATTTACAATGGGTACGCAAATCCTTCTCTTATATTGTTGCCAACCTGTGGAACTCTTTGCCTGTAAAAATAAGGAAGGTTGAAGGAATCGATGAGTTTAAAAAAGCCGTGCGAAATTATATGTTCTAATATTCTTAGATGTATGATTTATTTATATATTTATTTATTTTTCTATATCTACATATACATCATTTTTAAGGGTTATACTTTTGGAAGAGGCAGTCAGTTCGTTATTAAGAGACATTGTATTATAGTTTTATTGTTTGTTTGTCTATAGCATAACTTATTGTGCACGTACACGTTTTAGCGAGTTTTTGTAAGCTCCTCAGTGTTACGTGGATAAATAAACTATCGCATTGTATTGTATTGTATTGTATTGTATTGTATTGTATTGTATTGTATTGTATTGTATTGTATTGTATTGTATTGTATTGTGTACGGCCCTATAAAAGACAAAGCATTTTTCTAGTTACTGCGCTCTAACTATATTGTTACACACCAACCAATTTAATTTTACTTTTGAAGTACCCTAACGTAACGTTAACAAATGCCCTTGTTAGCCAAGTTTGTATCATTCTCTTTACATTTTAGTTTGCAAACCTCAATGTGTCCATCAATGGTCGACACTTGGCTTCTGGAAAACCTTTATGTGCAGAAATGTAACCTCATTCATACATATCATGAAATGTGTTCCGGGGACAGCTACAAAACTGTAAGATCATACAACGTGAGACGTATTCCCTCTTTGTGCTCGTTGCCTACCAGTGGGTGACTAGTTATTTTGTCACAAAAACGGTGGCCATCCTCTTCATTTTACCCAAACCCTCCCAACATCAATTTAAAAAAAGTGAAATTATTAAAAAAAAAATGTAAAAGATACTGCAATAAAACTTGCTATGCCAAGTTGTTCCCAGATCAATTCAAAAAAAAGTCCCCAAGTTCCGTCGTGGCCTTAGCTTGTCTATCAAAACACCTCCTTTCGGTCCCACCCTAGCTCCTAAACCCCGCCCCCCCCCCCTCCTCCAAAATAAACTTGCAGTTAACGAACATGAAACCGGCAAGGAGCAGCGTGACAATGTGACAGTTAATTATAGCGTGGCATTAAAATTGCGTGCGAAGTTAATAAGAGCTCTTCATTTTGATCCTTTTCTCCATAGACAAAAACAAGTAGACTCACCGTCGAAAAATATTCCATACATAATTTAGGCCACGATCAGGAGTGGAAAGTTAATAATTTTACTTCAGAAATAAAAATGCAAGCTGCAGTTCACCCTTTTATTTCCCTACTTTTACCGGTGAATATCGAATACGTTTTCAATGCTCAAGGATGATTAATTTTCGATAGGGTTTTTTCACGTTCTGCGTGATTTGCGTGACACGCTACTCGCGTTGCATTGTTTTAAAAATTTCTCGGCCCACGTTCTTCATTCTGGAACTAATTATGTGTTTGTCAAAATTTACGTTTCCTGTATCCTCAAAATTTTCGTCTTCGACCCTTCCCCGCTAACAAAAAGAGATTGCAAATTTCAAGCGATAAACCCTCTTGTTTAACAACTTTTTCTAATTCGGCTATAGCCTTCAAAATGGTTTTCTTTTCTGGTTAGCGTTTACAGTGTTCTAAACACTCCCTATTTCCTTTATCATTTGACTCGTTACACAATAACTTTTGACAGGGATTTATCTTCAAACGCTTTCAACCTTTTACCCGGTGGTATTTTTGACAGACTAACAAGGCTACAAATCCTGTAAGTGAAAAGTAAACGTTCTGACACACTCTAAACTTTCTACATGCCATACCTCGCGTGTCTCTACGTTCCAAATTGTGTGACAAACTGTTCGTAAGTTTGCAGTGACTTTTTCAAAAGGTAAAAGAAAAATGCTACTTTGCTAAAGCTTCCAGTGTTTGCAGCAGATAAGCATTGCTGTAAAAGATGAAACGTTTTCTTTCAAGAAAACAATGAAAAAATAAGTGCAAATGTTAAAAATATATATATTTTTAAACAGCTTATATTTATCACTTATATCACTGAAAATTGCTTTCGTTTTCAGTTAGCTTTATAGTGTGCGAAACACTTCCATGTTATTTCATAAAGAACGTAGCTTTCTTTCCTTTGAAACTTTACGGATTGTACAACAACTTTCGACAGGAATTTATCTTCAAATGCTATCAACCTTCTACCAGACGGCGTTTTTGACGAACTAACAGAACTATTAAGATTGTAAGTTCATTTCTTTTCATTTAATCCAAGTTGCCATTCCACTAATCATTATTCATTTCTCACTTTATTGTGGACATATTTAAGCCTGCAGATAGGCAGGACATGTGTCACATTTGAACCTCGTTGTTTGGCTTCGCTCAACACGAGTCTTCCGTAGCCCATTGGTTAGAGCATTCAACTGACACCTGTAAGGTCATGGCTTTTACTCCCACTGGGAGACGAGGAACAATTTTTTTCTGAGAACTCGACTTGAGAGCGCCTTTTCATTTCTTTTTAACAAGGGATCAATTGCTCAACTTTTGGGAGGAATTTTTTGTTTTGTTTAACAACTAACCGATTTGCACGTTTAGAAACTATTAATTCTATAGGTAAATTTTGTCTGACACTTTCTGCTAACACTGATTGGCTTGTTCAAAAAAATATTACGTTTTCAAAATAAAAGGGCACATTCCCTGAAGTTCTTGCTCCATTTATTTGGAAGATTTAAAATTACAGTTGGAAAAATACATTTATCAAATGTACAATTTGGTTTTGGGTCAATATTTGGTATAGAAACTAGAAAAAAAACTGCCGCTAGAAGAAGACACAAATTCTGAAGCTTCAGGCGTGGGAGCGCATTTCTTATTTCTAGCTGTCTCGTGTGCGCGACATTCGATAGAGCGACATCAGATGGCTTCTCATCAGGCAGTTTTATTGTTCAATAAAGTGTAACTAGCTGTCATCAAAAGCAAAAGAGCTCACCGTTGAGTGAACAGAAGCTACTCTTGTCATTTCTTTCAGCATCTTGTATGTTTTCGCGGGAACGGTCGCCTAGTCTCAATATATGAATATCATATGAAGCAGCAGGACTAAGTATTAATTGTAAAAAACACCATCACAGTTATAGACGCAACTTTTGCAGTTGCGAAAGGAAAGTCTGAAAAAAAATTGAGGCTTGTACAGGATTGGAACCCTTGACCTCTGCGATACCGGTGCAGCGCTCAAACCAATAGAGCTAACAAGCCAACTGGGTGCTGGTCAATTAGTCGGTTCATCATAGACGAATCGGAAATCGAAGGGTTCGATTCCCGTACAAGGCTGAATTTCAGGTGCGTGACTGCAGATGAAACGTTTTAACCCTATCGAGACCGGGTATTATTGGTCTTCTGGCTGATTCTGGCAACCGCTCCCCCTCCCGCACCAAAAAAATCCTAGAGTATCGAGGCTTTCACAACGAAATTTAGAGGACAGATAGTACATTTAAAAATGTTTCCTTGAAGGTCTGTAACATGAGCTGAGACGTAATATGACTTAAGAATTACGTCATGTTCTTAAAACAGTAGCCATCTTAAATTTCTTCATTTTATCTAAAACCTCTAAAAGCGCCAACATTGACCGAAAAGCAATCAACATCAAAAAGTGTAAAGGTTACTGCAAAAAAGTTATAATTTCTCGTTGGAAAAGTAAAATTGACAAATCGGAAAAATTGCCTGTCAAAATGCGGTTCGCAAGGTTAAGTCAAAATTGACGAACAAGGACTTTCTGTACCAAATTGTTCCCAGATCAATTTTCGAAGTCACCAAGTTTCTTGACTTTAGCTTTCATATCAAAAAAGTTATAAACGTCCAAAGACAGTGTTGGCAAATTTCGACCCCCCTCCCCCTCACCCTTCGCCCCTTGTCCGTCAATAAAAAGAGATTTCAAATTTTAAACAATAAACCTTCTTGTTGAACAATTTATTCTAATATGGCTATAGCTTTCGAAATGGATTTCTTTTCTAGCTTGTTTTATAGTGTTCTAAACACTCCCACAGTTCCTTTAACATTTGCCTTATTACACAATAACTTTTGACAGGGATTTATCTTCAAACGCTATCAACCTTTTACCCGAAGGAGTTTTTGACAGACTAACAAGGCTACAAAGCCTGTAAGTGAAAAGTAAAAGTTCCGAGACACTCAAAACTTTCTACATTCCATACTTCGCATGTCTCTATGATCCAAATAAGGTTTGCAATGACTGTTCAAAATGTTATGAAGCTAAGGCGTCCTGTGGCTGCTGGAGATAAGCATTGCTGTAGCTTTTCCACGTTATTTCATAAAGAGCATCAGTTTCTTTCCTTTAAAACTTAACGAATTGTACAACTTTCGACAGGAATTTATCTTCAAATGCTATCAACCTTCTACCAGACGGCGTTTTTGACAAACTAACAGGACTACAAATATTGTAAGTCACAAGTATAAGATCCAGCACACTCCATACTCCCTTGTTTTGCTACATTTCATCGTTTTTCGAAAGAAAGTCGAAAAGCAGTGGAAAAGTTAGTACGACGGAAATATTTTATTAAATAAATAGGTTTAGATACAGTTCTGATATTGTTCCCTACTAATAGGCTACTAGCACATATCGTACCAATCTGCTCTCCACGATTTCCCCAGGTTTGATTGACTGCATGGTTTTGCTGGAGCCTGTTAGGGTTCGTCTGTGCAAGCTCTGTGCTGTTCAATCACAGTCGAGGTCTTTGTTCCAAGTAAACAATTGGGGATCAAATGCTTGACTTTTGTTAGGGACTCGTTTTGTTTTTCATCTAACCGATTTGCCCATTCAGAAAAGATTATCGCGATCCAGTGGTCTCTTTTGATTGGGTTCGAGACCAAGTTATTTTCAAATAATGTCGTCTCAAAATGCTGGCTTGCGATTGGTTCAAAAACTGTCATGACAATGTGGCCAAGGTCAAACTTTAAAATTTTTCTTCCCAAAACCACCGTATTGGTTCAGTAATATAGTTGGGAAAACCTTTATTACAATGTGATCCATCCCTACAAGCAACTTAACTTGACTGATTGCCGGAAATGTGAGTGCTAAGCTAAGCTAAAACTGTGCATGTTACTTTAAAACAGTTTGTTTTTTGGTTTTGATTTTGCGATGCACGCAGTATATTGCGTGATCATTTGTGTTCCAGTTTTAGCCTGGAAAAGAAGTTGATTGTCGATTCCCGTTGTTTGAAAAAAAAATGTGGATTCACTGAAAGAGTTAATTTTTTTTTCATCAGGCGATTTTCGTTAAAAAACGCCGAATTCATACATTTTGCTGTCAAACCAAAACTGTTTTCGTAAGCAAGTATCGCGCGTGCAAATCTTCACAACGAGTAAGAGTTTCTATTTTGATCAACACAAATTAATGCTCTACCTTATCCTTTTTTTTTGCAAACAAAAGAGACATGGATTGCGATAAAAAGCTATATTTTTTTTCTTGGCTCTGCACAATGAGGAATATATTTTCTCCCAACTAGCCGTCATTATAAAGCCGTAATGTTGTCTCCAAATCGAATTTAGTTTGCATTAATTCTATTTATTCGGAACGTTTATATTTACAGTGAAAAAAATACAGTTATTAAATGTACAATTGGGTTTTAGGTCAATATTTTGTTTAGAAACTAGAAAAATGCCACTAAAAGAAGACACAAATTCTGACGCTTCAGGCGTCGTAGCTGAGCGTCATTTCTAGCTGTTTGTGTGTGCGACATCCTATTGCTTCTCACCACGCTATATTATTGTTTTATGAAAAGTAAGTTGCTGTCATCAAAAGCAAGAGAGTGAGAGAGCAAGTCATAAAGTGAACAGAAGCTATACTCTCTCGCTCCGTGGACTTCTATAGGTTGGTATGTCAGTCCTGGACTACCGCCTACCTCTCACTACTATAAGATCCTTTCTATATATATATATATCGACTTTGCCGTCAACTTGAACGGTGTTCAATTTTCAAGAGTAGAATTGGTGATGTAGAGAATTATTTTCCTTAGCTCAACAATCCAAAAAGAGCTTGAAAGAGGTGCAGATACAACATCAACATTACATTTTCTTCGCATTTTACTTAACGTAATTTCATCTTTCATGTGATTTCATTCATTCACTCTTGTAATAAGTAATGTCTATTTTTTTTCAGAGATTTGTCATCCAACAATATCAAAATACTGCCTAAGGGACTGTTTGACAACCAGTTATATCTAACCTGGGTGTAAGTGCAACGTAGCGCAGCAGGGACAAAACCAACATTACCCTTTTATGATATTTTAGTGTTTATGACAAAAAAGAAAACCATCCCCCTTTGTTGTAAAGTACCAATCATTGAAGCAAAAGAGTGAGATAAAAACAAACCCTGAGTTTAAAAAAATGGCGAGTTGTAAAGGCAAGTAAATACATATAAACAAAGAAGAAACGTGAATGCTATTGATGCATGCAAATCATTTTTTGAACAGCTCTTACCATACTAAAACATTACGTGTTGGCTTCTGGGACAATTGATGTCATGGCATTGGTTTCCCTACCATCACTTGACAATTAAGTGTGGAATTTTAAGTTTGCATTTCAGTCAACTAGGAACATTATTGATTATTTTTTCTCATTATCGTAAGCACGCTACGTATGGGAGGGGGCCACCATTTTCGATTACGTAACATCTTCCAGCTGCTCCAAAACCAGTATGTTTACTTCGTCTAGAAGAGCACCGCACAGGGTATCTATTGAGGATAAAATCTTTTATTTTTTTCTTAAGCATTTTTCCGGTCCGGAATCTGGAATCCTTGAATTTGATTGGCTGTTGACGCGCTTTCCGCCGGTCCAGTTTTTTCCTATCCGGACCGGTTTTGCGAAATTTTTTACTTTGGTCACCGACGCCATTAAAGTGCCAAATTGGAAATAATAATTGCACAAAAACCATTAGCGGGTGAACAAAAACGTTGTGTATTATACAGGTAAGAAAATGGATTCAGACGAAAGTGGACACGATGAAAATGAATTTTATTACCCAGACGAAGAAGACTACAACGAAATTCAACAACAAAACGAAAGCGGGGAAGACAAGAACTTTAGCAAAATTCAAGAGTTTATCTACTCTCTTCGCCCCCACAACACTAACAAGAAGACAACCTATGATTTAAATGTCTGGCGAAGATACTGTTACTCACTTGGTGAAGAGCGAGACTTGGAAAACATTCCTCTAGAAGAACCGAACATTCTGCTTTGCAGATTTTTTATGGATGTCCGTAAAAAAGATGGCGAAGTGTACGAACCCGTAACATTTACATCGTTCCAGAGGAGTATCCAGCGCTATCTAAACGACAGAAATTCAACGGTAAATATCTTGAAAGACCAACAGTTTTCAAAGTCCAGAGAGGTTCTCTCAGCCCGCAAAAGAGACTTGGTCGTTAACAACGCGAAAGGAAATCGCCCGAAAGCGAGAGAAGATCTCCTGTTTAAGACAGGTCAATTCGGAGAACATGAGCCAGAAGTTCTACAGCGCACAGTCTGGCGGGTGCTCTCTTTGCATTTTGGTTTTCGGGCAAGAAATGAAAGTAGAAAACTTCAATGGGGAGATGTCGGGCTGGAAAATGGTCCCCTGACTGGCAAGCAAGTACTAGTGTGGAAAGCGGAGAGAGGCTCGAAGACTCGGCATGGAGATGGCCACAGCAGAGCTTTTAACCCAAGAGCGCACGCCACTGGAAATGAACGCTGCCCGGTTTATCTGTACCTGAAGTTTGCTGGTCATCGTCCAGAAGAAATGAAGAAGCCTGAATCACCTTTCTTTGTGGCCATAAACCGAAAGAGAAAACCTGAAGACAAGATATGGTTCATGCGTTCTGCTCTCGGAAAAAACAAGATCGGCGAATTCTTGGCGAAAGCGGCGAGGAATGCAGGCCTTCCTGGAAATT
>Ga0126336_10001521_pt1 | contig 12220 bp, 6 predicted proteins | sample SidCmetagenome_FD_92530 | JGI IMG/M metagenome (GOLD analysis project Ga0126336, IMG submission 92530) | Coral microbial communities from El Islote,Puerto Morelos, Mexico - Siderastrea C C metagenome | ecosystem: Host-associated > Invertebrates > Cnidaria > Coral | place: El Islote,Puerto... | reverse complement strand
CCGCCATTTTGAATTTGAGGCCGCCATCTTGAATCCCAAACCTGCAGTCATACAGCTGACAATGACGTCACCAAAACATATATAATTTTGTTCTAAGAAACATACTTAGTCAAAACAAGAACACAAAAGTAAAAAAGTTATCTTCAACTTACAGACGAATGGGGAAAACCTTAAATAAACACTGAAAAAAGACAGAAATAATCAAAATACACTTCTGAGTAGACGGTTGCTATGGAAACGTCAATCATCATAGTCAAGTCATTCACACAGGAAGATCTTCTCTGATAAATATGAGGAAAAGTCACAAGATTTGGTGATTTTTCGGCTAGCCGTTTCGTTAAAGTCAGCATGGGCACAATGTGCCTCCCCCTCCCCCCCCAGGCAGAATAGGGTTAAATATAGTTAGCTGCTATTCGTCGTGCAGTTACTTCCTTTCAGTTTAAAGTATATTTCGGCAACCGTTCAAAATACTATAATAACAAATTTCTCCACTCTTTCGCATACTGCAATGCAGCCCTTTTGGATGAAGTCCCCTTGTGAAACCCACTATAGAAAATACCCCACGAGGAGAGGGAGGGGCCTGGCACGAATAACTTGGATTATTATTCTAAAACTAAAGCTATGTACTAGCATTTTTCAGAATAGATTGAATATTTTAGAATAGATTGTGTGTTAGGTGTACTTCACTTGTTTGAGAATGGAAGCAAGTTCTCCCACGCTTCCCCCACTCCCCTCAAACGCAATGGGTCGAATCGTTTATGTTTATATGTACACGTACGCTTTTTAGCCGACGTTTTTTTGTCAATGAGGTATACATATATACTGAAGTGGAGACATACCATCAGGTACTTGTGTTGGAGTAGTTGTGGGTGGCTTGGTCGTACTTTGAATTACAGGTGCAATTCCAACTATCGATGAAGCATTGACAGAAAATCCTCCCAGTGTTCCACTTTTGGTGGCATTACGGAATGTAAAAACAACCCAATCTTCTGTAACAATAGATGTGAAATTCACAGCCAAATCAACGATTAGGCTTCCACAACTGTAGAAAGTCGAAAAACAACATTACAATGAAATAAGTGACATTTTTAATGGTGCTAAACGGGAAAAATTCACACATTGGCCTACTGCACATTTCAATGACATGAAAATGAAAACTTGGCAAGGAGGTACGCTCTACAGTGGTGTCAATTATGTTTATAAACGTTTCAGTCTCAATAAAGAGGTTTCGAGAATGCATAGTTAATTTTAAAACACTTTCTTTGTTCTAGCATTTAGGGGGTGACCGTTTGCGGCCTGTAGTTGTATGTTTACGATGGCTGTATTCTACTTTGTGGAAATTGGGAGTGAAAGTGACGCAATTCCAGAATTAGCTCTCATTTATAGTGTTTGCGTGCGGATGAACTGTTCAACATTTCCATAAATTTAATACTGGTTAGGAGCGAATAAATTAGAAACACGTTTATTTTCGCTTGGAGAGTGAACATTTGCCCCAACGAGCAAGTAAGTACGAAATCAACAAAGAATTATTGATAATTTCAGCTAATTGTATTGGTTATGAGTCATACCTATAAAGCCGAGTCAGTTCACTTGAAGGTTACAATACACAATTGTTACTTTGATGAAAGAAATTGGTCACAAACGTGTGTATTTTCAAAAGTATAATTATGCCACCTCCCAGTGGGGTTGTCGTTTGACGCCCGTTTCCAGTGCCGGCCAAGGTTCTAGGTCGAAATGGGCACCTTTCCCCGGTCGCGGATAAATGGCGGCGGTGTTCGATCTTTTCGATCCTCTTACTAAACAGGGAAAAATCAAGGTATGCTCCATTGGATTTCAGGAGAACTAAAGGCACTACTTTGCGAGCTCCGTGAAACAAAATGTAAGTGCATGCCTTTTTTGTGTGAATATTAGAGCCCTTTTAGACGCAGGTTCAAACGCCGATTTGGCTTCTCTTTTCTTTCTCTAATACACTATTAGGGTAGAAGATTAAGAACCTCTCTAAAGGCGCTAAACCTTCACAGAAGGACAAAATACACCACCCAACTAACAATTTATCAATGAGAATTCTCAGTTCGATTTTCCATACAAACTATTATATTACGCTTGGGCTACCTGTGGGAGAAAGCGGGATGTCCAGCCCAAATGGGGAGACGTATGCGGTTGGCAGAGCTATAAGCTGCAGGAGTTTCGTGGGCGGCAGCGAGATGACTGCCAACAGCGGAAACACGAGAAGAAGGAGGAGGAGGAGGAGAAGGAGGAGTAGAACAACAAGAAGAACAAGAAGAAAAGGAAGAAGAATCTTTCTCAAACTCATTAATGATTCATAGAGAGAAAACAAAGGAAATCACTACCGTGACGGTGGTTTGGATACCGGATCTTAATTAGAATCAAGTTTTGCAAACTTTTGCTTTGAATTTCTCTAAGAATTATGAATGGTTTGAGAAGCCATATCAAAAACTCGAAAGAGTGTTTCATCAGGTATCCAAACACCTCGAAGTCGGTTAAAAAAACTCGCCTGCCCCTCGTTTTTTCAACCCACTTCTCGGGGTTTGGATATCCTGATGAAACACTCTTTCTCGTGTTTGATATATTAAGTAAAAGTTGCCCACCTGACTTTTAACAGTGTTGTCTCAATATAGGTACTCTCCTTTTCAAAAAGCCTGTCCACCTAAAATCATAATAGCATTTTAGCTATTTATGGTATTCATGTTGCTTTTTATGTTTTACGTTATTTTTTTACGAAATAAAACTTGTAACAAAAGCTTTAAGTAAATTACAGGGTGGAGTAGCTTTACTGGAATAAGACAAAAAGTAGCTTCACTTGGCTTTTTAACGGCTGTTTACTGTTAATCATTACCTAAACATAGTTTAAATATAATAAACTGTGACAGTTCACTCCATTTAATGCGGACGTGTTCCCTGGTATGTACATATGTATTGTGCATTGTACGTCAGTACTTGATTTATTCTGTATGGTGGCTTACTTTCTGAAGAATGAATCGCGAAAATAACAGCCCCCGTCTGTAATGCCTGCCAAAAAATTACCGTCAAGTTTGGAATGTTTCTATAAGTTCCCGAAAGTAAACATCCCCCTGAAAGTAACGGTCCTCCGGCGAAAGTAATGTTCCAATCGAATATACTGCAAAAACTGTTCCTGAGGGAAAAATTGTGCATACATGGTTCTAGTTTCGACCATAATGGTACAGACCACTGTTGTTGATTCTTTTACCCTTGTGTCTTTCTAATGAAGTGTCATTAAAGCATTTTGTGGTTATCTTTACCATGTCAGTCCGTTTCTTGCCTTTAACTATAAAGCTACTACTGATATATTTTAACTGTCCGCAAGCAACGGATACCAGAAAGTTGAGGCACCTCAGTACTGCTACTTCTGGAATTTTACGGTACAGCCAGACCGATAATTTGCTTAATTACCGCTGATTTCTTTTTTGCTACATGACGTAATTAACTTCCATTCTTTTCGGCAAATATCCAGTCACTTATCAGAATTTCAGGTGCCCAACTCAAAGCCACAAATGGACATGAGATGGTCTCCTGGCAGAAGCATTCTCAATTCTGATTGGACAATCAATCTTCCAAAACGAATATTAATAAACGAATATTAATAATTATTAACAAAGGTATGTTAATGAACGGTGGTCACACTGTTGCACGTCACGCCGTAAACAGAATGCAATTTAAGGCGCTTTGTTACGTCAACAACTGAAATGAAATGGAAATCTAGCTCTAGAAAAACAGCTGAGAGTATCATCCATTATTTAAACGCAGTAGTTACCGCTTCTTTTAGTTTCTTCCACAACGACTCCTCGTATTCTCCTTCAGTACATTTTTCGCTTGTGATTGTCATTCTCAAGTTAATCACTTTGCCTCCAATGACTGTAGAATCAAACGAAAACATTTGTCACATGTGCACAACATCTACATCTACGGTAATTTAGGCTAAGGTTGAATTTTGGATGTAATGGTTATCGGAGCCCCAAATAAATGTCCGTGCAATAAATTGTCAGTTAAACAAGAAAGGAGCTTACAAGTTTATAGCTACAAAATGCACAAATGTTTACAGTCAACAATTCACAACAACTGGCACGCCTTATTACCTTCTCTCTATTAATTAATTAATTCTAATTGCATCTACATCTTCGTACAAAGAGTTTAGCAAGATCAGTAAGGATATCACACCAACTATAAGAATTTAACATAAAATAAAATTCGACAAAATGATTACAAAAATCGTAACAAAGTAAAAAAAAAGTTTGGAATTTGATTAGAAATGGAAATTTGTCAGGGCAGTCTGCATAGGAACGTCATACTGCTCTGTGAGCCAATCAAAGCGCTCCTTTTCATCATGGACAGCTCAGCCAGGTAATAACTACATGTACATATGTATAGTGCAGCTTGTGCCAACTTACCAAGGCTGGTACTTGCAGATGTCTTCTTTAAACTATTCTCAGCTATACAGGTATATTCAGCACTCATCTGCACATTTGAAATATTTAGGAAGCTGTTATCACACGCACGTTCCTGAGGATTACATGGAGTCCAAGTAATTGTGGGAGGTGGATATCCTTCTACTCGGCAGAGAAGGGACACAGCTTGCCCTCTGTTAACGTGATGCTTATCTTGAAGATTTATCCTGGGAGCAACTGAAAAAGAATGGGAAATCATTCAAGAAATACAAACGCCACATCTAGGTTGAATAAGATAAGATTAACATAGGACTACAATCACTATCATACAAAGTATCTCTGTAGCAAAAATTATAACCAGGTCTTGGCTGGCAGCTTAGTGGCTCACCATCAGCGTGTTGCCCAAAAGTCACATTAGCAGGAATGATTGTTGTGGTTTAAATTTGTCTTTACTTTGATTTTTCTTTACTCTCCTTTGCTCTGTTATTATCTAATTCTAATAAATGCAATGTTTACATGACACACAAAAAAATCAATCATTAACCAGAGAAAATTACTTCATACGCTACCTTCGCAGATGCCCTCCCTTTAGAAAAGACAGTTTGCATTACGATAGTTAGGTGCTATTATAAATGGAAAACAAAGCAAACTACATGTAATCCAATTAACGAAGCCTTTTAGATTCAACAAATAAAATCTAAGCAAATAAGAAATTGTGCATGGTGTTTTAAATTATGTGTTTGGAAGCGATGTGAGTTGCAACTGCTGCCTGTCTGCCTGCATACAATATCGTAGATCACTTAAGTTGACCTGACAGTCTTGCTGTCCAGGTCTCTTAATGTGATATACATATATACTTCCAATACAATAAGGGATTCTAAAATATTTTGCGACAATCAGTTGGTCAACAGTTGACTGAAGTCCATCATTGTTTATTAAAAACTGGTATCAAAAGCCGTCCAAGCGCTGACCTGACTTCAGATGAAAAATTTTCAACTGTTTCCGCGCCGGTAGGATTTGTAGAATTGCCGGGCATAATGCAAGGCACCCTTAAAACCACTTAGCCATAGCGCTAATGATACTTCAATCTACAAGTTTTGTATATACTTACATAAAACATTCACTGTCAGTGTATGTGTAACTGGATCTCCCGCTCCATTGTAAGCTGTACAGCGGAATGTCCCAGCCTTGGCCCTGTTGATATTTACAAATTTCCAAGTGGGTCCCCTGTGCAGCACTTCACTCTCACTGCCATCCTGTAACACTTGGACCCAGGTAATGTTAGGAGGTGGTTTACCAGATGCTTGACAGAACAACTGCAGATCTGAGCCTTCAGTCACATTGTGGTCACCACTTACATTTGTGAAATTTGCTGAAGCTGAAGCAATTGAACAAGTTAGTAATGTTTAGCACCACACCACGTAACAATGCCACAGTACACCATGTTGCCCAGGAAAGTAAAGAAATCTCTTACAGTGGAACACTGATTTAACGAACTTCTACATGACGAAGTCCTCGGTATAACGAACCGTATTTTTACGCCAAGTAATAACAAAATGTATGGAAATGTACGGTACAACGAACCCTCGATGAAACGAACCGATTTTCCCAGTCCCTTGGCACTTCGTTAAATCGAGGTTCCACTGTATATGATTTTTCCTAATAAGGTTCCATAACTAAACCACGAATTTCCGTTCTCAACTTAAATTATAAGTACTGTCAATATCAACTGGAGAGTAACTCTAAACAAAAAAAATATGATTATATTGAAAAACGAACAAAGCACACTTTCGTAGCGGAGTTAACTTCGAACTAAGGCGTAGTTTGTTTTTTGTTTATTATGTAGCAGCTTTATCTCTGAAGTTTTGCCCGTCAGCATGGGTTTGTCTAATAGTAGGAATGGGACGTGGGCATGAGGGGACGGGTGGACGCGTTTTTTGATTACTTGGAACGCAGAAACACGTGCAGACGTGAGGTAGAGGACGTGGGGAAGAAGGGAAGAGGGGACTAATGAGATCGGGTTCGTGGAGACCCAACATCGGGGGCGCTGAGACGTAAGAAGGAAGGCAAAAATTTTCTGCGTTGCATGAATGTTAAAATACAAAGTCTGGAATAAAAGATGATGAAACACAAAGTCCTCTAAAATAAGATAACAATAAAGGCTAGTTCTTAGTCTACACTGTCTTTTGTGTACCATAGAAATGACTTCATAAAATGTTTAATCCAATGAAAAAAACAACCAAGCTGTAGGCGCTCAAGTGTTACTGGATGGTGAAACAGTTCCCCTGACTCTCCTTGTTCCACAGTAGCTTTGAACATCTTATTAACAGATTTTAATGGTCTATGAGGGTGTAGACTACGAAAAAATGAGTTGATTTTCTCTTTTACAATAACATGAAAAAAATTACGAGCAAAAATATTTTCGTTTTTAGCAACACGTGGGGATGAAAGCCAATTTAATAAGCGCCATTAATCTTTGTCGCTTTTTCTTCCATTTTATTGACCTGTTTAGCCAGTTTTCCGTTTGAGATATCTGCCTAAATGTCCAACCTATGCATATGAAAGCCAATAAGTTCGCAAGAATCCTTGGTGATATTGTAAAAAATACACAACTTCGTACTTGTGAATTTTATGTTTAGTTTAGAATTCCTGCAAAACAAAATAAAAGGTTGAAATGTGCAAGTATTTAGCTTCAGTTTCCAATTGAAGAAGAATCCGAAATTCAACTTCAAGTTGTTTGACTACCAAGAAAGGACTCAAACGGTGTTGCAGAGGGAAAGAAGGAAAGGAAGGTCTTAACTACTTTAAACGAAAACTCGTCAACATGAGTAATTTTCCCCAAGAGTGCGAATTATTCAAATCTTAACGTGGACTTTACAGAAAGGTAGAATTAATTATTTGGAGAACGTAGTAGCTCAATTAATCTCTAAAAACTGAAATGCTACTGAAAAAGAGCGAATTCAGTTGTTGCTAGTGAACTTGATAAATCTTCGTCTGCGTTTTTAGGTTGGCACACATGAAGGTTCTAGTCACTGCAACTACTTCCGGGTGCCACGCGCCTTCCCTTGAACTACCAAGAGGATCAAAAGTTGTTCAACTTGTGACTCGTCCCATAAAATCAAACGGGATTGAATTCGATGGAAGAGTCGTGGGGACCTGTCTCTTCAAATTGTTCTTGTTTCCTCATGTGTGCTGTATAATAAAAATAAATCAACCAGTCATAAAAATCAACCAATCAAAGCTAGATTGGACTGTCCACGTGACCTTCCCCTTGTTTTAGCACCAGTAGGGTCAACTTGTTCTTGTGACTAGTCTCTTCGAATATTGGCGACTTTTTGGAAATTTCTAATCGCTCCTTTCTTCATGATCGGTAGAATTTTAACATATATACCTCCCCCTTAATTTTTAAAATGACCGATGTAAACTGACCATTTCAGAATGGCCCATTCAAAGCCCCTTTCTTTTGTTTGCTCAGTTTCAAATTGATAAAAACCTATTATCACATGTGCAGTGAATGAAAAGGTATTATTAAAGTGCCACTGGGACCAGAATTTTGGTATTCTATATTTTTACATTTTCGAAAATAGTTTGTGGTTGTTAGTCACCATACCAAATCTCAACTCATTACGACGACTGGAAGTCGCTTTTTTCGAACGGTTTTTGTCGAGATTTTACGGCCGCCATTACTGGCCCTTGTTCCGGAGGCTAGCTTGCGAATTAGCGGAAGTGACGTTAGAGGCGCACCTCAAACCTAGTACCTTCATACGGTTACTTGCCGTCGAGGGAAGATTTCCTGCCAACTGTTTTGCTGTACGACCCTTAGACTTTCGTTGCAGCAGCAGTTATGATGGGTATTACTTGTATTGTACAATGCTACAACAATAAATCCAACCACCGAGCTGGTATTTTGCTTCATTAAAGCCTTGCGAGCGGACCTGCAATGGAAAAATGGATAATGTTCGTACTCACACACAGTGCAAATTTCAACCCTAGAGGATTTTTTGTCAGCTGTTCTGATCACTTCACGGACGAGTGTTTCCAGAGGGCCGTTCATGTCGAAGGATCCCAGAGGTCGACTCCTCCATTGTCCATTCCAACTATATGGAAAAAAAGATCCGGTAAAAACGAGACGAATAGGTAAGTTGTCTTAACGCAGTTGAAGTGATAGTCTGGTTCCTTTTCAGCGCATCCACCATTGTGCAAAACTTATTTTATTTTAACGTCTAAATTCTAGACTTTTTATAGGTGTTTTGTCTAGAACGTGGCTAGGTTAATGCAGTTCCGCTGCAATGCCTATTTGGATATATTTCTTTGTTTTTCTTTTTTTTTTATATTTCGAATTTTCGTCTCAGTGGCACTTTAAGACAGACCTGTGGGGCACCGTCTTCTAGAAATGCAGAAAGAAAGAAATTTCGTCGAAGAAGGTTGTTGAAGGTCACTGGACGATTGATTGGTATGTTAATGATAGATTGAGGTGGGGGTAAAGAGGGCTGATATTTTGACTGTGGTTTTCTTGGGAACGTGGCTAGGTTAATGCAGTTCCGCTGCCATGCCTATTTGGATATATTTCTTTTAGGCTTAAGCTTTCATACAACAACGTTAATTGAAATATACAGGTAACGCAGTTTTATAAAACGCCTGGCATTTCTTACTGTATTGTAAAATACTGAAAATGTGGGGACTGTAGGAGAGTTCAGAGGTTTATTTCTAGCAACTACGGTTTGGTTTGAAGTTCTTGCGGGTTTTCATTTTTGCTATATGTATTTTTGCAATTTCGAAAACCAATTCATGTAGCTTAGAAAACCGCTACTGGCTCACAAATTAACTCCAGCTGGAAGGGGCCCGTCTTCGATAAACCACAGCTTTTCTTGTTTAAGAATAGTCGCTTAACCTGACTAAACTTATTTTGAAATGAGTCTATTTCTGATATCTGGTAGCTGTAAATCACTTGAGGAGAAAAACTGACAATGTTATTGGCCTTTGAAATTTTTTCCAGCTATAAAGGATTCTGGAAAGGTCTTTTATTATAACTGGTATATTGTTTTTACTGCTTTATTATGCATAAGTGCTACGATGAGAGAAAAAATTTTCCGGCCTCTGACTTGAGGAGAAAAACTCCTTATTGACTCATTTACTACTTGATTATACATGAGTGCTACGATGAGAGGAATGATTTTCCCCAGCCATTGACTCTGGAAAGAAGATCGGAGAATAAACAGCAAGGTACAACGAAAAACGTGGACTGCGGCGTGAATTGAACCAACGATAAACAGTGCAGATCACCGTCGGTCGCTCTTAAATCAACTACACTACGAGATCGTAGATGCAAATCCCACCAAGGTTAATTTTGCATTTTTCCAACATGAGCTTTGTGGACCCTGTCGTTTCAAAGATGTTATATTTATAAACGGGGCCAATTTCATTTTCAACATTAAAGCAAGTTTGGTTGAAACAAGTGTAGATTTAAATTAAAGTTTTCTGCAAAAGAGAACAAAATCTAGTGCATTAAATAGATATCACTAGTGCAACTGTTCACGATGAGTCAAGAATCTTCGTTTTTATCAGCTTGTGTTCTGTTTATTTCTGAAAGAAAAAAGCGCGAATGGCGATGCAATACAAAATTCAATTTTGATGAGACATTACGGCTTTTTCAGTAACGCCAGTTTTCGTCATTAGTGAATCCGGTTTGTGCACAGTGATACGTAAGGTCACTTTCCCTTATAAGCTTGAAAAGGCGTAATGTCTTGGCAAATCCAGTTCAGTTTATAACATTGCACGAACAAGAAATTCTAAAGAATTTACAGGCGGCCGATAGTCTCTCAGCCTTCAGGCAAGGGCTCCATTTGGATCCTAACGACACGAGTGCAGGCCTCTTGCAACAAGTTGTGACACTATCGAGAAAGATATTTTGGGTATTCTGAAGAATTCACAGGCGGCCCATGCTAGTTCAACGGCATCGCCCCCTTCCCCCACTAAGGAGACAGCATGAAAACCTGCGTGACGAAGACCGTGAAAGTGTGACGTAATATTTTGGCTATGTTGTAACTTTGACACACCTTGGCTTGCGATGAACTGTGAGCTACGTGCTTATGGGCGTCCGATTTGGCGTATTCCCTTTAAAAACACGATTTAACACGTCTGTAGCAATTCTAATGTAGTTCCTCGATACATTCCCTGAAGTTTTCCGCGATCATAGATGGAAAGTTCAACTTCAAAAATCTTCAGCAAAGGTCATGTTCTTGTTTATTCAAGAGGAGAACGTCCGGTATTTGAGAGATTGGTTTTCAAAACTAGTAAAATCGAATGCGTTTTAAGTGGGTACTAAAAATTTATCTGTTTACGTCATTATAACAGCAAGGCCATTGTTCAGAGGCCGCGCGACCCCAAGAGGACTAAGTGAACTGACGGACGACGACAACAAAAATGAAAAACAAAAGACGTCCATTTTTTGAGTCGGCGACGTGTGCATGCACACGACGTCCGCCTAATAAAACCAAGACATGTAACTAATTATAACAAGACTAACCTAAGACCTATATAAAAGCTATATGAAATATCTAACAATAATTGTGACCCTCCACGGGACTTTGGATAAAAAGGTGAACGCAAGGGCACGCGTGCCATGACACGGCACGCTAAGCGTGTCATAATGTCACGGATATGCGTATATTTGATAAGCAAAACAAAGAGTGTCATGGTAGCTTTTGTTTGCCTTTGTCTTGGGTGGTGTGCCAAGTGGCACGCGTGTCTTATCGCACGGCACGCGTTCTAAATGACACGCGTGCCTTATCGCTCGCTTGCGATTGTGACACGCACACATGGGTGAAGGATGAACAAGAAATGAAAGTCAGCGTTACGCGCGTAAAGTTCGTCAGGTTCGTTTAAGGCATCATCAAAATAAGGTCTAGGAGGCCCATTTAGCGATTCAATTCATTAAAATAGGTTAGAGCTAGGGGAATGAAGCGATTACCCAGAAATATACCACGGATTAAACTTTGGAACATTCTATTTCATCGCAAGGAACACACTTAAATTTCGTTACTTTCCAATTTAGAAGCCTGCTTTCAGGGAATATGCTTCAACTCTAATACTGCTGGTTAATAGATTAGTTGGAAGTTCATTGCCTAAGGAACAGCAGAGATCCCAAAAATAAAACTCTGGATTTAAATTACGGATTTAAAATCCAGTGACTTTTTTTCTTTATGAAACGTATTCCCCACACCTATCTTCACAGTTGTCTTCACTGCGCCAGTTATGATGATTCACGGATTAGCGCGTAAATATGATAAGATTAACTTGGAAAATAGCCTATGCAAAAAAACGGATTCCGTGTGCACTATTGATCCTTTCAGTACTTACACTATGCAATAACCTCGACCACATGTCTGACGCTACCAACACCAGGGGCAGAAATGTCAAACTCATACTTTCCTTGGTCTGATGTTTGTATTGTTAAAATTCTCAGCTGTGCTTGGGTGTTAGAAATCTCCGCACTGAATGTTGAAACGTACAGGGAATACTGACTACCGTTTTAGTGGTCTGTAAGTACTTACACTGTACAATCACCACGACCACATCTAAAAGGGTACCAACACCAGTGGCAGAGATTAAAACCTCGTACTCTCCTTGGTCTGATGATTGCACTTCAAGAATTTTCAGCTGTGCCTGGGTGTTAGAAACCTCTGCACTGAATCTCGCTTGGTTTAGAGATATGCTTCCAGCTGAAAATGTTTTTCCCATTTGAACTCTCACACCGCCAGTGACGTTGTTGAACGTTACTTGGCCCACTGCACCAT